>Ga0116231_10014297_pt1 | contig 10723 bp, 10 predicted proteins | sample S1TSphgellanicum_2_FD_89695 | JGI IMG/M metagenome (GOLD analysis project Ga0116231, IMG submission 89695) | Host-associated microbial communities from peat moss isolated from Minnesota, USA - S1T2_Fd - Sphagnum magellanicum MG | ecosystem: Host-associated > Plants > Peat moss > Unclassified... | reverse complement strand
GGCCGTGGTGAGTCTTGTGTGTCCAAGTGCCCGTGGCAAGTCCCAACACCCAAGGGTGTCCCGAATGCTAAACTAACCCGATTTGGTTGGTTTTTGGATGCAGATTCACACAAGCTAAGTTAGTCCCTCTTCCTAGTCTAATCCTGGGGCTCCCAACTCGACCCTCTACCCCTTTCTAGAGTTGGAAGCCGGGAGCATGCTACCAAGTCTTAACTTTCCGCAACTTGACTTTGTGGAACCCTCAAGTGGGTTTCACCCCGTGACTTAGGAGCGCGTCAGGACACCAATTCGAATAAAATGGAAGTGATTTCCCCATGTACATAATGTTAAACTTATAATTTAGCTTAGTATAATTGGTTGAATGGTAATAAATTCCTTATCAATAGGAACCCAAATAAAGATTCCAAGAATATATGCTTACAAAAAGAAAAAATTGAAAATTGAAAAAAAAATTTTAAGGACTTATGAAAATATGGTTCAATTCCAACCATTCAAATTTTCCTAGTTAAAATATGGTAAAGATTTATTAGAGAAAAATTTCACATAAGATTTTATTATTTCATGTTACACCGCATATTGAATCACTATATGGAATTTGGAATATGAATTTTTTTTTTCTACCATTCTAATTTGCCAACTAATTCATATTTTTGAACTTCAAAGGTCCATTGTTGAAAGTGGGTGTAGTTTTTTTGAAGACTAATTAGACATGTTTTTATAATCAAGGTGTTAATTTAAAACTTTGTCTCAATTGAAAATTTTAAGATTATATGTTTTGCTAAAAAAACATTGAAACAAGATGAATATTGCATAAACAAAACAAGTGTCACAAAAGTGACCCATTCATTAGTGCATACACCCATTGGTTTCTATGTACAATGCCCAACATGTTTTAATTGATCTACAATGTGGGATTATTCAAAACATTGGAAGATTGATGGACACTATGAATGCTACATTGATTGGAACAATAAATTGGTAATTGAAGTGCACCATTTTGTTTTACCAATTTGAAATATATTTTTCATTAAAGCAACAAATTGGTGATTGAAGCCTCGTTCTAATAATGGAATGACAAATTGAAAATTTAAACAATAATTTAACAATTTATGCATTAAGACATTTAATGATACATGTAGATTGAAGGTTCATTTGTTTAGTGTTAGAAATTGAAAGAGGGATTGAAGATGTTGTGAACCCTAAACTGTAAACCCGATCCAAAGGCTAGGATTCACACCTTCTTCTTTTTTGTTATAAATTTTTTTCATCCACTTTGACTTTCCTTCATCCATAATTTAGATGACATTTAAGCTTCATCCATGTTGGTTACCAAACACGTGTTTGGGTGGATGCACAAAAATTTGATTAGACATTAGTGGTCTTGTCACAAGATGTCACATGTATTACATCCAACACATTTTGAATAAATAGTTCCAACATGCATGAACCCACATCATCTAACTTGTGATTGTGATCATGGACAAAAGAGAAGTTGTTAATGAACCATATGAGAGTTTTTGGCTATGATGCATACATTCATGTTTTGAAGGAGTTTCAAAAAAAGATAAATTCCAAAAGTGTGAATGGAATGTTCATGGGCTACAATTCAATTAGCAAAGCATATCATGGTTAAAAGACAAAAGGAGGATTGACAAAAATCATGACATCACTTTTAGTGATGTTAAGCCAAAATCCAAACAAAGATGCATGGGTCATGAAATCTTCAACATTAATGAACCAACTTTAGAAGCTTTAAAATCAATCTTGGTGCAAATGCCAATAGTAGTGGGTCACAACCACTAGCAATAATGGAAATGCAAGCATCAACATAGACTTTCATCCCTATTGATGTTGTAAATGAAATTGAACAATTGGGCCAATGGGAGGTCATAGAAAACACACAAAGACACCAAGCAAATAGGAGGTTAGGAAATTTTTTAGACCTCACATGTGGGAGTTGGACAAAACAAGCAATCAACCACTTAAGGAAATAAGAGCAATGGTGTAGATATTGAAGAGTTAAAACTTCAAAGTAAGAAGAAAACAAAGTTGTATGGTGATTAGTTCTACCTCGAAAAGACCAAAACATGTGTAGTAATACAACAACATCACATGTCATAAGAGCCATCAAGTTTTCATTAATTCAAAAAATAAAGTAAAATGGCTTGAGGCCACACATGAAAAATTCAAGTCTCTTATGGAAAATGAAACATGGGTTCTTGAAGAATTGCTTTTAGATGAAAGAAGATTAATTGCAAATGGGTTTACAAATTGAAATACAATGCAACAAGAGAAGTCAACATATATAAAGTTAAATTATGTGCTAAAGGTTACCCCAAAGGAAATGGAGTTGACTATACAAAAATATTCTCACTACAGTAAACTCTCTCTAAACTAATACTGTGTAAACTAATATTCTCTCTAAACTAATATGCGGGCATAGGCCCGTGGCGGGCCTCATACTTAATCTAATAATTCTCCATAAACTAATATTCAATATTTTTTTCCGGTCCCATAGCATTTTATAAACTAATACATCATACATACACGAACCTTGTCCGTCATAGTGGTATGAAAAGTTCCTTTTTGCGGCATTGTTCTGCTCCTACTTTTGGGGAAAGGGTTTGGACAAAATTGACCAACTTACTGCCCACAACCCCTTTTTATAGAGCGAAGGAGGGTATTCTGAAAATACCTAGAGTGCAGCTTTCCACAACCTCACTTTCTGCCAAAATTTCTACCACTCATGTCATATGATCTTCTACATGCTTCTTTGATCCTCCACCAAGCTCCACAAGGTTCTGTTACCTTCCCCAATGATCCATGACCTTCTACTAACCTCCATGACCTTCCATGCTACTCTGGCAGGTTCCGGAATGATTTTTGTTACCCCCCATATAATTTGTGTAAACTAATATCCTCCATAAACTAATATCTTCCGGCCGGTCCCAAGGATATTAGTTTAGAGAAAGTTTACTATAATGATGAAATTTGATTCATTTGGAATTGTTTTATGAATTGTAACTATAAAAAACGTCAATATCATGCAATTTGATATTAAAGCAACTTTCTATATATGGCAACATTGAGAAGGAGATTTTTATGGAATAACCTTGTGGGTTTGAAAATGCAAACAACCCAATTGTAATTTATAAATTCATGAAAACCCTTTATGAATCGAAGTAGTCAAGCCACATGTAGAACAAATGTTTTGATAACTTCTTCATGACTATTGTTAGAAATCTTCTCCTATGTAATCATCCAATTTGTGATTATATGTGATTATCTATCATTTGCAACTATGTTTTATCATTTTTACAACTACTCACCGTACTTTTAAAATTGCTATTTATTTTGTGATTATGATGCAAATACAAAATTGCACATCTTTTCATATCAATTAATTCATTCAATTTTTCATCCAAGAATAGGCTCATATGTTTATTTAATCATAAAATTAGTTACAATTCAGCTATTTCTTATGGTGTAATTATACATTTAATGTACATTAAAATATTGTGAACTACATTAAGAATATATTTAGCTTGTATTCAATGTATATTAAACATGTTTTGACACTACAACAAAAGATGTCTCTATATGCTAAATGATTTCAATGGATTTTGAATGAATTCACTAGTTGTAGTGAACAATACTTAGTAAGGAAACAATAAATTCATTGGTCTAATGGACAAGGATTAATGAATTGCACCCACATTTTGTAGTAGTGTAAACATATTTAATATATTTAGTTCATAGTCAAAGTATATTAAACATATTTAACTTGTAATCATGGTATATTAAGAAATTTAATTTATATCACGATATAGAATTAAGCACATATTTGTTCATATTATGAAAATATTAGAAAAAAAGTTCATTTTGATTTTATATCATTTGTTTCAAAATATACCATGTATTTTAAAGTATGATTGAATAATAGTTGCAAGGTTATATTAATATGATATAATCATCATATTAAACAAATATTAATTATTGATAAAAAATTACTACCAACTAATTGTTTAGTTGGTATCACCTATGAAATAATTGATATTACTTAATCACTTCATTAAATTTTAATTAATACAAACCAATATATAAATTTTGATTATTTAATTATTTATCTCAAAAATAATAATTCATTAATTGATTAATTATTTAAAAATATGAAATAATAGTTAGTTAATTAAAACTTATTTCATATTTATCTAATAAGTTAATAAGTAGATAAATTCATATTTAGTATTTATTATTTAATAAAAATTTCAATAATTTATTAAATATTAAATAATTATTTACTTAATTAATATGAATTAAATAATTAGACTTAGTAACTATTTATTAATCTAAATTCAGATCATCAATTATCTGATAATTATTTAGTAAATAATTATTTGATAATTATCTGACATTTATTTTTTTAAATGAATTTTCAAATAATTATTTCAAATAATTAATTCACATTTAAAATTATTAAATAATTATGTATTTAGTTTTATAATTTACAAAATAAAAAACAAACACAAACCATGCGGAAAAATCATTCTTTAGTTGTTCAATTTGCAATTAAAGTGTAACTAAAATATTTAACCCATATCTTTTGTCTTGAAACTCATCTCACAAACTATTTAAAAAAGGTTTTTTTCCTTATGTTCTCACATTAAAACATATATGTCATTTTGGGATGAATTCAAAAAAGCTTAACCTTAAAAACAAACCAAAAGTCACCATGTAATTTTCCAACTCACCTACCCTTTTACCTTCCTACTTATTTGCCTACCTAAGTAAAGAAATAGGTCTTACTTTTGTACTTAAATAAGTAAGTAGATATTTGTTATTAATTTTTTTCAAATTTTAGTTGATTTGCTAGGTAGCATTTTTCAATTATGCCACGTGTCATAAATAAAAGCATTAAAATTGAACAATCATAATGAAAAACTTTTACTTAATTTTTTTTGGAAATGCACAAATTATGCCCATGTGTAATTGGTTATTAAAGTAATTACCCATGGTGATGATTAGTTACAAAAGTTATATAATCAAAAAATATGGTTGACCGTAAACCCATCCATGTGCATTGTGTTGATGTGATGTTTAAGTCATGTTTGCAATTACATGTTAGGTGTGACTAGAATTAATTGTGGGGATCATTGACAATTAGATTTTAATCACAAATTGAAGTCACAAATAAGAGTGTTTTTACTAGTGGATTATGGGCTTGTGGCAAGCCCTAATGCATGTGTCTATTATAAAAATATTGAGCCAATCATCTTTCTAACCATCTTTTTAGATGAATGGTTTGATTTAAATGATTATGACATTGTAGACAACATCTTTGGATTATATGAAAGGTGCATTCAAGATCAAATATGTTTGTGGGTTTGCACATCAATAAAGATCACCTCAGGAAGATCTTGAAGATTAATTAGATGACATACCTTGTTATGAAAAAGTTGCACAAGTTTGGGTATGAAAATTGTCATGTCGTCATTATACTTGCAAATCAAGAAATCTTTGTGATGAGATTATTAACAAGTGAAACAAAGAGGAACTTGAAAATTTTCCCTACAAAGAGATTCTTGAGAGCATCCAATTTGTTACCATTGGGTCAAGACTAAACAACTCATACTCCATTGGAAGTGCTAGCATATTTGGTGCAAACCAAAGAAGGCACATTGCCAAGTTGTCTCCAAAATCATGAAGCATTTCAAGGGTGCATCGAATCTTGCTTTAACATATGGTGAAAGCTTTCAAAATAATGTCTTCATTGCATATAATGACATTAACTATATTGTCAATGACATCGACAACAAAAAAAATCGCAGTAAGGTACCATCCTTTCTTTTTGAGTGGAGATCCAATTGCATGGACTAGTAGGAAGCAACCATGCATTACCAATAATGTAACTCAAACAAAGTACATAACAATAAGCACAACTACCAAAGAAGTGATATGAATGAGGACATTCCTCACATCCATTGAATGCCCACAACTTTGGCCAACTTGGCTATATTGTGACAATTGGTCATGCATCAAACTAGTGCATAATCTAAAGTCCCTTAGAAGGACCAAGCATATCAATGTGGTGTTTCACATTAGTTGTGGGGGACTATCAACATTGTTTATATTGGAACCAATGATCAAAAAGTTGACATCTTGACTGGGGTTTTAACAATAAAGAAGTTTCAACATATGAAGAGTCTTTTAGATCTCACCAATGTTTAAGCTTAGTTAGGGATTGACATGTATTGAGTGGGAGTTTTGCATGTAGGACATGCTTGTAGGTGATATAGTCACCCTTAGTGGCAATCACCTTTCCTAGCAACACCCTTCTTAACACGAGAGATCTAGTGGAACAAAATACTTAGGAGCTAAGAGAGATGAGTTCTTTCTCTTTTTCTTTTGTCATTGCACCTTGTATACCAATACAAGATTGTTGGGCCAATACCTTAGTCCTAGGGTTTAGTGTTTGCTATAGAGTGTTCATGAAGTTGATTGCTCTTGTTATCTAGAAACTATATGTATGTACCATTTCCATTCTTATCAATACAATTACACTCAGATATTGTTCTAAGACTTTGTCACAAGTCTTTGTGAACAAACAATGAGTGTAATGTAGTCCTTTCTGATGCCAAATGTAAGCAATTTTTCGAAATCTGGAGACTATGAATGTCAACCTAGGATGCCTGTCAAGTAGCAAGCATGTCAATGCAGATTCTCTCTGTATTGACATTGCCCCATTTGATCTCTCCATGTTTCTTCTTTTTATGAGCTGTTCTCTACTTCAGCCTTTTCACTCAAGCATCAAAATCATTGAGAATCTTCAACCTCAATGGCAAGTAGTATATATGATTCAATCCATTTGGAATTTGACAAATTTGCTTTCTTTTGATGTTGGGGGAATTGATCATGTGCATGTGCACCCAAGATTTTTGCATTTGAATGCAATCAATCATAGATGGGCATTGGGAGGTAATGTTTGCATGCCACAGATTGTTAATGGATAGTCGGCTTAAAACCTTTGAGGAGAAATTGGGTAACTTGAGGCAACAACTCTGAAGGATTGCTAGTTGCAAAGAAATCTCCTCTCTTTCTTGCAGTTGAAATGTTTGGTATTCATCTGGCATTGCTTCTTGGTTGCTCATCTTTGGATTGATGCCAGAATTTTCTATGGTGGATTTGTAGGGTTTAGAACTGGTGTCATTTGGGAGGAATTAGCTTAACAATGAGTTTTCAGGTTGCAACTGTTGTTGAGCTTCTGGACAATGCTCTGGATAAGGTGATACCCAAATTTGCTAATCCATCAAACACATCACTAATCCAATCTTGAACCTCAGAAATGAAATTGATTATGCACATTACTGTTCATGGTCAGTAGGATCCTCAAAGGTGGACTGTAAAATGACGGTAATGGACCAACTACTGATCATTATATAGTTTCTCACATTCTTGTTAAATGAGATGAGTTTGGAATAGTCTTTGTTGCAATGGAGAGAAGGCTAAAAGGTTGCATGAAGGCTAAAAGGTTGCATGTACTCATCTTCAAGTTTTTGGAGGGGAGCTGTGGAAGTTTATTACAGATTTATAGCTCAGAGAAAATATAATAGATGGATATCTTAGTTTTCAGCTTCATGTTCACACACATGGTGTGCCTGATGTGTTATGACAGAATCAGTCGGGATGTTTTCTGGTGCATTATATTCGCATTTCAGGAGGAATGTGTTGTACATGTGTTCAAGGGTTTAATACTGATATCCTGATATAAAATTTTAGGCTGAAGCTAAATTTCTAAGAGAGGATTTTGTGAAATGCAGGCTGCAAATGGTGCCACTTATGTAAGTGTTGACGATATGGGATCCAAGATCTGGTGCACCCATGCTAATAATTGAAGGCAAGGTTGCATTATACAAAGCTGCATTTATCACCTGCCTGTTTTGGTTGTGATGGTTCTGGGTGTAGGGCTTAGCATGTTACATAGTCTGTGTGTCCTGGCTTTTGTTCTTGCAGATGATGGCGATGGAATGAACCCCAATTGCATGCAGCAATTATGCATGTCATTGGGCTTTTCAGCAAAGAGCAAAAGCACAAACACCATTGGTGAATGTGAGTGCTTTTCCCAAGGGTTTAACATTGTTCAGCATTAGGATTATGAACTGGACAATAGTATCCTATTGTTGCCATTTGCATCTGTTTATACATTTCCTTTCATAGCCCTCCTTCCTCTTTGACACAAACTCAATTTTTCTTTGACTCTGTGTCAACACCATCATGGACAATTCTTATGGATATATGCTGATTCCACTATGATGGTGTGCCCATGGTGTGCAATTGCAACCCTGAAAGTAACAGCAACTCCCCTGACAGTAATGTGCAGATGGATGTGGTTTCAAGATGAGTACTATGTGCCTTGGGGCTGATGTGCTGGTATTTTCATGATCAGTTCAGAATGGCCACAGGTATATAAAACCAATGATCTCACCTGCCAGTATCATTGACTTCAATCAACCTGGCATCTTAGTCTATCATGATATATGATGGTTCAGACTTCAGAGCTACTGCCTACAGGCATTTGTCCATATGCATGTATAGGGTCCAAGCTCGAAGCTGAGGTCTGACCATAAGACATGTCTTGCAACATCATCATCAACAGGTTCGATGTTGTGGGTTTCTTTAAAGATGGTGGCAGAGGTAAGGCTGTAGAGTTTTTAGCTGACTTGGGAATCAATTCCTTCTTTGCAGGGCTGCCACTCAGAGCATTGGTATGCTATCTTTCACTTTTTTATGTCAAACAGGACATGATGATATGGTCGTTCGAATGGTACATCATGCCAAAAACTCTCTTTGAATGCCTGAATCGAATTCAAACATCAGCTGATTATGAGATCCATTGAAATGGGCATAGTGCAGGTAGATTACGAGGTAGATAGGAGGTGTGGAAGCTGTTCAGGACCAGTGGCAGTGACTGGACACATAACCTGAACACCATCCTGCACTGGTCTTCTTCATTGTCTGAAGAGGATCTCTTTGACAGGTCTGTTGTTTTTGCTCTTGCTCTTTTTTCAATCATTCAGAATTTCTGCAGAGCCTCCAGGATTCAATCAGCAGCATGGGTATCATGGTATTGGTATTGTTGCTACCTAAATCAGTTCAACTTTAGACACTAGAACTTTGATGTTGTACCTTTTGCTATGAAAGACTTGTGGGGATTCAGTAAGCTTTGTCTGCAGATGTTTGCATTTGAGATGCAGATTCAGTGACAAAATAACGTTCCTCTACATATGTGCAGTTTGCAGGAATGAAGCAGCAGGGGACAGGAATCATGGTATTGTACAGCCTATGGGAAGATGACCAGGGTCAGCTTGAGCTTGACTTTGATGCTGACCAATATGTGAGTTATCCACATGTCTCAGACTGTTCCTTTTGTTGGTTTTCACCTATGATTTAGAGTGTGAGTTGTTGTCATAACTTCCATGACTGCTCAGTCTCCTGAGAAGACTATCAGCATTAAGCTAAAAACTGTGAGGGCTCTAATTACCATTTCAATGATCAGGACAGTCAAATCAGAGGAGCAAATCTTGATGAGAAGACTATCATGCTTGCCCTCCATTACCCAAACTCCATGCACTATCTCACTTACCACACTCTTTACGGAAATGCTGTGGTTCCTTGTACATTAGAAATGAATCAGAGGATAAAATTTTGGGTTACAGTTTCTTTTAAGAAAACAGATCCAATGATAATTTCTTTAACGAATTTTCTCTTTGATGATTTATGCATGTTTTAAGAGGTGGTTCAATCTGACAACTGTTGATGGCACCTGCATTGCACCGAGCTATGTGGCAATATTGTACTTGCAGCTTCCTCCAGACTTCAAAATCATTCTTCAGGGACATGAGGTTCAGCACCATAGGCTGGTTGATGATCCTATATATGCCCACATGAGCTCACATGCAGATCCCAGGGTGGTGTTGAGCATGTCATGACAGAAAGTGATGTATGAAAGCTTCACTCTCTCTGGGTTGGTGGCCTTGACCTGAAACTCTAATTTTGGTTTTGGATTAGAGCTGATGGCTTACAGTTTACTGTTGAATGCTAACCATTCAATGCTCTTTTAGTTCAAAGGAGAGTTTTGATGGCTAATGGTTTACCATTATGGATTACTGCTGAGGATTAAGGTATGACATATGAAGCATTATGTTGCCATCTGCATTTTTGAAGCCATTTTGGAAGATCCGGAACTGTACAGGCAGTGATAGGCAAGGCATAGTTGGTGAGCTTTGCTTCTAACTTGGGTACCTCCACAATGAAAGCTACATGTTTCATCCCATTAGCAAAATCTATACGTTCCACAAGAGTCCATAACTTGCTTATTCCACAATTGCATTCTGTAACCCAAGGGGGTGATGCCTTTTATTTTTCATTGGGATTACAAAGTTGGGTACATGTTTCAGGGGTTCATTCAGGCATATTTTTGCTGATTGAACATTGTGGGGTTGCAGGAGTGCTGGAGGTCAACTTTGTGCAACCTGCTCATGACAAGCAAGGAATTGAATGCACAACCATTCTGGCACGTCTGGAGTCTTGCTTGCTGCAGATGTTTGTTCATCTCATGTGGGATAAAAAAAAGCAATGCATTCTTCTTGCGCAAGCATTTTGTTGATGCTTAGCTCAAAGGCAAGAAGTCTTTTTTCGCCATAAACTTGTAGCCAATTTTTTTTTT
>Ga0116231_10014295_pt1 | contig 10724 bp, 10 predicted proteins | sample S1TSphgellanicum_2_FD_89695 | JGI IMG/M metagenome (GOLD analysis project Ga0116231, IMG submission 89695) | Host-associated microbial communities from peat moss isolated from Minnesota, USA - S1T2_Fd - Sphagnum magellanicum MG | ecosystem: Host-associated > Plants > Peat moss > Unclassified... | reverse complement strand
CGTTGTGCAATACGGAACCCCACCCCCCCCCCCCAAAAAAAAGAAAAAAGAAAAAACACCTCCTCTTAGGATGAGTTTAGGAGGTAGATTATGAGAGAAGGTGTCCCCTAGGGTACATCCTGCCTCCTAGTAAAGACATAGCTTTTTTAAACCTACCATGTGGACTAACTAGAGTGGGCACTGCTAGGGTGGGCCCTAGGGATGAAGTAAGGTAGGTAGAATGTGCCCACCAGGGCATAAGAGGTCCCATAGGTAGGTCTCAAACTAGCCATCTATAAGACTAGACCATTTTTAAAACCTACCTGCTGAATTGGCAGGTATAGAGTCTAGACTAGTTATAGACCTTGTTGACAAAAGTGCTACAAGTAGGAAAGGGCTCAAGACAACTCCAAAGTGTGTGTCAAATAACTCTGACCCCAATGAACAAAATTGTGCCTAACTGAGCCAGTTAAAATCCTCCATGATATTTAATTTTATTCTTTAAAACTACCATCAATAGTTAATGAGCCATGACCAGGGTTTTTTATTTTTCAATATTTGGATATTGAAAATTTGGCAAAATTTTTGTCCAAAAAAAAAAAAAAGCTAGCTAAATAAGTCAATTTTACAATATACTTTTTTTCTCCCAATATGTTTTTTTTCAAAAAAGAAAAAAATAATTTATCCCCAAAAAAATCACTGGTCCCACTCATGACACTAACTAAAAATTTACATAATTTAAAATGTGGGTCAGAATTCATAAAACACTCTGATAAAAATCTCTTAAGATTTTCTTTGTCAATAAATAAAGCTTGTCAATTTGCAACTTTTTTTTTTGTATTCTAGCACACTCCAAGATGTATTCTAATACCTGTAGCCTAGTGTCAGTTTCCACATTGACAAAACGAATAATTTTTTATTTTTCAAAACATGTACTCATTTTTAAGATTTTAAATTATATAATTTTTTCATCATCTACTATAATATTGTGAAATGGGGTAGTGAAAATTATTCAGACTGTAGCCTAAGATAATTATGATTGATTTTCAACATGTCAACTTGATATTTTCACAAAAAAATCATTTTACTATTTTGAGGATTATTTAATGACGAAACTGACCTTAGGCACAAGTACATTTTGGTCTGAGGGGTAATAACTGGCTTATTATTATTATTATTTTTAAAATTATTTTTGTGAGGTGGCCTTTTGGATTTGATGATTGGTGTATAAGGCTCAAGCCAAGCCAAGCCAAGCCAAGCCAAGAGCCAAGAGCCAAAAACAGGAGGGAGGGAGAGGGGAGTGTGTCAGGCAATGAAATCAAGTTTGAATATTTCTAGGGTGCTGGCAAAATGGCTCTGGGCTGGGCTGCATGTGCACAACAGAGCAAGCAACCTACCTATTCCTTTGCATGTCCTGCAAATAGCATATAAAATTTTGTTTATTGCTTTTGTTTAATATGTCAGAGTGTTTGTTTTGGCGTATTTGCATGCTTCTCTAAATGTAAACTTAAATGGGCTTTTAATTCATTGCTTCACAGTTTTTGTTCATTGGGTGACAAAAAACTTTTGGGCTGTTAATTCACAACAGCCCAAACCAGGTGAGAAGAAGATGCTTTAGAGTTTTTGGCTGTCTGGAGAAATCTGATGGGGCCATCTATCCATCCATCCATCCATCCATCCATAAGTTAACTTAAAGGCCCGCTTTACACTAGGAGTCAGGGCCCATGTTCAACCCAAATCAAGCATTCCTATTGGTGCAAAAAGTTTAAATCAGCCAATGGCTTCACAGTAGGAGTTGAAGCTGAGATAGAAAAAATCTTTTCAATTTGCCCCACCTTACTAATAAATGCTGAACTTTATGGCCTTCATATTGGCCCTAAGGCTGAAAAAAAGATATCGTTCAAATTTGGGAAGCCAATTTGCAACCCTTGGGGCCAATGTTCCAGCATTTATTAATATCCTAACTTAATGTTCTATCATTTATTAATAACTTGGGGCCAAAAAATGACCCTACGTTTCTTGTCCTTCTAGCGCTTGTCTATTCAATGTAGGGGGTTTAACATGGCACCAACTTTCATGCACTACTCATAAGCAGTCATCTGTTTCAGGGACAACATTGTCCTTGACTTTACCACGTTTTCCTCCCTCTTCAACATGGACATAGATTGCATCTATAGACATCATTGATGCTTTTCATTCGCGTTTACTTCATCCTTGTTCATACCATCATATTTCATATATTCTTCGAGTTGATGTTTAACGAGCTTTGCATATTCTTTTATCTTGATTAGCATTTGATCCTTCCAATATTTTAACTTAGCATGTTTTTATATTATTCCTTTTTTGGTGTTTGTCCTTTCCTCCACAGGGTGATGAAAAAGGTCACCAAGAGACTCAAGTTTGCTTATGTTGATACATGGGTGGCAATTAAGAAACATTATAAAGGAGCACATGATTAAAACATTTACTTTAACTTATCGCAAATGTTTGGAGTCAATTCCAAATCCTACACCACTTCCATTAGCACGATTACGCCACGCATGAGCCTTTGTTCATGTAAGGTAGTACACTCGAGCAATACATGCACTAACTCTAAAGACACTTGTAACCCCATCTGACAAAACCGTGAGAATCATTTACCTTCTCCATCCACTTGTTGAGGTCGATCTCCCCACTTTTGTTGATGATTTCCATCCTGAAATGAAAGTTCTTTAAATCGAAAAACATTTATTTTTAATTTGGCTCATTCACCACATCTTTTTTCCAATGGCCTTTTTGGTATGGTGTATGAGCTTTTACGAAATTGTTTTGTCAGATGATTCTACAAGTGGTCTTGACCCTCTTTTTTTTAGGTATGTGGGCACATTGTTCGAGGTCATGTTCCACCTTTAGTATCGTGTTTTTTTTCTACATTTTGACTCTTAACATTAGAGAAACAATTTGGAAGCATAAGTCCCATCATGATCGATTTGACAACATGTCACTTAATTGCCCACACATTGGCTATTCAATTTAAAGATACTTTCATGGAACATTTAAGTTTTCATTAATTTGGTTTAGCAACTCATGGCGGGTGTGAGATAATGGTTCATAACATTCGAACTATGTTACGTTTGCATCTATATTGGGTGGTGATACAAATGGATGTTCGTAATACCTTCAATTCGATGTCACAATCAACCATTTTTCAAAGGTTACAATCCGCCCAATTATCTAGATTAGTTTATTCCATTTATTTGACGATTTTATGCACACCCATCCCAAATGTATTTTTTTCAAAATTCGAGCATGGGGATCTCATAGTCATTTCGTCAAAATCAAATACATGATAGGGGGACCCATTGGGAAGAACATTGTTTATTCTAGTTCACTTTCAAGTTTTTCACCCTATAGCTTAGCCCACCCTACTTGTGTTTTCCCTTCGTTGGTGGATGATATGCATATAATAAGTCTTGCATTAGATGTGGTTCTTGTTTTTTTACAATTGAAGCAAGAATTTTTAGCATTAAGGCTTTCAATGCAATTAATGAAATGTGTAGTTTAGTTTCCATAGGGGTTGGATAACTTTTATATCATTTGTTCCTTGCTTTCTTACTTTTGACTCAAGTTTTCGTATTTTGGGCACACTAATGGGATCCAGATCATTTGTTGAGTCGTTTATGGTTGAGGTTCTTCATAACGATCTTGAGTTGATATCTAATTTCCTTTTGTTTGCAAATCTTTAGGTGGATTTTGTGATGTTATCATTATGTTATGCCCAGTGCCCTAGTTATTTGTTTCATATAATGTTTCCATCTCCAAGTATTTTGTAGCATTATGCTAAGTTTGATATTCATACCATAGCTATGTTGGAAAAGTTACTCAGTGTGGGATATTTTTGTGGTTTTATTAATCACTTAACTCGTCCTTAGGCCACTCTTCTTGCTTCTTCAAGTGAGCTCAACCTCCCTTGTGTGGTTTGGATTGATGTTTTCACATTCTTGGGATGTTGGGCATTGATCACTCCTGCACTTATCACCCATTTTTAATAGGATGATCACTTTATTCTTCTAAATGTAGTAACACATGTTAAGACTAGTACTTCTCCATTCCAGATGGCACTATGAGATACCTAAGTCATGTTACACTAGGTTATCTACTTTCAGATCCTACCCTTTGAGGGCTTAGTGATTCAATCTTATCCCCAATTATAGGCTTCTTTGGCAAATCACCTACACGAGCAAGAATTTGCTTCTCTTCTAGTAGATGCTCCTTCAAATATCATGTGAACACATTTTTGCTCAAGTGTGGGTTCAAGGGCAAGTGTTTGGTTATTAGTTCTTCCTACCACACTTGCATTTTGTTTATCCTCAATCCATTTCCTTATAGCATTACATACATGTCTTGACTTGCCACATCCTATGATTGCCCATCTTTCACAATGTTAGTGCTGTCATATCATTGATGATCTAAATACCCATTTGTTTCAATGCCATGTGAAAGTGAATGTATAACAACCCATAATACATTTTGGGATATTGTCATAACATTACCTTGGAGAATGGAACACATGTTCAGAAGGAGGTTTCCAACCTTTACCCTTGCCACATCCAATGATGCATGGATATTCTTATCACTAGAGACGATTTCTAGACCTTGATGGATGTTGTCATTGCTAACCTGACTCGCACAAATATGGTGCAACAAACACCAACAATGATAACATGTGCAATAATGATGGTTATTCAGGAGAAGACACAATCATACATTGAGCGAACACAAAGGTGATGACTTCATTCCCCTTACTATTGAAACATATGGGTGTTTTCATTCTCGTTTTGATTCATTTTTTACTACTTGTGCATAAACCACTATCACACATCATTAATAGTCTTTTTTTGTTAGAACCTTAACCTTGGGCTCATGACCAAGGCAAGGGCTTGCGAAGGTGCGGGTCAAGAGTGAACCCATGAATCACATTTCATGCTCTCAGGAGTGCAAGAAAGTTGAGGGAATGAACCCCCACACTATCAAGTGAGCTCCCATTTTGGGAGTTGGAGTCCCAATGGACTCCCAAATTTTTAAAGGGCGATTGCAGGGGTCAAAACTAATTCAATTGAAAAGTTCCTTATATCATTAAAAAGCTCTTGGAACATAGATGTTTAAATTGGGCTCACATCACCCATTCGGACACGTCAAACATAAGTTATGGCCAAAAAAAAGGTTGGGAGTTAAATTGCCAATTTGATTCCTGACCACTAAAAGTTGAGAATCGCCCTAATTTCCTTGTGTGCAGGTGGCATGCAACATACCGTTGGAAAGCTCTTGATGAGAGCTATAACTTTTCTTTAGAACATATCTCAATCTGAGGTCTTCACCCAAAGTTATGGGCCCCCAAAGTTGCGAAAGTCCCAACTTTGGGAATTTCAGGACTCCCACTTGGGAGTCTTGGGACAAAATGACATTTGGGTGCTAGTCCCATGGCCAAGCACATAGTATATTATAAGGGGGAAGGTGGTGGCTTCCCCCAAGTCCGGGTTGTGGTAAGTCTTATGAGTCCATGTTTGCCCGTGGTTCATCCTTGCACCAAAAGGTTCCAACTACGCAATAACCAACCTATTGTTTGGTTTGTGCAAGTCTGTGTGAGTAAATGACTTGCTTGTCAATCTTCCTAGTCCCATCTTGGAACTCCAACACGCCCCTCTACCCCCGAAATGTTGGGAGCTAGGGAACGTGCCCCAATTCCTTCTCCTTCCGTTGTCTTCTTCTTTGGACTCGCAGTTAAGTCCACTAAGGAGCTTGGGGGTGCATCATTTTTAGTCCCCTATATGCTTATTTCTTATGATCGACATCACATGTCCATAGCCTTGTAATTTATGCAAGCCATTATAGTTCTTTAGCGAGGTACTGCACTTGGTTGGGGTTCCTCATCTCTTCCATACATCATAGGTAGTGCACTAGTTGACTTGTGGCAAATGATTTGATTCTTTCGTCCTAGGTCTTTTTTGTTATCATTGATTGTCATTTTGTAGCCATGAATCTTCTTTACATAGGGTGTTTATCTGATTTTTGTTGATTATTTGTTTTTTTCTCCTTTGGGTTGTGTCTACTTTTGTTCACATTTGCCTTTTACATTTGGTGGATGGGTTCACATACTTGATTTTAATTTACATGGTTTTTCTTTTCAAAAATGTTCAAAATTGGCCTCAAGGTTTTTTTGGCCTTAATTCTTAATGTAAAATTGGGCTTATTAATTTTTGAAATTGAGATTTGGATCAGGTCAAATGTAGGAATTCATGGGTATTTTGGAAAAATGGAATGTCCACATCCAATTAACAAGCATGTCATTTTTTGAAATGCCATGTTTTCGTTCCCATGATACCCAATGGGTACTTGTTAAGTATCCACTGGGTATCACATGATTTTTATAAAAAAATGGAATAAAAACCATAAATTTATACACCATGAAATGCACTTAGCCATGGGCATTACTAGAATTGAGCCTACCTTGCTTCCACCTTGTGTGGCCCTTATTCTAATAACACATGTGGCTTTAAGTGTTACTATTATACACAAAAGGGCAGACCTTGTTGTCATGGCATTACATCCTTGAACCTATGGAGGACCCGGGGTGTAGGACTTATGCAATGCGTTAATAGCAAGGTGTTCTACGACATAACAACCAAAGAATGCATCAATTCTATGGTCAAGATTGATTCAAACCCATGGCTAAGGTTCCATGCCCCAAAAAAAAAACCCCCCCCATCAAAAGGGTATTACACAAAACTTTGTAGTGTTAACTTAGAATGAGAAATTGTACTTGGGGAGTTCCCTCAAATAATTAAACAAGGGTTAGGTGCATTGGCTAGGGTGAACTAAAGTGGTACCTCCACCTTTTTTTTAATGAGGCCTCTTAGTGACAATATTCAACCCCAAAAACGTTGAATTTGAATTTGGAATCTTTGATTTAGTCTAAGCATGGGATATTTATAATATTTATAAATAAATTAAATGGATTTTGGGATTTTTACAATGGTACCAAACATGGGTGCTAGTTTACCCAAGGTAGGTGTGTTATGCCTTGTACTGACCCACTAGGGTGAAGCAAATATCATAATTGAGTTCGCACCACTGACCAATGTTGGGTGGATATTAGGTGGGGACAAAGGTTTGATTACGTGATTTACTTGTGTGTATAGCCTGATTCTTTTTTAAAAATTCAAACAAGTATATTCAAGTTCCTTGGTTATGTTTTTTGACAAAAATCCCTTTTGAAGAACTAGGTCCCAAGTCTTTAACAAATAAAAAGCTTGGGTCTTTGCATTTTTAAGGTGAAGAACAAATTTACAAGCAAAAAGAAACTAACTTCAAAGAGGATATGGATGTATTCTAAAATTTCTAAAACTAAACAATTAAATTCCCTTAAAAGTTTATTAAATGGTGAATCAAAATGAACATTTTTTACCATGTTTTATGATTTTAGGTTTTAAGAAAATATTTTGTTTTATTTTTCATCTGGCCTTCAAGATATATCCTTAGAAACTATTAATACATTAAAAATTGAAAACATAAGATAAAAACACATAGTTGACACACAAAACTTATAATAAGAACCAATACATAAAACACAAGACAAATGAGCTACACATCAAGTACAATAAACATCAAACTTAAAAAAAACACGATAACCACATACAACACACATGAAACTTAACACTCCACACACATAACACAAATTATCCACACATAAAATATAATAGATTTCCAAGAGACACAAACACAAAAACATTATACATAAACACATATGCATAAGCATTATACATCAACACATACCTAACATAAAAACATTAGACACAAACATAATAGATTTCCAAGAAACACAAACTCATGAAAGAGAAAAGAAACATTAACCAACACATTGAAAACACTAAACACACCAAACTACAAATGATATTAACACCCACAAAAGATAGATGAAACAAACACAATTGGCATTTTATATTCTAGACATAGACACCCATGTAAGAGACAAAAAAAAAATACAACAAACACCCAAGTAAAACATTGAGAAATTGTCAAACCTTTCATAATGTGGAATCAGGGATGAGTTTGTTTAAAACCCTAAACCCTGATAGATGGTTCAATTCATCATTTACAACCTTTTAGTAGAGCACAAATAAACCCATTAGTCACCAACCACATGCACAAAGAGAAAATTAAATTAAAAGGTTCATTTAGGCCTAAGAAATTTTTGTGATTTTCATATTGGAATTTAGCTTCTAGCTTTGCTATCAAATTTAATTCCACATCATATGCATATAAAAAGTTAGTGGGTTTCAACCATCCAATCCATCAATCAGATGGCCAATTGTTTTCACAAAAGTCAACTTGTCCAAATTTTATATTTGTAAATGGCATATACAAAGTGTTGTCAAAAATTCCAACAATGGAAATGATATTCTTTCATTCAATTTGGTTGGTTGGGATGGAAATAATATGTCATGTTACAAGAACAATGGTTGGAAACTTGTGTTCTTCTTTTCACCACCAAGATAACACACATTTGCAACTTTCTACATCAATAAAAAATCGTCAAAATCCAACAAGCTCCCTTGACATGATGTTTATGTATGTCTAATTGTTGTGGTGTGAAACAAACCTTTAAAATCAACTTGTGAATGGAGATCATAAGACACTTCAACCTTATCAAATTTCAACATTTTTTTTTTCGTTAGTAAAGGCAACAATAAATTTTCATCATATTCAACAACTAGATCAACAACATTTTCACTACCCAAATACCTAATAACCAGTTGGATGTTTTAAAACCTTGGATAGAACATAAAAGCCAACATATTATGACCCCTTCTCTTGTTAAATGCATGCATAAAAAAATGAAGGGTATAAGAACTCTGTGAATGTCTTCACAAGTTGATGTGACAAATTATAAAGCGCCTGCAAACAACTAGTGTCCACAACTTTGGTCCAAATCACAACCAAAGACTATTAGCAGCAAAACTTTCATAACTACTTCATAAACAACCACTAGAAGAAATTTCAAATATATGTCTAAATTTATGACTAGTATTATAGTTATAAATGACAAAAATGACTAATAGCCCTAAAGTCATTATGGATGAATTGTTTAAAACAAGAGTCATTTAAAATAGTAGTCATTTAGGACATTTAATTGGTTTTTGTTATTACAAATTGGACCCAAACACTTGGGGAACATTAATTTTTAAAATTTAAATTTATCATTATAAATTTACTATTATGTAATATAAATATAATATAATATTTATAATATTATATTATTTAATTTCATTATTTTCCATCTTATCAATTGTTGACACATGTCACCACCTAAGCTAGGTTTGAAACCTAATTGAAATAGTTAAGTAGTTCACTTAATCTACATACTTTGATTAACTTAGGTCAACATTTAACCTAGGTAATCTAGGTAGGTAAAAAATATTCTTTCGATATTTTGATGTTGATCACAATGAATGTCATTTGTGAAATTTGATCCTTGAACCCCCAAGGATGGAAATCAACTCCTTTACCACCAAACCACCCCACTTGTTGTGTAAAAAATTTAGTGCTTATTATATTTAGACCATACTTCATTTCAATATTACAAAAAACTTCAAATTTGATAATTCACATTTTATTGATAATTTGTCCCAATGAAAAAAATGAAAAATTATTCATAAATTTCCTTCAACAATGTACACAATAATATAACTTTTTAAAAAGTGTAAATTCATTTCAAAGGAGAAAATATTTGAATTTTATTATTGAATAACATTTCAATTACCACTTTTTGGAAAAAATAAATTCAAACAAATGATTTGTAAATGGAAAAACCTTTATGGTTAATTATATATATATATATATATATAATATTTAAAACCTTCATTTGATTTAGGAATTTACATTATAAAAAATTTCTTCAAATATATCATAATTTTACTAATAACTTTTAATTTAAACATATGAGGCCATTTAATTTATCCACGTAAAATATTTATAAGTGAATCATAAATCAATTATGTGTGTGTGTGTGTGTGTGTGTGTGTATAAAAATTTGTTTATAAAATTTCATACTTTTACCATTAAAATTTATTTCAATGTATAATATATAGTTTATTCATGTAGGACGTTTGGAAATGGATCATATATCAAACATATTCAAGAAAAATGTAATAAAAGTTCTTATATTACCAAATTGTTTAATATTAATCAAAATCAATTCATTACACACAATAGTTCCTTATGTTCATTTATACTCATAATAGGTGATTAATATTCATTTTTGAATCATTGAAAAGTAATTTCACAACTATATTCTCTATGTAATGACACATCATTTTGTACATGTCATTCTTTAATCATATTTGAAATGACTTTATCATAGTCATGTTTTCAAATGATATCTTGAACATGCACATCACTTTGTCATCAATCATGGATGCCATATGGATGAAAACTTGCAATGGAAAAATGATGTCATCCTTCACGTTACCATGTCATCATCTATTAGTCAAACACACCATTAATATATGACTAAAACTTTTTTCACATAAATTTGAAGAATTATTTATGATCTTAGTCACTTATATAGTTGTTTATGATATCTAGTCATTGATTTTTTGGTTGTAAAAAGACATAATTTCTTCTAGTGAACCCATGTTTTTGGTTATGATCCATATCCACACATGTTGACTATTATTCAATTTAAAAATTGCCCATGTGAATGGAAT
>Ga0116231_10014293_pt1 | contig 10725 bp, 5 predicted proteins | sample S1TSphgellanicum_2_FD_89695 | JGI IMG/M metagenome (GOLD analysis project Ga0116231, IMG submission 89695) | Host-associated microbial communities from peat moss isolated from Minnesota, USA - S1T2_Fd - Sphagnum magellanicum MG | ecosystem: Host-associated > Plants > Peat moss > Unclassified... | reverse complement strand
GGTTTTTTTTTTTTTTTTTTTTGTTGGCGGCAAAAATATAGTCAAAAGGCAAATGACTGTGCAACATGTCCATTTAGAAATTGGGACCTTAAAAACGACGTCATTGCAACATCTTCTTGGGACCATTACCATAGTTCCAATGCCTTAATGCGGAGGTTTCTCACTCTCACTAAACCCTAAAACTTCTTTTTCACCAGTAGCAATGAATGATGAAGTTTTTCATCACTCAACCTTCCAATGTGCACCTCAATTCACCAGTAATAGGCTATGTAAGCTCATTTGCTTGTCATTTTGAGTTATTTGATTTGTACAATTTAAGTATTAGAGGTTAAAATGACAACTTGTAGATTGTAAAATCTAGCTTTCATAAATCCTTGATTCTAGTCATTTCATAGATTCTAAAAGCTTGTACATGGATTCAAGACTCCAGAAAACCTTTAAAGTTTAGGGTGACAGTGCCATTAATGTTTAGTTCGATAATGTTTCTAGTTCAATGGTGTTTCCTAGAAGCTTGAAGGTTCAAGGTGGTTGTGCACATCGCAACAATTTGATGAAAAAGAACCAAGGATACAAAGCAAGCCCCAAAATCACATCAGTCGTTCAATGTGGGAACATTTTGCTTTTGATCAAAAAGTTAAACTTTCTTATATGTACATTTATGGACATTGTTCGACTTTCATTTGTTGTTTTTTATGATTACCATGGTTTTAGTCTTGTTGTTGTTTTGTCCATTGAAATACATTGTGAATGTTTCTAAACAAGGATTTTTTGGAGATGGATTCAATTTATCAACAATAAGTAGGAACAAGCCACTTTAGTAGAAGTTGAAATTACCAAACAATGGATGCAACACTACATACTATTATGGGCCAAGAAAAGGACTCATGATAAAGAAGTTCGAAGATTGCACTTAATGTAAATACTTTCTACTTGTTGACCATTTCACTTCACACTTCATGCACTATGTTTATTATATATATAATGTGTTTTATGGCATTCTATAGCATTCAAAAATTATTATCTCACCTATGGGGAATTGAATAACATGCATTTTTTTTTATCCTAAAAGTTTGCCCCCTTCATTTCATTTGCCGAGCTTAAGTAACATTAGTAGAAATAGGCCAATATACAACCATTCCATTTGTGACTATGTGTGATTAACAGTCATAACTTACAACTAATCATGGTAACATTTGCAATTATAAATCAAATTATTGTGATTATGCTATGACTACTAGCTTATTCATCATTTCAACAAAATGATTTTTTCAATATTTCATCTTAGAAGACCTTTTGTGGCCCATTAAATGTCACAAATACATGACCAAAACTAATTACAACCTTTAGGGTACACAAAGGTGTAGTAAGTGAATTTCAAAATTTATTAAAAGCATACTAAGATGTACATGTATACAATGGGGTTATGTAAAATGGATGTATGAAAGTAATATGTAACTCATATTCAGAGCATATTAAAATATATCAATCATTCATAAAAATTAGATATGTATATGATGAATACATTAAGTTTGTATTAAAGATATTTATATACAAAATATATCATGTCCATACTACATGTTTATCCAAGGTTTATATTATTAAGGTTAAATGACTTTGATATTATGATATCATTAAATGTATACTAAAGGTATGTAAAGTTATAATGGGGTTACATGCCTTAATCCATACTATATTAATAGGTAATAACTACTAATAGTTACAAGTTAATTAAATTAATTAATGTTGATTAATTCAAAATGATTAGTTAGTTCATTAATAAGTTGATGATTGATAAATAATCTATAGTTAACAACTATTATTATTTAGAAAACATTATTTACTATTAATTTATACCTTAAAGCTAATTAGTTGGTTAACTTAATATTAGTTTTAATTATTAATTATTTCAATATTTAAATATAAATAATGATTAATTAGTCACATAATTTTAAAAATTATTCTAAATTAAATCATTATTAGTTATTTGAAAATTTATTTTTATTAATTATTAATGAATTAATATATTAATAACCTTTTTTAATTTATGAATTACTAATTGACAATGGGTGTGATCATAGGCAAACGAGCCAAAAACCATGTCAAAAAATCAAAAAATTGTCAATTTTTCAAAAAATATTTATGTAATACCATTTTAATGTCATGTTCATCAAAGAAATTTGTTCTAAATATTTTAGTATGATTTGAAATTATGATCACTTTTCAAAACAAAACATAAAATCTCACAAAATTTGTACATTTTTAGAAAATTCATCTTTATTAAAAAAAATTAACACAAGTATTGTAATTTATTGGGAATTTTTTTAATAACATGTTACAAAACAAATCTTTGTTTGAAAAAAAATTGTAAAAAAATCAAAATATTCAAAAAAGGCCCATTTGTGGTTAAGTGCTTTGTCATCATTGCCTCATTTGATTATGATGCATCCCAATTCATAATTAATTAATTTATAAGTTGGATATAAATAAGTTACTAGATTTTTAATTAATTGATAATTAATTGTTAATATTAAAGTTGATTAATTAATTAGTTGATAATAACTATTAAATAATAGTTATTGATGCTACTAGAAGGTTTTATAATTAATGGAGTAATAAATAATAGGTTAGTTGATAACTAGGTAGGTGGCTAATCAAATAATTAATCAAGTAGATAACTAGTTAATTATTAAGTTAGTTAATCAATCACTCATTGACTTACTTACAACTTCAAAATTTTATCCCATGCATATTCTTTGTCTTCCACTTCCATTTTGAACATTACATAAAAGAGGTGTTTTGTATTATAATTTCATATTGAAACAATTTGACATTTGGGATGACCCAATAAAAAAGGTTTAACCCAAAGGGAAAATCCAAATTTTTCAAAAAAAATATGTATTTGCTTTTCATTTACATTCCTCCTTAATCGACCTACCTACCTACCTAGGTAATTAACCTAGGTAAATAGATTGAACAAGCCATACAACATACCTACACCTACAAACCTACTTGTTTAGTTTGATGTATGGTAATATTCATGTGGCAAATTTTTATTGCACTAAGTGGCATGATCTAATACCAACCAAGTATATGAATCAAACATCTTAGATTATTCCAAATTTATAGTGGATTAAATTACCAAATGTTGCCACATGTCGAAATTACTAGTTTTATGGATGACACCAAAATAGTTACACCAACTAGTCATAAATGCCCATACACATGTGGTATTACATACAATGGATGAAACTATATTCATTGTTTGTACCTCCATCAAACATTGATGATGTCATTGTGATGTATCAAATTTGCGACTAATTTGAACATGTGACTAGTTTTAAGTGACTAAAGGGTTTTTAATTGCAAATTGTTACTCACAACCAAAAAGTAGCTGCAAACACCAATCACAAATTTGAATTTTTCTTCTAGTGTACAAACACACTATGCCCCCCCCAAATTATAATCACAAATTAATTTTTTTGTAATTATATATTTTGGTAATGTATCGATAACACATCTTGAACTATTAAATTTTTTGTTTGTTTTAAATATATTTGATTAGTTTTAAACTTAAATGAATCAATTCTTTTTAAAAGTACAAAAAACATTGAAAAACTTGAATGTATGGAATATATTTTCAACAAAATAATACCTATCACAAGGTATGAAAAAATAAATATATATTTCAAAACTAAGGTTATGGATGGAATTTTTGGGTGAATTTTTTTGTGAAAAATGATATTGATATACATTAATTTAATTTAAACTAGGAGTTTTTAATTTTTGGTTGAAAATCCTCTCAAAAATGTGTTTTTTTGCACTTGTTGAGTAATAAAATCATAATAAATGTTTTAAAAAAGAAAAACCCACTACCATATGAAATAGAAAGAAATTTTATACATGGGCATTACATTATTTTTTCAATTTTCTTTTGTTTAGTAATATTTCATGAATCAAAAACATGAAACCCAGTGACCATTGAAAAAATGTATGTTATTTATTTTATGTACATTGATTTTATTCAATCCTTTTCTTCTAATCATTGCATCAAAATGAACTTTGGGTTTCAAAATGTTATTGTGCACATTCTAAAGTTTTTTTCAATGTAATTATGATTACCAAAGAATTTCATCAAGATTTTTATTTATTGATGTTAATGAGTTTTTCCTATTCTTATTAAGTTTTCAACTTTTGAATTTTTTAACAATAGGTTCTTAAAACATCAACATGTATATTAACACTAAAAATTATAAATCTATCTACAAGTCTTAAACTAACATGTATTCAAATTACACATATCTTTAAGAAAAATATTGATGAAACAAAAAATCCTCTCATGTTTCCAAGTGAAAAAAAAACACAAAATAAAAAAAAACATCAAAAAGTCTCTCTGCATAGGTCTGTCCTTTTAATCTTTATACTAATTAATTCAAAATTTAAATAGTCATAACAAACCATTTAAATAGTCATCAGCCAGTACTAAACTAATAATGCCAAAATTTTAAAAACTACGCCCTGTTTAACCACCTATTCCACTACAAGTTCTCCCAACTACATGTTCTACAAACTACCAATTGACTATCAACCTGTCAACCTATCTATTAACCTAGTGTAATGTTCCTTATCACTTTCTGTAACCAGTTAGGTTAATGCCACAGGTTAGGTTAATATAACAAGTTAGTTAAATCACCTATTAAATATAACAACTTGCCTAAACCTATAACTTGTTAAGGCACTTGTTATTAAATTTGGGTAACATTATCCCCCTCAAAAACTACATTTTGTTCTCAAAAAGCTAACTCAAGGCTCTAGGTGCTCTTGATATTTTGCAATTGGTCGGGTAACAACTTCTTCGACATGTTCAACACTTGTTTCCTCCATAGGTTCAACTTGGCTCAAAATCTAAAAACTTGTTGGTGTTACATAAATCTTTTGTCGATTATGTGTTTCTTCAAAGGTCACTATGGGTGTCATAAATACCTTTGAAATATGTGAGGTGTTTATAATCAAAACAATTTCTTGACCTATACCCAGGCCTCTCTATATACGGAAATCTATGAATAGAATCCGTAAGTTCCGTATTTCATTTTCGTAAGGTGCCGTTTTTTAACGATATCAAAAAAAAACTTTATTTCAGTTTTGAAAGTCCGTGGCGCATTTTCGGATCACCAAACGATGTTCCCTTGCCATTTATTGCATTCTTGCTCGATCGATGGAGACCTTTGAGCCTGCTCCGAAGCGTCCCTGCAAAGCTGGAGCTCGCAAGACGCCCTTCCAGACGAAACACGCCATACAATATGGACTTTCCATTATAGCCCACGACCCGATGTCTTCTAAAGTTGTTGCTGTCCGCTGCCAATTTTGCATATGCTTTGGTTGCGAAGGCTCTTCTAAAAAATCGTTGATGACTTGGACGTTCGAAGGACCTCCATTTCGAACCAATAATTACACGCAGCACCTTCGCCTGAATCACAAAACTTGATGGGAAGAATACCAAGGGTTGGCACATCAGGAGAAATCAAAATATTTCGACGTTGCTGTCAAGCACGCTGAAATTATATGCCATTACATTGAGCCCCGATCTGAAGCTATCACATTGACTGTCAGCAGCAGCATCGTTGATGTTGTGATTGGCGACATGCTCTGGCATCCAACTAACATGGAAGGGCAAACACGTGAAAACGCATTGTCTCTTTTTAAACGGAAGGAAGACGGTAGCTATCTCGTAAAGATCACCAAGTCGAAGCAATTCTTGCTAGCGACGCGTTATGTTGGACGTGGAATGTCGTTTGCCATGGTTGCAAATGCAATTCATGATGCAAAAGAGGTTTGCGACATTCCAAAGCTCGGCGCTTGCAGCGATTACTTGGTTGCTTCCTATGCCATAGTTGCATGTGCCTTTTCGATTGAACACATTTCGCAAGTTCTATGCAGCAAATGGGCGTTTTCAGTGGCATTTGACGCGTCAACCGACCTTCAGCAAACCTCTTGGGTTGATGTTCGCATTCGGTACTATCAAAACTCTGCTTTGGAAAACCTTCATCTGATTACTCTCCCATTTGCTGGTCGGCACACTAGCTTGGCCACGTTCGAAATGTTTGAGAAACTGTTTGACGTTGTTTGTCCTTTATGGAAAGACAAGTTGATTGGTTGCTCTGCGGACGGGGCAGCAAATATGACTGGGTGTCTTTCTGGAGTTGTGACACGGATCCAAAATGTTGTGAAGCCAAACTTCATGCAAGTGTGGTGTCTGTTGCATCAAATAGACATCATTATGCAGAAGGTTTACAAGCGAGTAGGTTGTAACTTTTACAAGACGCTTACCTCCATTATTTCGTTCTTGAGGCACCAAAAGAACCTCGTTGAGGAAATGCAAGCCATCTGTCTGAACCTTTCAGCCACTCGGTGGGCTTCTATGTTGCGCGTTGCTCGATTTTTGGTTGAGAAGTGATCGGAAATTGTAACATATTTTGCTAAAACGGAACCATCCGATCGTTTTGACCAGCTTCCAACTCCTGCTTTCTGGATCTTGATCTCTGTCATTAGCGAGATCTCAACGCACATTAGTGAGTGCAACAAGAGCTTGCAAGGCCGGCAGGTGACTTTACAGCAATAAACGGCTGTCATTCAATCACTGCTGGATTCTTTACAGGGTTTTGCTTTCGTGGAACTCACTACCGATGATGACACTTTACCGGCCGTGTAGGACGTCATCATTATTGGGGAGAGGCAGGTCAGTTATGCTGACCTAAGGGGATTCATTCAAGATCAGGGCATCTTCGCCAACCAAATTCTTGATGTGCTAGAACTAGAAGAATGCACTAAAGTTTTGGATGCCATTGGCGAAATCCTTTTATCGATCGTCAACAGGTTGAGCTCAGTCGAGGCTTTGCGCGACGAAGTGAACAACACCAATACCGATGGCATGCCTCCTTGCTTGCCGCACGAACTGCTAGCGTTGAAACCACGCGACGTCGTTCAGTTAGTCGTAAAATTCCACAATCAACTATCAATTTCTTTGCCTCAGAATTCCATTGATTTGATTGTGGATCAACACAAAAAGCTTTTGAATGCCGTTAGCAAGGAGCCAAGGCTTTAAACTGCCTTGGCTCGTCACAGTGAGCAAACAGACTTCAACGACGCTTGGAAGACCCCATCCATTAAGGACCGGTTTCCTGAGCTGATGGAGTTCTGTGGGGGCTTGGCTTCTCCTTTCCCCAACACGGCCATCGTTGAAAGCGATTTCTCAGTTTTGAAATGGGAAAAGGATCTACACCGATCGAATATTACTCCTTTTTCATTTGAAGGGATCTTACACTGCCGTCAGATTTGCTCTTTGCTGAAGAATTGGCAATGAAAGCCAATGATAGAAGATATTTCTGAATAAATTCCGTATTTTCCATATTTTATTTCTATAGCGCGCCGTATTTTATTGAAAAACAGAACATAGGGATTGTTCCGTAGATAGAGAGGCCTACCTATACCTATCTAGTGTGGGGTCAAAAGTAAAATAGGAAGTAGGAACCTTAAGGGTCCGGTTCCACTATTAAAGATAATAAATGAAGGACTAACAAGTTCAAACTATTCCTTGATAGACTTATCATTACTTTCCACAAGTTCAGTAGTAGTAGTAGTAACCTGAATAGGTGTAGAAAGAATCTAAATAGGTAAGGGTATGATCTCTAAACTTGTTCCACCTTTAAGTGGGATAATTGGTTTAATCATGGCAACATGTTGTACCATAAATGGTGTTGCTAGTGTTTTGCTACTCGTTCCAATTTCCAAAAATACAAAATTAGGTGGTTCGCATTTAAAATCAAGGAAAGTGGTTCAATACGCTTATAATTCTAATTGGTGACCTTGGTCATTGAAGTGAGCTAATATCAAACACTACATACTTAATCCAAGACCATCAAAACCTGTTTTACTAGACCCGACAGTTGTTTTAGTTGCCATTGATCATCAAATGGCAATGATACAGGTTCAAGGAAGAAAGAAGTAGATGGTGGTTTTGAAGTTAACATCATTATGGAAAAACTAAGAGTGCAGTTAGGTCTATTAAACCAAAACCAACACCATACAACTTACACATGGTTGATTAAACCATTATTAAACCCTTAGGTCTAAGAAAAAATCTTAAGATTCTTGTCCATGGAATTCCTTATACCATGATACAAAATAGTGTCCTACATTCTAGCTATTCTATGTTGTTAGGCCGTCCTTGGCTAAGAGATGCCAAAGTGTTTCATGATTGGGGCAACAATACTATCACTATACAAGGAATGGGTATAATTAGAATTATACCTATTATAAAGAAACTTGGAGCAACAACTAAGTGTCTAGAACTTGTGTTAGTATGTTAGGAATTCCATTCTAGAATATATAATGAGGAAGAAGACTTAATGTTTATTATCGAACCATGATTGTTTTTGATAGGAACTAAATTTGTTCTTACACCAATTTGTTAGTTTGATTTTATTAGCCTGTTGAACTTAGTTGAACAAGTATTTGTACCTAACAAACCAGTACTTGTATCATTTATTCTATATGATAAACTTATCAAATTGGTATCTACATTACTTATTTAGATAATTATACCTCCTAATACTTTCATGTAGCATTTGTAAAAGATTTTTTTCCAACTTGAAGTAAGAGAAATGGAGATTGATGAAACGCCTGTTCAGATAAGAGTTCAAAACCTTCACATTGCTGGTCGGATTATCACCAAAGAATAGTAGTTGACCAAGATGAACCTGGGTTTTAAAGAGAACCTACAAGTTAAGGTCAACATTGATCTGGAACTTGTTGTCAATTCCCAATTAATTGAATTGTTGAAAGAATTCAAAGACATTTTAATGTGGACTTACAAAGATTTGAAGGGCATACCACCTAAAATAACTCAACATTAGATTGGGTTGGATACGTTGATACCACCTGCTCATCAAGCAAGATACTGGTTGAATTGTAATTATGTAGCAATTGTTAAACAGAATATTGACAAATTGCTTACTGTAGGTTTTATTAAACATGTTGAAGAGGTTATTTGGCTATCACTTATAGTTGTAGTGCCTAAGAAAAATGAAAAAATTAAAATTTGTGTGGATTTTTAAAATTTTAAATGTTCAATGGAATGGCACAATTTTACAAATGTTTCATAAAAAAATTTATTTCTATTATGGCATCAATTACTAAGTTACTCAGGAAAAATGAAATATCCGAATGGACTACTAATTATCAAACTGCTTGGAAAGACATCAAGAATCGGTACATTCAAGCTCTTATATTTATCAGTCTTAACTAGGAACTAGAATTTCATGTTCATACTGATGCATCTTAACTAGCAATAAGGGCAATATTGGTCCAGAACCTAATAGGTAAGATAGATCAACATGTTATGTATTCATCAAGACTATTAAATTATGTTGAGAGGAATTACATTACTACAAAGAGAGAGGCTCCAACTATAGTCTATGCCATACACAAGTTTAGGCATTACCTGTTAAGCAACAAGTTCACATTTTTTGTAGACCATATGGCTTTGGTATATTTAGTTTACAAACCATAAGTTTTTGGTAGGTTAACTAAATGGTTGTTACTATTTTTGGAGTATGATTTCAAGATTGTTTATAAACTTGGTAGATTTCATTTAATGGCAGATGCACTAAATAGGTTACTCAACTAGATTGAAACTATTGGAGTACTTGATCAAACCTATGATGTTCATTTGTTTACATTACAATCTTAGTGGTTATAGAGTGTTTATGAGTACTTGTTAGAAGGAGTGATGTTAGAAAGGTTTACTACATTTTAAAAACAATATTTAGCCCAAAGAACTGAACCATTTGTGCTTCAAAAATGAGTAATATATAGATTTGGACAAGACAACAAGTTTCGTCAAGTCTTGTAACCAAAATAGGTACCTACATTTTTGTAAGAATTACATTGTCACAACCCTAGCTTTGGGCTCGCGACCAAGGCTAAGGGGGTTACAAGGTTACGGGCCAAGAGGAAGGAAGCCCGGGAATCAAGGCAAAGGCATTGCAAGAGTGTGGGCCAAGAGGAAGGAAGCCCGGGAATCAAGGCAAAGGCATTGCAAGAGTGCGGGCCAAGAGGAAGCCCGGGAGTTAAGGCAAGAGGAAGCTCGGGAGTCACATCACATACTCCCGAGAGTGTTAGAAAGTGTGAGGGAGTATGAGGGAGTGAACCCTCACACTCCCAAGGCAACTCCCACTTGGGGAGATGGAATCTCGGTGGACTCCCGAAACTTCAGAGAGTGATTGCAAGGGTCAAACCTCAATGTCTTGTGGCGTTCTTTATATCATTGGAAAGCTCTTGAAGCGTAGATGTCTAAAATGGGCTCGCATTGCTCATTCAAACATCTGAAACACAAGTTATGGCCAAAAGAAGGGCCGTGAGTCGAACTGCCAGTTTGACTCCCGACCACAAAAAGTCAAGAATCGACCCGATTTACTTAGCTGCAGGGGGCGTGCCACATATCGTTAGAAAGGTCTCGACGAGAGCTACAACTTTGCTTTAGACCGCATCACGATCCGAGGTCTTCTTGCAAAGTTATGGGGCTCTAAAGTCGCGGGAGTCCCATTGGGCGCGATTTCGGGACTCCCACTCGGGAGTCCCGGGAAAAATAGCCATTTGGATGTAGCCTCCGTGGAGAGCTGCAGAGTATACTATAAGGGGGAAGGTGGTGGCTTCCCCCAAGTCCGGGCC
>Ga0116231_10014292_pt1 | contig 10727 bp, 10 predicted proteins | sample S1TSphgellanicum_2_FD_89695 | JGI IMG/M metagenome (GOLD analysis project Ga0116231, IMG submission 89695) | Host-associated microbial communities from peat moss isolated from Minnesota, USA - S1T2_Fd - Sphagnum magellanicum MG | ecosystem: Host-associated > Plants > Peat moss > Unclassified... | reverse complement strand
TGGGTGGGGTTCCTGAGTGGCGAACGTCTGTCATGTAAGGGCGGCAGGCGATGCGTCAAAGGGATAATGCCCGCGCACGTGCGTATGGCGGGCTGTAAACCACCCAACGAAGCTGATGACCGAGTACGCTTGCGCTGATATCCTAAAATTGGTATAAACGAAGGATGGTCCATGGCCAAGCCAACCGGTGCCGCCGGCCGCAAACCGCTTCTCTTCGTCGGCACTGCCAGGGAGGACCTGTGCAGCATGCCGGAAGAGGTCAGGAGAGACTTTGGGCGGCGACTCAATCTTGCTCAACGGGGGCGCCTGCCTCCGGGAACGAAACCGTGGCATGGTCTTGGGCACCAGCTATTCGAGATGGTCGAGGAGTTCCGCGCCGACGCCTTCCGCTGTGTTTATTTGGCAAAGTTCGACTCGGCCATCTACGTCTTGCATGCTTTCCAGAAGAAGTCGCCGAAAGGCCGCAAGACAGACAGGCGAGATGTAGAGGCGATCGAAAGGGCCTTTGCGGGCGCGTTGGAGCACTATCGGGGCAGCTTGTGAAAGGCGCCAGGACATGAATGGCACATCGGCCATTAGACCAAGTAGCGGAAACGTTTTTGATGACCTCGGCGTTCCGGATGCGGCTGACGAAGCCACCAAGATGGACCTTGCGGTGGCCATCAATGACGCGATCGAAGCGCTTGGGCTCCGCCAGGTTGATGCGGCCAGGCTGATCGGCGCCACACAGCCGCAGGTCTCGGCGCTGCGGAACTACCGCCTGTCGGGCTTTTCGGTTGGGCGGCTGGTCGATTTCCTGGCGGCCGCCGGGCGCGATATCCAGATTCTGTACCGGCCGACCGAGGATGGGCGCGCCGGTTCCGTGCGCGTCAGCCAGGTTCAGGAGGCTTTATGAAGACAGCCGCCATGACACACGTCGCTACTCGGCGGGACCTCGCCTGTTTGCGGCGTGGTTGCGGCGGATAAGAAATCCGCCCTACGAATCGCCCTTTAATGCGAGCGCCCTTGCATACACCATGCGCCGCGGCAGGCCTGTCGTCTCCGCCACGGCGGCGGCGGCTTCGCGCAGGCTCAGGGTCTGGAGCGAGGCGGTCAGCAGCGCGTCCAGGTCGGCTGCGTCGGCCGACTCCTCCGGTGCGGGGCCGACCACCACGGTGATTTCGCCGCGCGCCTCGTGGGCCGCGTAATGCGCGGCCAGGTCCGGCAGGGGGGCGCGTCGCACCTCCTCGAATGTCTTGGTCAGTTCGCGGGCGACGGCGGCCGGGCGGGCACCGAAGACATGCGCCAGGTCGGCGAGCATGTCGGCGAGCCGGTGCGGGGCTTCGTACCAGAGCAGCGTGGCGTTGAGGCCGGCGCGTTCGGCGGCGCGCAGGGTGGCGAATGACGCGCGGCGGGCGGCTTCGCGCGGCGGGGCGAAGCCGAGGAAAAGATACGGGTGCGGCGGCAGGCCGGACAGGGTGAGCGCCATGGTGACCGCGCTCACGCCGGGGGCGGCATGAATTTGTAAACCCTCGGCCAGCGCGGCGCGGACGAGCCGAAAACCCGGGTCGGAGACCAGGGGGGTGCCGGCGTCGCTGACTAGCGCGATCGTCGCGCCGTCGCGCAGCCTGGCGAGAATGCGCGGCGTGGCGGCATCCTCGTTATGCTCGTGCAGCGGGGCGGTTTTGGCGGCGATGCCGTAGTGGGTCAGCAGCCTGGCCGTGGTACGTGTGTCCTCGCACAGGATCAGGTCGCAGGCGCGCAAAACCTCCACGCCGCGCATTGTCATGTCGCCGAGGTTGCCGATGGGTGTGGAAACCAGCACAAGGCCGGCAGCAGCGCGTGAGGTTTGGGATGTTTCGTCCGGCATGGGTGGTTCTCGGGTCGGTTCTGCTGCTCTCGGCCTGCGGACCGATGTTTTCCGGCACCCCGCCGGCACCGGTCGTCAGCGTCGCACCGCCATTGCAGGCGCCGCAAGGACCCAGGCACCTGGCGCTGCTGCTGCCGCTCACCGGGCCGAACGCGGCCGTGGCGCAGGCGATGCAGCAGGCGGCACAACTGGCCGCCGCCGCCCCCGGCTCGCCGCCGCTCGACATCCAGGACACCGGCGGCGATCCGCAGCGGGCGGCCATGGCCGCGCAGAAAGCGATCGCCTCCGGCGACGCCATGATCTTGGGGCCGCTCACCGCCGAGGAGACGCAGGCGGTGGCGGCCATCGCCATGCCGGCGCAAATGCCGGTGCTCGCCTTCACCTCCGACCCCGCCGCCGCCCAGCCTGGCGTCTGGACCTTGGGCGTCACCCCCGGCCAGCAGATGCGCCGCCTGGTGGCCGCCGCCCGCGACGATGGGCGCCAGCATATCGCCGCCCTGCTGCCCGACGGCCCGTTCGGCGACGCGCTGGAAAGCGCGCTCTCCCGCGCCGCTGCCGATGCGGGCATGGAGCCGCCCATGGTGCGACGCGGCGGTGGCGATCTGGCCAGCGCCCAGGCGGCGTTGCGCGCGCTCAGCGACTACGACGAACGGCGCGGCGCGCTCGATGCCCGCATCAAGGCGATGCGCGAGTCGGACGATCCGGCATCGCGCCAGCAGGCCGCCGTGCTGGCGGCGCAGCCCGCCGCGCCGCCGCCCTTTGACGCGCTGGTGCTGGGTTCCACGGGCGAGCCGCTGCGCGAGACGGCCGATGTGCTGGCGTATTATGACGTGGTGGAACCGCAGGTGCGGGTGCTGGGTCCGGCGTTGTGGGCCGGGCAGGCGGGTCACCTGGGGTCGCTTGCCGGCGCCTGGTATGCGGCGCTCGATCCGGCGTCCCGCGCCGATTTTGCCGCGGCCTTTGCGGCAAAATATGGCGCGCCGCCGCCGCCGATCAGCGACATTGCGTTCGATGCCGTGCTGATCGGGCGGGCGTTGGCGCAGGAGGGAGATTTTTCCGCATCCGCCCTGACAAGGTCCGAGGGTTTTTCCGGCGTGGATGGCGCCATGGTCCTGCTGCCGGATGGCCACGTGCACCGCGCCCTGGCGCTGTTCCAGATCGATCCCGCCGGTGGGTCCCACATTGTCAGCCCGGCCCCGACCGACCTGTCCCAGCCAGGCACGTGAGTCTGCGTCCGTAAACTCATGTTCAAAACTCTTGTTCTTTTTTTCAAAAAAGAACTGCTGTCTTCCTTCCTATGATTGCGACCGTACTCCGCGTCACGTTGGTGATCGCAGCCGTCCCGCTCTGTGCCTTCCTGTTGCTGACCGGCTCGGGGTGTTTGCCGCTTGTCCCGGCCTTGCTGGCGATGGCGGCGGTGGTTCTGGCGGCCGCGGGCCTGGCGTTCATGTGGACCAGCGATTTGCGGCTGCTGGCCGATCTGCTGCACCGTGCCGGCACCGGGGACCGCGGCGGCGGGATAGGACCACGCTCGCTGCCGCCGGAGGTGATGGGCGAGGTGCAGCTTCTCTCCGAGGCGCTGGGCGCGCGCGCTGCGCTGGTGGACCGGCTGCTGCGGGCCGAGGAGGGGATACTGGAGCGCCTGCCCGACCCGCTCATCGTGCTGGGCGCGGATCGGGCGGTGCGGCGTGCGAATGCGGCGGCGCGGGTGGCCTTCGGCGAGGATGTGCAGGCGGTGCTGCGCCATCCGCAATTGCGCGCCGCCATCGACCGGGCACTGGCGCCGGGGGCGGGGGACGCGCCACAGACTGCGGAGTTGCGCGTGCCGGTGCCGGTTCCGCGCGAAATTCAGGCCATGGTGGTGCCGCTGGACAGTCCGCTCGCCGGCGGCGCCGGCGTGCTGGCCGTACTCTCAGACCGCACGCGCGAGCGGGCGGTGGAGCGCACGCGCGCGGATTTCGTCGCCAACGCCAGCCATGAGCTGCGCACGCCGCTGGCCAGCCTGATCGGTTTTATCGACACGCTGCGCGGCCCGGCCGCCGACGACCCGCCGGCGCAGGCGCGCTTCCTGGATATCATGGCCGACCAGGCGGCGCGGATGAACCGGCTGATCGACGATCTTCTGTCGCTGTCACGCATCGAAATCACCGAGCACCAGGCGCCGTCCGAATATCTGGACGTCGAGGAGCTGACCGGGCGGATTCTCGCCGGTTTCGAGCTCCGCATCCGCGAGCGTGGCATCAGGCTGGATTTCTGGCCGGAGCCGGGGCTGCCGCGCGTGCTGGGCGATACCGACCAGTTCGAGCAGGTGGTGCAAAACCTGGTGGATAATGCGCTGAAATATGGGCGCGAGGGGGGGATCATTCGGGTCAAGATCACGCCGGCCGCACAGGGCGGCAAATATCCGGCGCGGCGGGGGCTGGTGCTGTCCGTGGCCGATGACGGGCCAGGCATTCCGCGCGAGCATCTGCCGCGGCTGACCGAGCGTTTTTACCGCGTGGATGCGGGGCGGTCGCGCGCAGTGGGGGGAACCGGGCTGGGGCTGGCGATCGTCAAGCACATTGTTAATCGGCACCGGGGGGTGTTGCTGATTGAGAGTGAGGCTGGGTTGGGGGCGACGTTTTCTATTTGGTTGCCGGCGGCTTAGACACAAAGAAAGGACTTCTTTTTTGAAAAAAAGAAGCAAAAAACTTTTGATTATTGGGCTGAGTCTCTCCGGCGACGTGCGCCAGGCGTAAAAGTTTTTTGGTTCTTTTTTTCAAAAAAGAACTTCTTCCTTCCTTGGATTTCCAATGACCCCGCAATCCGACAACCAACGCATCATCTGGTCCTGGGCCGCGCGAGAAATCGCCCCGTGGTTCGCCGGCCCGCGCGACCGCGACTCCGTCTATAACCGGCTGACTGCACTTGCCGTGACGTCGCCGGCGATGGTGGCGCTTCGGATCCAGCACGGCGAGGTCGAGCCCGTTGGCAAGCGCCGTTCGGTGGCCGCACGCATGGATACCAACAGCCACGACCGCGCCAGTTTCTACCAGGCGATGTTGCAGGAGGCAGTGGTCAGGTTCGCGCCGGAGTTGGATGTGCTGGTGTGTCTGTCGGTTGCCGATGGCGCGCATTCCGCGGACGATCTGCCGACATTCGCCTTGCAGAAGGCGCGCGGCCGGCCGATCCTGCTGCTGCCGGACATCGATTTCCTCCTCTCGCACTATTACGAGGAGCCGCATCACACGGACGCGCTGAGCTACGAGGATAAGCGCGACCACGCGGTGTTCGTCGGCGGTACTACCGGGCGGGGCGTCGTGACCGAGGAGAAGGTACGCAAGCGCGCCTTGCCGCGCCTGCATGCGGCGGCGCATTTCCATGGCAATCCGGACGTCACGTTCCGGCTGCCGTCGCTGTGCCAGACCGAATCGCCGGAGGTGGACAAGCTGCTGCTGGAGCTGCCCTATTGCGGCGGGCCGACACTCTCCTGGTCGGAGCAGCGGGCCGAGAAATTTCTGATTTCCATGGACGGCAACGGCGCCACCTGTTCGCGCGTGGCGATTGCGCTGAAAAGCAACAGCGTGCTGCTGAAATATGAGTCGCCGCATGTGCTGTATTATTTCGCCGGCCTGGTGCCGTGGACTCATTACGTGCCTATTACGAAGCACGAGGATGTGGATGCGGCGATTGCGCTGGAGCGCGCCGTGCCCGGCTTCTTCGCGCCGGTGGCGGCCAACGGCCGCGTTTTTGCCGAAACCTTTCTCACGCGCGAAAATGTGCTGTTCTACACTGCGGCGTTGCTGTCGCTGTATCAGCGCTGCTTCACCGGGCCGGGCGACGCGGCGCCCGATACCGCGGCCCTGCGTCATGATGCGGCGGCGCGACGGGCGCTGGGGGTTCTGGTGCATGCGCAATCGCGCGGCGATCTGTTCGCGCCTGGCGGGCGCTGGGCGGGCACCGAAGGCGGCGGCCTCTGGATCGAAGGTTTCGCGCTCGTCCCAGGCCCCGGGTTACGCCATGAGGATGTGCATTACCGGGCGATGCTGGAAGACGGCTCGTTCACGCCATGGATGCAGGCGCCGCAATTCTGCGGCACGCGCGGGATGGGAGCGCCGATTTATGGCGTCTGCATGCGCCTCGATGGCGAGGCCGCGCGCCACTGGCATTTGTCGTACGAAGCGACCTTCGTCGATGGTTTCGGCAGCGGCATCAAAGCGGCGGGCGAGGTGTGCGCCGTGGCCCCCGCCAGGCCGTTGGAGGCGCTGCGCATCGATCTCGCCGCCCGGCGATTCGTTTCTCTATCTTAGACCGTAGGGTGGGCTTCAGCCCACCATCGCCCACGGCGGACGCGCGTGGTGGGCTGAAGCCCACCCTACTTCTATCTATCCCGGCCGTCCGGTCATATCGTCGCCAACACCGCGGGGCAGCATGACGCAGATCGGCACAGCAACGAAGGTGATCAGCCCAAGCACGATCCAGGTGAGGGAAAAATCCGCCAATGTCGGCACCGGATGATGACGCAGCGCCGAGGACGCCGACAGCACCGTGGCCGCCGCGCAAATGCCGGCACTCAGCATCAGCTGCTGGAAGGTGGTGTAAAAACTCGTCGCCGACGACATGCGTCTGGCGCTGATGTTGGCGTAGGCCACCGTATTATAGGCGGTGAATTGCAGCGACTGGAAAAATCCGCCGGCAAGAAGCACGGCGTAAATCGCCCATAGCGGCCAGCCCGGCCGGAACAGCGCGGCCGACATCAGGAACAGGGTGGCGACGATGCCATTATAGATCAGCACGTCCCTGAATCCGAAGCGGCGTATCAATGGCACGCCGGCGGCTTTCATCAGCATCGCGCCCGCGGCACTCGCGAAGGTAATCAGGCCGCTGCGCGTGGGCGACATGCCGAAGCCCAGCTGCATCATCATCGGCAGCAGAAACGGCAGTGCGCCGGTGGTGATGCGGCTGAACGATCCGGCCCAGAGCGCCAGCGCAAAACTTTTGACGCGCATCAGCCGCAGATCGAGGATCGGGTGCGGAATATGCGCCGCGTGGCGAAGGTAGAGCGTGCCGGAAACCAGGCCCGCGAGGACCAGCGCGCATGTCCCGGCAAGGGAGGTGGCGCCGCGGCTGGCGAGTTCAAAGCCGAACATCAGGCAGGAGAGGGCAAAGCCGGAGAGCAGCATGCCCAGCCCGTCGAACTTCCGGTGCCGCGTCTCGCGCACATCGTCGATATACCGCCACGCCATCGCCATGCCCAACACGCCGATCGGCACGTTGATGTAAAAAATCCAGCGCCAGGACAGCGTGTCGGTCAGGAAGCCGCCGAGCGGGGGGCCGACCACCGGGCCGATCAGCCCTGGCACCAAAGTCCAGCTCATGGCAGCAACCAGTTGCGCACGTGGCACCGAGCGCAGCAGCACCAGGCGCCCGACCGGCATCATCATCGCCCCGCCGAGGCCCTGGAGGATACGCGAGGCGACCAGCATCGGCAGGTTCACCGATACGCCGCACAACATGGAGCCGAGGGTAAAAATCGCGATGGCGCCGCAGAACACGCGCCGTGCGCCGAACCGGTCGGCGGCGCGGCCGCTGGCGGGGATGAACACCGCCAGGCTCAGCAGATAGGAGGTCAGTGCCACGCTCATGCGCAGCGGGCTGACGCCGAAATTCGCCGCCATGGCCGGCAGGGCGGTGGCCAGCACCGTGCCATCCAACTGTTCCATGAACATCGCGCTCGCAATCACCAGGGCGATCAGGCGCACATCCGCTGCGGTCTTTTCCGCCGGAACGACGATGGGCGGAGCAAGGGCAAGGGAGCGGGTCATGCGGCGTCGGCTCTCGGGTCAGGCGTGCACCCGTACTGTGGCCGGGACGCAACGTTTGGCGGAAAATGCTCAGGCGGGGGCAACATAGGGACCGATCGCTGCTATGACACCCGCATCGAACCACACCACGGCGCATGCTCGCCCACCGATTTGAGCATGGAAGCCGGGCCTTTGGAGAGGATGAATGAGTTTCCGTAACGCCTTGCTGTCCGCATCCCTGCTGGCAGCCTCGCTCGGCACCGCCCCTGCCGCCTTCGCGCAGCCGATATCCGGGCCCTATGTCAGCATCAATCTGGGGGTCGGGTATTTGCAGGACCAGAACCTGCAAACCTACAGCGTGAGCGGCTTCGGCACGGAAATCAGCGGCCATGTGCGCACCAATGTCGGCGGGCTCGCCAGTGGCGCCGTCGGTTACGGGCTCGGTAACGGATTTCGGGTCGAGCTTCAGGGCGATTTCGGTTCGGACAAGCTGTATCATTTCGGCACCGCCGATGGCGGCGGGTATCAGGAGCAGTATCACGGGTTTGTGAACGCTCTGTATGATTTTGACCTGGCCCCCTTCGGACTGCCGGTGGCGCCCTATGTGGGCGTGGGCGGCGGCTATGGCGCGTCGCACTTCACCAATGTCGGCGTGTTCGGGACGAACCCGCTGACGGGCAACGCGAATTTCGTGCGCTCGACCGGGTCGGCCGACGATTATGCGGTGCAGGGCATTGCCGGCGTGGCGTTCAATGTGAGCGGCGTGCCGGGCCTGGCGCTGACGGCGGAATATCGTTTCACGGCGCAGCCGAGCAACCAGAGCTATAACGGCCAGTATCTCGAAGCCGGCACATCGAGCCGCACGCGCATCACCAACGACGGGCTGTATAATCACGAGGCGCTGCTGGGCATTCGCTACGCGCTGTTCCAGCCGGCGCCGCCGCCCCCGCCGGTGCAGCCGCCGGCCGTCGTGCCGCCGCCGGCCGTGGAGCCGGCGCGCACCTATCTGGTGTTCTTCGACTGGGACCGTGCCGATCTGACCGCGCGCGCGAGAGAGATCGTGGCGCAGGCCGCGGCGGCCTCCACCCATGTGAAGACGACCACCATCGAGGTGAACGGCTACACCGATCTGTCCGGCACGGCCGCCTACAACCAGCGCCTGTCCGTCCGCCGCGCCGAGAGCGTGGAGGCTGAGCTGGTGCGTGACGGCGTTCCGCGCAGCGAGATCGGCATTCACGGCTACGGCGAGAGCAACCCGCTGGTCCCCACCGCCAAAGGCGTTCGTGAACCCCAAAACCGCCGCGTAGAAATCATCCTGCACTAATTCGTAAAAGTTTTTTGGTTCTTTTTTTCAAAAAAGAACTGCTTTCTTCCTTCGGTCGGTCCAGGCTAAATTTTATCATGTTTAGCCTGGACCGTATTCCTCTGGAACGGCGTCTGTTTGCCATACAACTCCTGCAATTCGGCGTCATCGGCACCATCGGATTTTGTTGGTACACGGCGGTCGAATATGCGGCCACGCCGTATGTAGGCCCGTATGTCGGCGGCCTGGCCGGCTTCGTGATTGCGGCGTCATCGAACTGGCTGCTCAACCGCTACTGGACGTTTAAGCATCGCCCGCGGGTGGCGCCGCACCGGCAGTGGCTGCTGTTTCTGGCGGCGAATTCCGTGGGATCGGCGGTCAATCTGAGCATCAACTTCACCCTCATTGCCACGGTGCCGTTCTGCCGCGCGCATCTGTTCGTGCCGATCATGATCGGCACGTTGTGCGGCATGGTGTTCAATTTCTCTGCCTCTCGCAAACTGGTGTTTCGTTGACCGCACCGCGCGTGGCCGTGCTGATACCGTGCTATAATGAGGCGGTGGCGATCCCGCGTGTCATTGCCGCGTTCCGCGCTGCTTTGCCGGACGCCGGGATTTACGCCTACGACAATAATTCCGTCGATGACACGGCGGCCGTAGCGAAAGCGGCCGGTGCGCGTGTGGGGCGTGAGCGGCGGCAAGGCAAGGGCCATGTGGTGCGTCGCATGTTTGCCGATGTGGACGCTGATATTTTCGTGCTCGTCGATGGCGACGACACTTACGATGCGTCGGCCGCGCCGGCGATGATTGCGCTGTTGTGCGAGGAGCGTCTGGATATGGTAACCGGCACGCGCGTGGGCCACGCGGCCTTGAGCGCGCGGCGCGGGCACCGGTTCGGCAATGCGGTGCTGACCGGCCTGGTCTCATACCTGTTCGGTGCGGAAATGACGGACATGCTCTCCGGCTACCGGGTGTTTTCAAGGCGCTTCGTCAAATCTTTCCCGGCGCTGTCGGGCGGATTCGAGATCGAGACGGAGTTGACCGTGCATGCGCTGGAGCTTGCCCTGCCGATCGGCGAAGTTCCTACCGCCTATAGCGAGCGGCCTGTGGGGTCGGCTTCGAAACTTCACACTTTTAGAGATGGCGCGCGGATTCTGCGGCTGATCCTGGTGCTGGTGAAGGATGAGCGGCCGCTGCAATTTTTTTCCGCGGCCGGGCTGGTGCTTTTGCTCTCCGGCTTTGCGCTGGGCATTCCCGTGGTGCTGGAGTTTTTGCGTATTGGCCTAGTGCCGCGTCTGCCGACGGCGATTCTGGCTGCGTCTTTGGTGGCGCTGTCGTTTCTGGCTTTCGCGTGCGGGCTGATTCTGGATTCGGTGGCGCGGGGGCGGCGAGAGATGAAGCGGCTGGCTTATCTCGCGGCGTAGGGTGCAAACATCGGCACAATCGTCCCACCTATGCCGGGGCGCATGCACAGGCTGACGCGCTGGCCGATGCGGATGCTGTCGAAATCGGCATCGACGATATGGGTGAGCATGATCGGGCCTTCGTCGAGCTGCACATAGGCGATGCAATAGGGCGGGTCGGCGCGGCGGGTGATGCTGAAGCTGTAAATCTCGCCCTCGCCGGTGCAGGTGAGCCAGGCGGTCTCCGCACTGCCGCAGAGCGGGCAGATCGGGCGCGGGTAGAAGTGGGCGCGGCCGCAGGCGTCGCAGCTTCGGGCCAGCAGGCGGCCTTCGCCCACAGCCTCCCACCAGGCGGCGCTCTCGGGCGCGGCGGTGTCGGCGCTCATGGGG
>Ga0116231_10014291_pt1 | contig 10727 bp, 9 predicted proteins | sample S1TSphgellanicum_2_FD_89695 | JGI IMG/M metagenome (GOLD analysis project Ga0116231, IMG submission 89695) | Host-associated microbial communities from peat moss isolated from Minnesota, USA - S1T2_Fd - Sphagnum magellanicum MG | ecosystem: Host-associated > Plants > Peat moss > Unclassified... | reverse complement strand
GCGAGTCTGAACATTCATTGGCGCGCCATGCCGAGCACGGGCACACTCTGCAGCGTCCTTGGCTAGTTTCGGGATCGGACCATTTCGATGACATTCGATATCGTGGTCACTGTCGCACCGCGTCGTTGCGTATCGCCGCCGGCAGTCTCAAGCGAGCCGGCAGTGTCAAGCGAGCCGGCAGTCTCGAGCGAGCCGGCGGACGTCGTGGCGCCCGGGACGATGGCGCGTTCGCCCGCACCGCGTTCGCCCGTGGCGGATTGGGACGCGATGTACTCTCCGAACTGTGTCACGAAGCGTTTGGCATATTCGGGCAGCGGTGCTTTCTTGCTCCACATGGCGCAAATCTCGAATTCGAGCACGCGCTTGTTGATGGCGACCGGGCGTACCACGAGGTGAGAGGCGGGGGCACGGATGCACGAGGGCACCACGGCGACACCGATGCCGCCTTCCGCCAGCGGAAACAGGGTATGCGGAGAGCCGCTTTCGAGTACGACCACGGGGTAGGGCACGGTCAAGCGCGAGGCCGAATCGAAGATCCCTCGCGAGACGTGATTCTTGTTGAGCAGCAACAGCGGATGCCGGCACACTTCCTGTATCTCGATGGGATCGGTGGAGTCGCCGAGAAACGTCGCCGTGCCCACGGCGAGCACCATGACCCGTCCGAGGGCGACCACGTCGGTGGTATCGGGTTGGCGTGCGGTGCCGGCATTGATGACGAGGCGCACATCGCCGGCCATGAGCTTGTCGTTCAACTCGACGCCGCCGCCTTCTTCGAGGCGTATTTCGATGGTGGGATGGCTACGCCTCCACTGAGTCAAGAATCCGGCGAAGTAACGCTCGATGAGCTGGGAGCATGCGCCGATGCGCAGCACGGCCGATTCTTGAGTGCGCAGATTTTCGGCCGTGCCTTCGAGATTTCGATGGGCGGCCAACACTTCCTCGATCCGCGACAACAACGCGTGGCCGTCGGGCGAGACACGGATCTTCTTGCCGCGCCGCTCGAACAATTGCACGCCGAGTTCGTCTTCGAGCTGGCGAATTTGCCGCGACAGGGCGGATTGGGTCATGTGCAAGCGCCGCGCGGCCGAGGTGACGTTACCGAGTTCGGCGGTGACCACGAAGCTGTTGAGAAGCCGACTGTCCATGATGGTGTCCCTCGCTCGCCGGAGCCTAGGAGAAGACTAGCATGCGGCGCCGGCAAGAGGACGGCGAGAAGCGGGGCTGCCGTAAAGCGAGACGGCAACGCGAAGGTCGATAATCAAGGAGTCGGATCGTGGCTACATTGAAAATTTGGACGGATGCAGAGGTTGCCGCAGACGCACGTGTAACGGCGGTATTCGACGACATTCGCGCGACGCGCCAGACGAATTTTGTCAATAACCTTTGGCGGGCGCTCGCCAATCAGCCCGATGTGCTCGAACGCACGTGGGCACAGGTCAAAGCCGTCATGGTGCCCCCCGGCGCCTTGGATCCGCTCACGCGCGAACTCATTTACATCGCCGTGTCCACGGCGCATGCCTGCGGCTACTGTGTACACTCGCATACGGCCGCAGCGAAGGCCAAGGGCATGACGCCGGCGCAGCACGCCGAGTTGCTGGCCGTCATCGGGCTGGCATCGCAGACCAATGCCCTCGCGTCGGCATTGCAGCTGCCCGTCGATCCGGAATTCTTGAGCTAGCTCATGGCGCTAGGCAATTGGGCCATCGTGGCGGATGCGCCGGGGGGTCCGGAGGTGCTCGTCCGGCGCGAGTGTGAGGTGCCGGCGCCGCAGCCGGGCGAGGTGTTGATCCGGCACCGCGCCATCGGGCTTAATTTCATCGACACGTATTTCAGAAGCGGATCTTATCCGTGGACGAGTACGCCGCTCATTCCCGGTGCCGAGGCGGCCGGTGTCGTGGAGTCGGTCGGAGCCGGCGTGACCCGCTGGCAGCCTGGGGACCGGGTAGCCTATGTCCTGCCGAACGGTGGATATTGCCTGTTCCGCACGGTCAACGCCGACCGCTTGGTGCGTCTGCCGCCGACGCTCAGCGACACTGTCGCGGCGTCGGTTATGTTGAAAGGTTTGACCGTGCACTGTTTGGTGACGTCGTGTCACGTTATCCAGGCGGGGGACGTGGCATTGGTGCACGCGGCAGCAGGCGGCGTCGGCACGCTCATGGGTCAGTGGCTCAAAGCGTTGGGCGCGACGGCCATCGGCACGGTGGGCAGTGATGCCAAGGCGGCGCAGGCGAAGACACTGGGTTATGAGCACGTCATCAATTATCGCACGGAAGACTTCGTCGCCCGCGTGAAGGAACTCACCGCGGGTCGCGGCTGCGACGTCGTCTACGACTCGGTGGGTCGCGATACCTGGCACGGATCGCTGCAATGCTTGCGGCGGCGCGGGATGGCGGTGAGTTTCGGTCAGTCATCGGGAGCCGTGGTCGATTTCAAACTATCGCAGCTGGCCGCCGGCTCTCTGTTCGCGACCCGTCCCATGCTGTTCGACTACATCAGTGAGCCCAAGGAGCTGGAGGGACGGGCGACCGCGCTCTTTGATATGCTCGAGATGGGTCGGCTCGTGGTGGATGCGCGGCACGTCATGCCGCTCGCGGAGGCGGCGCAGGCGCACCGCATGTTGGAGTCGCGAATGAGTACCGGGTCGACGATTCTGGTGCCTTGATTGGTTGGTGCCTTGATTGGGTGCCCGGGAACATCGTCCCGACGGGATCGTGCGAGCGGCGCGTCATACAGCTCGCGCATCGATATTTAGACCAAATTCGCATTGGCGGAATGCCGACCGCTCTGGCCAAACTATGGTATGGGATGTGTTTCGTTCGAGAATTTTGGGAGACAATGAATGAGTCGTTGGATGCACCGCTCGCGTCTTTGCCTTGCTGTTCTTTCCGCCCACCTGCTCACGGCCACCGGACTCGCGGTGGCGGCCGATGCCGACGACTCCGGCCTCGCCGAAATCACCGTCACCGCCGAGAAAGTGACCTCGACCATTCAGAACACGCCGATCAGCATATCGGCGATCAGTGGCGATCAGCTGAACGCGGCGGGACTCACCCGCATCGAGGACATCGCCCACGAGATCCCCGGGCTGTCGATGCGCTCCGCGGGGCCGGGGCTCACCGAATACGATGCGCGCGGTCTCGCCTCCAACGGCGGTGCGGCCCCCACCGTGGGCTTCTACCTGGACGAGATTCCACTGTCGCCGCCCGCGCTGTCGCAATCCGGCAAGGTGGTCATCGACCCCAATCTTTACGACCTCGAACGAGTCGAAGTCCTGCGCGGCCCTCAAGGGACACTGTATGGCTCAGGCTCCATGGGCGGCACCATCAAGGTCATCACCAACCAGCCGAAGCTCGGTGCGCTCGAGGGGTCCGTGCAGGGCACGGGTTCGTACACGGACGGCGGCGGCGGCAACTATAGCGGCGACCTGATGCTCAACATGCCGGTCGGCGATGCGCTGGCCGTGCGCCTGGTGTTGAGCGACCTGTACCGCAGCGGCTGGATCGACAACATCACGGTCAGCCCGTTTCCGGTCACCATCGGCAATCCGGTGCAGGGCAACGTGCTGGCTGCACCGGTGACCCATGTGTATCACGACGCCAACGATGAAAAGCTCTGGAGCGCGCGCATCAGCGTGTTGTACAAGCCGAGCGAGGATTTCTCCGTACTCGCCCAGGCCATGGCGCAAAGCCTGCACCTCGGGGGCTACGATCTCATCGACGGCAGTCCGGACAGCGCGGTCCCGAGCCGCGTCTACGACGCCCATTACGAGGCGTTCCCGCTGCGCGAGGGCGTAATGGACGACATCAGCGTGTTCGGCCTGACGGTCAATGCCAACGTCAATTTCGCCGACCTTACGACCGCGACGGCCTATTGGTCGCGGCTCGGCGTGCAGACGCAGGACGCGTCGGAGTCGATCTATGTCGCCAACGGCGGCGCCGCGCCGTTCGTGGCGAACGGCTATACGGAGCGTGATCCGTCGCATCAGATCAGCCAGGAAGTGCGGCTCACGTCGCACGACAGCGGCGGTTACCACTGGGTGGCGGGAGCCTTTTATAGCGACTTGCATTCGGTGTGGAACGAAATCGGCGAAAATCCCGCCATCGTGTCGCCGGCGGTGCCGGATGGTGCCTATTTCATCTCCTGGAACCCGTATACGGTCAAGCAGACGGCGCTGTTCGCCGACGGGTCTTACAAGTTCACGGATCACTGGAAGCTCTCGGCCGGCGTGCGCTGGTACACCTACAAGAGCGAACAGGACGAGTATTCGTGGGGCTTCGATGGTCCGAACTTGACGCAGCCGACATCCTCGCTGATCACCACCGCGTCGGATCGCGGCTTCAACCCGCGCGTCACGCTGTCGTATCTGCCGGACCCGGACCTCACCACGTATGCGACCGTGTCGAAGGGCTTTCGGCCCGGCGGCGCGAATCAGATCCTGCCGCCGTCGCTGTGCGGTAACTCCGGCACGCTCAAGTTCGGTCCGGATTCGGCGTGGAACTACGAGTTGGGCGAGAAGGCCAAGCTGTTCGACAACTGGCTGACCATCAACAGCGATTTCTACTACATCAAGTGGGATGGTATCCAACAGGTGCTCACGCTGCCGTGCGGTTACCAGTTCTACAACAACGCGGGTGACGGCCGAACGTTCGGACCCGAACTCGAAATCAACGCGAAGCTCACGAGCGAACTCACCGCATCGCTCACCGGTGCGTACACGGACGCAAAGATCACCAATCCGAACGCGGCCTACACCAGCTTCCTGACGAATATCGCGACCTTTCCGGACGGCGTGACCCATCCGTGTCCGACCGCCGGCGGCGGCTGCACCGCGCCCATCATGAACGTGGTCAAGGACACGGCAAGCCTGTCGCTGCTCTACAGCACCAAGGTCCTGAGCGATTACGATTTCACGGCGCGCATCGCCGATTCGTTCATCGGCTCTTCGTACGACGTGGCGTATTACTTCGCCTACAAGTTGCCGTCGTACAATCTCGCCAATGCGCGGGTGGGTCTCGCCAAGGACGCGTGGTCCGCGGACCTGTTCGTCGACAACCTGACCAACAAGGTGGCCTTGATGACGGCGAACAACACCAGCTTCCAGTTCAACATTCCGCAGGTGGTGCGCTACACCACCAATCAGCCGCGCACGGTTGGGATACAGGCGAACTACAAGTTCTAGGAGGCATTCGTGAGACGACCTATGGGCGTGTTCCTTGCGGCGATCTGTATTGCCGGAGCGGCCGGTGGGGCTGCTGCTACCGCCGTCGCGGCGCCCGACACCGTGGCTGGCGGGACGGGCGTCGCCGGTGGGTCGTTGACCGATGCATTGGCCGTGCTCAAAGCGCACCGCTTCGTCGATCTGACGCATGCGTTCGCGCCGGGAATTCCGCACTGGAAGGGCGCGCCGAACGAGCGCGTCACGACGCTCTACACGGTCGACAAGGACGGCTTTCGGATCAATGAGTATTGCCATATCGGTCAGTGGGGCACCCACGTCGATCCGCCGGCGCATTTTCACACGGGAATGCACACCGTCGATCAAATCGACCTCAAGGACATGTTGATGCCGTTGGTGGTCCTGGACGTCCACGAAAAGGCCGCGAAGAACCCGGACTACGTGCTGTCGCTCGCCGACGTGGCCGATTGGGAGAAGCGGCACGGCGTCATCCCGAAAGGCGCTTTCGTCGCCATGCGCACGGATTGGTCCAAGCGCTGGCCCGACGACGCAAAGCTCGCCAATAAGGATGCCGCCGGCGTCTTTCACTATCCGGGCTGGAGCAAGGAGGTGTTGCAGTTGCTGTACGAGAAGCGGGGCATTGCCGCGTCCGGACATGAAACCACCGACACGGATCCCGGGTCATCTACTACCAAGGACGATTACTCTCTGGAGTCCTACATCTTGGGTCTCAACCACTATCAAATCGAATTGCTCGCGAATCTCGATCAGGTGCCGGAAGCGGGTGGCGTGGTGTGGGTGACGTTTCCGAAGGTTCAGGACGGCTCGGGATTTCCCGCGCGCGTCGTGGCGATCGTGCCATGAGCGACGGGACGTTATCAGCGAGCGGTACGGTATCGGTGAGCGACGCGGCGTCGGGGAACGGCGCGGCCACGACGTCAAGCGGTGCGGCGGCCAAATTCTATCGGTGGCAGGACCTTGCCGCCGAGCCGTTGAAAGGGACCATCACGCGCAAGCTCATCACCTCGCAGCGCATGATGATTGCCCACGTGCATTTCAAGAAGGGCGACGACGTGCCGTTACATTCTCATGAGAACGAGCAGATCACGTACATACTGGAGGGCGCCTTGCATTTCTGGTTGGGCGAACAGGGTGAACGCGAAGTGACGGTGCGCGCCGGCGAAGTACTCGTGATTCCGTCGAATTTGCCGCATCGAGCGCTGGCGCTCGAGGATACCCTCGATATGGACGTGTTCAACCCGCCGCGCCAGGATTGGCTCGACGGGACTGATGCTTATATCCGAGGCTGATCGACGTGGCTGACCTCCATGGCTGACTCGCCGGCATTCACCGTCGCGCCGGGCGTTGCGGACGCGGTGAAGGCTTTCGTTCTGCCGGAGAAGCTGGGATTCGGTGCGGTCGCGGCGCCGGTGATGTTCGCCGCCGATTGGTCGGAAGGCAAATGGGGTCCGGGTCGTCTCGTGCCCTATGGACCCATACAGGTGCTGCCCGGGGCACGTGCGCTGCAGTACGGCGAGCTGGTGTTCGAGGGATTGAAAGCCTACCGCGTCGGCGGCGATACGCCGAATTTGTTCAGGCCGGAAGCCAATTGGTTGCGCCTCAGGCGGTCGGCCGAGCGATTGTCCATGCCGCCGGTGCCGGAGGCGCTGTTCATGCAAGGACTGCACGCGGTGACCGCAACGTGCGTGGACCTCATCCCGCGCGAGAGCGGTCGGGCTCTGTACCTTCGGCCTTTCTTGTTCGGCACCGAGGCGGGCTATCTTTTGCGCAATTCGGTGGAATTCACGTTCATGGTCATCGCCAATCCGGTCGAAGCGTATGCATCCGGTCCGATGCGCGTGGCCGTAGAGCGCAAGGATGTCCGGGCCGCCGTCGGCGGTGTGGGCACGGCCAAGGCCTCGGCCAACTATGCGGCGTCGCTGCGCGCATCCAGCGCGGCCGTGGCACGCGGCATGACGGTGGCGATGTGGCTCGATGCGCGTGAGCAGCGCTTCATCCAAGAGCTGTCAGGTATGAATGTATTCGCCGTCATCAACCGTGAGCTGCATACGCCTGCGCTCGATGGCGCCATTCTGCCGGGGATCACCCGCGATTCGATCTTGAAGCTAGCCGACCGGCTCGGGTTCAAGTCGGTGGAACGACCCATGGCCATCGACGAATTACTGGCGCAGATCGCGAGCGGTGAATGCTCGGAGGTGTTCGCGTGCGGCACCGCCGCCATCGTGAGCCCCATCGCGGCGTTGGCCGATCCGCGGCCCGGCGACAAAGCGCCGCGCCATTACACGCCGCAACTGGTCGATGTCGCCGCGGCGCGCATCCGCGAGGCGCTCCTCGGGATACAAGAGCGGCGCGCTTATGATGTGTTTGGTTGGACGCGCGACGTGCCGGCGCTTACCGTAGGCACACTCGCGGGATCGCTGTAGCGGCTTGGATTCGTGGCGTGGGGTAGCGGTGGAAGGAGCTACCAACCTGTTATCCCGAGCGCTTGCGCAGTTTGACGTAATGTCTCATGCCTAACAAAGCCACCACCATCTGGCTTCGCTCAGCGATACTATAAATGCGCGACTCGCGGTGCGACGCCGGCAAGCGTCCGTGCCGCGACAACACTGAAATCGCAGAGGGATGTCCAGTGAAGAGTTCGATCAGCCCAAGCGCCGCCGCAATCCTCGGAGGTGTCGGGACCATGCAAGGGTCCGGTTAAGATGACCATCGTGCCCCGCGCCGTGCGGACGGTGCCGCTGGGCGCGCTGGTTCTCGGCGGCCTGGCGGTGAGCGCTGGCGTCCCCGCTGCCACCAATCTCATCAAGAACGGTGACTTTGCCAACGTCGGCAACGTTTTCATCGAAAACGTCGGGTTAGGGGGTGACGACCTACTCACCGGCGGCGGCAGCAACATCCCGAGTTGGACCAATGTCACCCCGCCCGGGGCGGCGGCGCATTACGCCAACGAAATGTGGGTGCAGGCGGCGAACGGCTATTCGTTGAGCGCGAGTCCCGGGAATGGCACCGGTTATTTCGTCGACTTGACCGGCCAGAGCAATACCAAGCCTTACGGCGGTCTGGAACAGAAAGTCGCCACGACCCCGGGAATGGGCTACACGCTGACCTTTGCGCTGGGCGCGTCGACTCTCTACAACTCCAGTGGAACGGGAGCGGCGGCGCTGACCGCCTCGGCCACCGGCACCTCGCAGCTGGCCTCGCATCTGTTCACGCTGTCGCCGACCTCCAGCAACCAATGGGTGACGGAAACGCTGAACTTCATCGCGGACAGCGATAGCACGACCATTGAGCTGCTTGCCGATTCCAATTACACCTCTGAGTATGTGGGCTTGGACAACGTCGAGTTGGTGTCGCGGGTCTTGCCGACCACCACCACGCTCACCGTGTCGACCACCGCGGCGACGCAGGGGGCGGCCGTGGCGTTGACGGCGCTGGTCAAACCGACCAGCGGCACGGTTGCTCCCACTGGCAAGGTGACCTTCAAGAGCGGCACGACCACGTTGGGCACGGTCGCACTGAACGGCACGGGACAGGCGGCCTTGACGACCACTGCTCTGGCGGTGGGCACGGATGTTTTGACGGCGGTGTACTCGAGCGATGCCATTTACGGTGCGTCGACTTCCAAAGCGGTCGACGTCACCATTACGGCCGCAGCGCCCGCGTTGACGCTCAGCACGAAGTCGCTCGCCTTCGGCAACGAAACGGTGGGTAGCACATCCGCGGTCAAAACGGTCACGGTGACCAACACGGGCACGGCCAATGTTGCCTTTAAGTCCATCGGGCTGACCGGCAGCTTGGCGGACGACTTTGGGTTGACGAAGACCTGCGGCACTACGCTTGCGGTGAAGGCCAGTTGCACGCTGTCGGTGACCTTCAAGCCCCCGTCCGCCAGCGCCGCTAGCGCCAGCGTCAGCCTTGCGGACAATGTGACTGGATCGCCGCAAACCATCGCGCTCACGGGAACCGGGGTCGCCGCGGGGGTGGGCCCATGATGGCCATACCCACGAAGACCGAGGCCACAAACACGTAGATCACCTATAGGATCAGTCTTGGACAAATTAAAGATTAGCGCCGGATCGTTCGTCTTCGGCGCCATACTCGAGGCGGCAGCCGCACCGAAGACGGTCGCGGCATTTCGGGCGGCGATGCCCTATGAGGGCAACATCGTGCACGTACGTTGGAGCGGTGAGGCGGTCTGGATTCCGCTGGGTGACTTCGACTTTGGGGTTGGCAACGAAAACCAAACTAGTTATCCCTCCCCGGGCCAGGTGCTGTTGTATCCGACGGGACTCAGTGAAACCGAAATTCTGATCGCTTATGGCCCCGTGCGCTTCGCGAGTAAAGTCGGCCAGCTAGCAGGCAATCACTTCATCACGATTACCGATGGACTCGAGAATCTCGCGACGCTGGGCAGGAGCGTGCTGTGGCAGGGGGCACAGACGATCCGCTTCGAGCTCTTATGACCGGGGAGTTTGTCGCAGCCCAGCCCCCTCGCATCCTCAGCTCCCGCATCCCCGCGTCATGACCTGAGGATCTTGCCGACGAATTCTCGAGTGCGTGGTTCGCGCGGCGCGCAAGCCGCCAAGACTCGGCTCAAAGCGCCTGTACTTGGGCGCTCGTGACCGGCAGCACGCGCGCGAGGGATTCGCGCAGCTGATTCGGGTTGATGGGTTTGGTCAGATAGTCGCTCATGCCGGCGGCCAAACACTTCGAGCGGTCCGTCGCCAGTGCGTGGGCAGTGAGTGCGATGACGGGAATGTTCGGATTACGCACGGCGCCCGCGACGCTGCGCAGGCGACGCGTCGCCTCGTAGCCATCCAATTCCGGCATCTGACAATCCATCAGCACCGCGTCGAAATCCGCTTCGCGCAGCGCCCGCAAGGCCTCGAGACCGGTGGCCGCGACTTGTACGTCGGCTCCCATCTTCTGCAGCAGCCGCACGGCGAGCTTTTGGTTCACAGGGTTGTCCTCGGCCAGCAGCACGCGCATGCCGGCCAACGGCAGCGGCGCCGCCGCGTTGTCCACCGTCTGCACGGATCGTACAGGTCGCGTGAGATCCGCCAATGCGCCGAGCAGCGCCGAGGTTCTGACGGGTTTTGCCAATATGCGGTCAATGTAGCGCCGTTCCGCCTCCGGTAATTTCGTCGACAAGGACGTTAGCACGATGACCGCTGGCGGCGGCGCCGCGCAGGCGCGAACCTCGGCCGCGAGCCATGATGCGGGATGATCGCTGAGCGGATGTTCCACCACGAGTGCGGACGGTCCCAGATCCAGCGCCAACAGGCGGCGATGGGCTGCGAGCGCCGCCTCGGCACTGGCGACGAAGGTCAGCTCGCAGCCTTCGGGCTGCAATTGCCGCTCGAGTGCGCGCGCCAGCTCGGGCCGCTCGATGGCGACCAGCACGCGCAGCCCTGCCAATCGATTGTCGATCGCACTCATCGGCACGACATCACTGCGTGCGACGTTCACGGTGAACATGAACGTCGAGCCGGCCCCCTCGACGCTTTGCACATCGATGATGCCGCCCATG
>Ga0116231_10014290_pt1 | contig 10727 bp, 7 predicted proteins | sample S1TSphgellanicum_2_FD_89695 | JGI IMG/M metagenome (GOLD analysis project Ga0116231, IMG submission 89695) | Host-associated microbial communities from peat moss isolated from Minnesota, USA - S1T2_Fd - Sphagnum magellanicum MG | ecosystem: Host-associated > Plants > Peat moss > Unclassified... | reverse complement strand
GTTTTTTTTGTTTTGTTTTTGTCGCATATGTGTGTTTTTTTTTTAATTTTTTTTTTTTTTTTTTTTTTTTTTTTTTTTTTTTTTTTTTTTTTTTGGTTGGTTTTTTAAACTTTTAATTAATTAATTAATTAATTTTGAGGGGGTAAGTTGGTCACCAATTTTGGCCTAAACTTAAGGAAGGGCATGAATTGTGAGGGAGATGGTGTCATATGATTGATGATATAGACCTAGTTTGTGGTCCAATTATCCCTCCACTTTTGTGTGTTTCTTGGCTCTAACTTATGTCCAATAATGAAAGTGGGGATCAATCAAGTCTCTCCCCCCCACACTATGCACTTATTGCAAACTTGTGGTGGAATAATAAATTATACTTGACTTTCCCACTTTCAGTCAGAGAGGGAATGAACACAGAGGGGCCATAACTTCTAAAGCATGGCAAAAAATTGTGGACATAACTTGGCCACCCATTCCCAGTTGGTGTCCAAGCATAATGCAATTAAAAAAAAAAAAAACCCTTAACCTAGGGTCAGTTTCCACATTGACAAAACAGAGAATTATTTTTTTCAAAAAAATTAATTTCAAATTTTAATTTTGAATATATATATATATATATATATAATTTCTATCATCTACTATAATATTGTGATATGAGTAGTGAAATTATTCAGAGTGTAGCCTCTGATAATTATGATAATTTTCAACATGTCAACTACTTCATTTTCAAGCTTAACTATCTCATTTGTTTTTTAATAATTATTTCCATTTTATAACTGCCTCACTCATTTTCCTCCTCTCACTCCTTTCCCCAACCCACCAACATGGATATGAAAAAGCAAATTAACATGTGTTTTTTCATGTCCATGAAATTATATTTTAGATTAAATTAAATTAATTATTAATTTATATTAAATTTAACATTCACATAAATACTGATGAATTATTAAAAAACATATGAAAAAATAAGAAGACAAATTTATCGTCCCTAATAGTGCACCCAAATTCCAAAGACAAGTAATCAAAACTGAAACTGATATATGGGCAATTTTTTTGGAATCCTTCATATGATCATCTATGTCTTATTCCAAAGGCAAATTTGAAAATAACTTCCTTAATTTTCAAACCTAACTATCTCATTTTTTTTTCTTAATAATTACTTCTTATTCCTATTAACTTTCTTAATAACTATTTCCCACCTTTCCTAATAACTTCCTCCATTTGATAATTGTCTCACCCTTTACCCCTATCCGTCAACATGGATATAAAAAAAAAAACAAATTAACATGTGTTTTTTCATGTTCTTGAAATATATATTAAATTCAATTCAATTAAATTAAACATTGACATAAATAATGATGAATTATTGAGAACCATATGAAAACATAAGAAAAAAAGTAAAATAATTGATTGTAGTGCGAAGGAACATGGAGCTCAAATAGGTAAGAAAAAATAAAGGTAATTTGCACCCTTCAAAATTAGACCTTATAGGTAAAGGAAATAAATAAATAAATAGATTGTCATTGGTAGTACTAGCCCAAATAATTATTAATCATGGACTTTGATTACCTGTTTACCTATTAGAGCCCAAATAGGTAAGAAAACTCCATTCACATTTTTTGGTGAAAATTTGCCAAAAAAATAAAAATAAAAGATCATTGGTTCACTCTGAAAACCCTACCATGAAATTGAACAACCAACCATTAGTAGTTTGGTTGTCTATGGCCCTTGGGCCTAACCCTTGGAATTATGATTTAATTGTGATTTAAACCACTTAGTAAATGTAAAATTTATGAAATTAAATGGTTCAAAATTAGAACCAATGAGGCCACCATCAATCATAACTTACTTACATTTCTAGATTTTGATGGTGGCCTCATTGCGGTTGGTTGGCTGATGCCAATAAAATTAGGGCATGTATGTGTGCATGCTACTCCAAATTATTTGATTCCAATATCTAGAGATGTAAATAAATAAATAAATAAATAAATAGATAGATAAATAAATAAATAAATAAATAAATAATTTACATGGAAAATAATAGTATGGAATATTGGTAGATATAATAATTTAACCTGTGGGTTTTACAAGGTATTTATTTGATTATTAACTTACAACCCAATAATGCAAAGGAACTCAGCAGCCATGAGAATGATGATAACCATTGCCATGATGTTATTTACCATGCCAGGTTAGGTTGGTGGAGTATCATGGTGGTATGGTCTGTACTCTGTACCCATTGCCATTGCCTGAAAATGCTCCTGTTTGTTCCAGCTTGAAACCAGAGTGTTTTTAAATTAAAAAATTATAAATTATTAAATATTAAATTATTATTTAAAATAAAAATAAAAAATTAATTAGTATTTTTAATTAAAAAAATCAGTTTTGGGAGATTTAAAAAATTGGAATTTTTCCTCCCCCCAAAAATAGGAAAAAATTAGTTGAGTTTACACCACTAAAGAAAAAAATTCCCAATTTTTTCCCAATTTTTTTTTTTTTTGGGGTCTATCAGCACAAATGAAAAATCCTCTGGGAAAAGCAATCACAAGAATTTGTGATGCATGTTCAAAGCCGTAAAAGAATGAATGAATGAATTGTTAGCCAAGTAGTGTTAAAACTTGTTTGTGGCTCCTTTATTCCTCCCATCAATGCTTTGTCGCCCCAGTTCTAGTTCCAGTTCCTTCCTTCATTACTTGCCACAAGTCAATGTGCACATCTTGAGCCTGCTTTGTTTGTTTGTGACAACAACACGAGAGCAGCAGGTTCAGAGTTTTGTCGCATCTGTTGATAACTTACTACTCAGTTTGGTTGTAATGTTTTTGTCATGCAATATGGACTGACTTGCTGGGCTTTGATTGTCGTCCTTTCTTTGCAAACTAAATTATTCTTCTTCCCCCACTTGTTTTTTTTTGTTTGGTACTTGAAACAGATCTTGTGAAACAAGATCCCCAATCACGTGAAGCTAACATGTGATTCTCGACAAGAGAAGGAAATTAAGAAGAAGAGAGGAAACGTGGTATTTTCCTTACCCTCAACTTGTAGTGATTTTCTTTTTTTTAAGGAATTTTTGTTTGTAGCCCAAATTGGCTATATCCTCTATGAGATTATGTAGAAAAAGTGGCAATCATCCTTAGGAAATATTTAACCAAATTTGGCTATAAACTAAACATGAATTTTGAAAAATCTTTTATCATCCTTTTATCTTTTGGCCATTTTAATTTTTTCTCACTTTTGTTGATTGAAAACCTCCAAACTTGTTTTTTAAAAATTTTATTACTATTATTAATTTTTGGCAATTTTCAAAAAAAACACAAGCATCAAGCACAATACAAAAAGCTTTCCTTCCACCTTCAAAGGCAACTCTTCAAAACACTAAGGATCTTAGGGTTCTTGCTAGCATTTTGTGAATCTTCATTATTGTTATGTTAATGTGGTTGAAACTTGAAAGAGGTGTTGGTTGGGTATTCAATTTGGCAAGGAAGAATTAGTAGGTAAAGTTTTAGTTTCATAGACCCAATCCAACATTTCGGAACCAAATGTTAACCTAAACTAGAATTTGTTTAATTAGAAGACATGTTTTAGACTCATACTTAAAAACTTGATGAAATTTTATGATTAATCAAACCTAGCATTCATTAATCCATTTATTTAATATTTGATTTTGGAACTTGTTAGGTTTAGGGTTAGATTTAGGTTTTACAATGTTGAGTTTTTGAACTTTCTTCTTTAAGTCTTCATTGACATTGTTACTTTGGTTGATTGTGTGTTTTGTGTTTTTCAGTTATCTTTTTTCAATATCTTTTGTTGTTTGTTCATCTTGGTTTAAGTTTCCAAGTTGCTTACATGTGTTGTTGTTTTTCATCTATGCAATGAGTCTTCATGGTCATTTTTGACATTTTTATTTTCACATTGTTCTTTTCAAATGATTGTGTGCTTTTTGGCCACCTTTTTTTAACATCTTTTTTTGTAAGAACCAAATATCAAACCCATGGCATTGCTTTTTTGGTTTCTTGTTGATGTTGGTTACACATGCTCAAATTTGCGGCAAATCTCTGGCATTCACAACATTTTTTTTCATGACTTCCATGTAAGTTTTTTCACATTTATTAATGTTGTTGTTTGTGTGTTTAAATTCATGTTATTTGTGTTTTTGTATTATCACAAATTGAAGTTGTTGTTACTATAATACCTTTTCAGGTTCGGCATAAATTAAATTATTTTTTAATTTGCCGAATTTTTTGGATATTAATAGTTAGTTATGATGAAAATTTAAAAATTTCATGAAGCCAACCAAGTTTGATCCTTAAACCTCCGTTCTAAGTGGTTTACAACAATCACTTATTGACCACCTCACCACAAAAGCATGAAACTTCTCTTCTATGAACACTTGGTTATAATAAATTTAATACAAAGTGTCAAAATTTTCATAATTCAAATTTTAACCAACAAATTGAAATTTTAAATTTAAATTAATTAATTGGCATAGAGGTGCCGAACCTAAAAAGGTATTACGGTATACATGTTCATTGCATCTCAAACTTGTTGCTACATTTTGCTTAGGTTTGCAATAAACCTTTAAAAAATGAAATTTGACTTTAATAACTTTAGTGATTTTCAAGTATTCTATATTATTTCACTTTTTCCTTTTTTGTTATTGTTGTTGTGTTTTTGTTGCAGCTAAAAGAATGAAATAGATTTGTATTCTTTCACACTTTCCATTTTTATTATTATTGTTGTATTCTTGTTGTAGGTAAAAGGATGAAGGAACTTTTTATTCTTTCACCCCTTCTAATTTTGTGGTGTTGTTGTGTGCTTATTACATCTAAAAGGATGAAAAAACTTTGTATTTTCCCACCCCTTCCATTTTTTTGTTGTAACTAAAAGGATGTAACGAGTTTATATTTTCTCATCCCTTTCATTTTGTTGTTGTTGTTGTGGTGTTTTTATTGTAATTAAAAAAACATAACAACTTTTGATTGCATTTATAATCATGACATTCACTTTAATATAATAAGGTATGAAGATGATGAAGAGTATGGTGAATTTGTGTGTTTGGCCAAAACTACTATTCAAGGATCACAAAAAGCATTGAGTATCAAGGGAAATGCATCTTGGGCACTTTTTATTCCACAACTTTTTGCCAACCCAAGCATGTGGTATCCTTGGCATTGCATTGTAAGTTAATAGGGGTTCTTTTGTTGTGAATGATGATGCAAAAATTAATTTTTGTAATCTCCAAATCATGTAATGTATTGGTTGCCATTGCATACTAATTGATGTTAATGTTAGGAATGTTTTCATTGGGAAAATAAAGGCCTTGTGAATCTTTTGATAGTTATATTTACAACTGATAAAAATCAAGAATCTTTTAGGTTGGCGGGTGATATATGCAATGCAATTTTTGCATTTGTCATTTTTGGTTCATCAAATATTTGACACAATAGGTTCACAAGTTGAAATTCGAAAATAAAATAGTGTTGCTAATGTTATGACAAATTTTAGATAGTTTCAACATGGAATTGATATTTTTGATCACTTCAATTTTGTTGTTAAACATTGGCCAAATCATGTTTGTCTTGGGTGTGAAGGGGCCAAGGAAAACACTCTAGATCATTTTCTTATGTGAAGACACATTGATTGAGGAGCACAAGAAGTTCATTGAAAAACAAGATTTTTTTTAATAAGACTTAAACTTTGATTGATTTTGCCCGTGTTTTAAAAGTATCCTACAAATAGGTAGTACTTCAAAAGTTCTTTTTAAGTTTTTAATGATTTGAAATATCTACAAATTATATTATTCCTATTGTAAGAATGTCCATGGTAATCTCCCAATGATGAGGTGGCAAGAAAAGAATTGAGTCTTCAAATAAAAGGTTGATTATTGATTACCTAAACATCTTTGTGGTTTTGTTGATGTGTGGGGTGATGAGCTTGAAAGTTGTTGGTTTCTTTTGTTCTATTTATGCATGGTGGTTTGATTTCCAAAAGGCTTTGTGTGTTTTGTTTTTGTGGTTTTGCTAATGCACATGGGGATTCAACTTGATGCAATTTTATTGATGCATGGGGGACAACAACTCATAAGTTCATTGGTAGTTTTTGGGCTTTGTTAATGCATGAGGATATAACTTGCTAAAATTATTTTCTATATTTTGTGGTTATGTCAATGTGAGGGGGCAAGAAGTTAGAAGTTTTGATATTTTGTGGTCATATTGATGTGTGGGGGCAATAGTTCAAAAGTATCATGACCTTTGTGATTATGTTGGTGTGTGAAGGCAACAACCAATAAATATTTTGTTATCTTTATGATTATGTGTTATATCAATGTTTGAAACTTTTTGTTTTGTGTTGTTGTGTTAATATGGGAAGAACCAACAAAAATGTTTTAGTTGCAAGTTGTGGGAATGATATGAACCCCTACAAAAGCCCACTTTGAGGAAATAGGAAACTTTGTGTGCAATTTGTAATGAGAAAAATGAGAACCTATCAATGCTTAGACCACTTGGTTAGGACTTATGGGACATTTGTTGTGATCAATGTCACATTGTAAATTAAAAACTATATGTTCATGTAATTTTTAAAAAAAATCGTTGTTTTAAACTATTTCATCATTTAAATTAAAAACCCTAATTCCTAAGTACACTTAGGATCTCCTCATCTTTAAAAAAATTAAAATGAAAACTATCACTATGAGGAACCACCATGTTCTAAAATGCAACCCAAATCCTTATGCGAAGGTTCTCATCATATCCTTCAAAATTTTATCAAAACCATACCCAGAGGTTCCATAGTTCCCCTACCTAGCTAACTACTTATATGTATCATGAAACCAGTTGGGTAATTTGGTTGAGTGGGAGAAACTTGGGCAAGATCAGTAGGGAGAGTCAAAATTTCTGAACGGGCAGCAAAATGGGCACAATGGCCTGTACTTAGCATATTCCATAACATAACCACTTTCATGATTTGCACGATGGGCATGTGGATTTTGAAAAAAATAATGGATACGTTATGTAGACCCAAGAAGACCTGTCCATTGTTTGTTGTAAGGGGACTTTTTAAAAAAAGGTGGAAAAGGCCATATGAAACTATTATCGTATGGTCAAGACGTGCCCATTCTGTTGGGATTACGGTCAGCTAGGCAATGCACTCTACATAATGGCCAGGGCAAGGTCATTCCATGAAATTAAGGTCTGGTGTGGCAAATTCAATGATGTGAAAATTATTTCATGCTCAGTAGACACATTTTGGTCACTATAATTGGAAGTGTATGATCATCGTCATCATCAGAAGATTATGCCATATAATGTGGGCAAGAGAATTACATAATCAGCCACCCCAGACGTTAATGCGCGGTTGACTCAGCATAATTGCACAGTTTACGGTTACGGTGGCTCGTCAAAGACGTAGCAGCAATGTTGTGGACTTGCAGGGAAAGAGTGTAATAAATATGATCTGACTGCTGCTCACTATTTCTGATTGGTTCATCATAATGATTGGTCGAGGTGGTTTGCTACTAGTAGTCCACCACCCATTTGCTGCCCCAGTTTCAGTTTTATGGGTGGACATTAAATGACTAAATTTGAATGCGAAAAATATTTTTGGCAGGGTCACATACTGAGCACAACTGGAGATGCTCTAACGTGGTGATTTAGTGGACTTTCTGCATTTGTCCGAATGCCAAGAAGTAAACATCCAGTTTAATATATGTATGGTAGGACACAACTCCAACTGAAAGTGTTTGTAGGCAAACAGATAGACACTAGTAGAAAGCTAGCATGACTAAACTTTAAAAAGACCCTCTTTCTAGTGTGTGTGTGTGTGTGTGTGTGTGGAAGTGGTCCTATAATGCCTGCAAATCCTGGACTTGGTTTTACAAGGACTCAAGGTTTCAGATTCTACTAGTGCCATAACAACTAAGTTATGGGTGCTCCTTTTAGGAAATTCTGGGTCAACTAAGTTCATTGTTGGTGGTTCAGAGCAAATCTCACCATCTGTGTGGGCTTTTGAAAGTAAAGACGAAACTAGGGTTTGGGAAAAACTTTAAGTTTCGTAATGAAGAATGCAAAGGATCAAGGATCGGTGTTAAATTTTTTGGACTAAGTGTATGACCACCGGTCATGTGATAGGTGAGAAATATTGAATGCTAGTTATTTTGATAGTTTGTTTCACATTCAACATGTTTTTCTTATGGGATTTTTTTTTTTTGAATATGAAAAATTGAAAAAACAACACACACACAAAAAAAAAATTACAAAAAATTGAAAGGTCACACGGGTTTCAAATTCACCTTAGAGCCTTACAACTTTACAAAGGTGCTTCACAAAGGCGCCTTACACTTGCACACCCCAAAACATTTACACAACATTGTGTAAATATATATTGAAAATCATTTACACTACCACCATGTAAGTGTAGGTGTAAAAAAAAGAATTTTAAATACACAAAATTCACACTTGCATGCACAACACTGCATTTAACCCTAGCAAGGATAGATTGGGCTTGGTTGGCTTGCAGTGGGGCCATTCTTGTGCTCGGTTTCAGCCAATTTGTGTAATTTTGATTCCCGAGATTTTCGGTGATATCATACCAAGCACTATAATTTGTTACAGCATCTTGTGACTTGAACAGCCACAGTGAACCAGCACCCACCAGTGCACCATTGAAGGATGAATGATAAGTGGTCAGGAAACAGTTTTCTGTTGGGTTCCAGTTCCCTAGCTAACCATGGTGGTTAGCTCAATCGTTTGTTTCTTTTTACTTACCTACTAACAACCCACAAGTGGGTTATTAGTAGGTAGGTAGCAAATACAGCCCCCTTAGCAATGAATAAACCATCTATTTACCTAGTAATTTACCTATTTTCCTACCTATCTACCTATATGAGAAACCCTCTTCATACACAATTGGTTACCGAGGTGAAACCAAATATTAACTCAGCTGAGGTTCATCCACAACTGAGTAACAACGGGCATCCAGTGGATGGTGTGCTGGTGGTGGGTGCTGGTTCATAACTTGGAACTTGCTTGTTAGGGGGCACCCTAAAGCTGGACTTGTCAGGCCCATAACAAACACATGCCCGTTCCATTGAGTGGCAATTATTTGCTGGCCCTTATGTATTGTTGAGTTGAGAGTGTGTTCATCGTGGGCAAGTTCATATTTCTCTTCATCTTTGTGTGCTGGATCTGTGACCCATGGGATTGAAAATGTATGACACATTTTCCACAGTCAAGAACCAAGACCTCCACATGAGATAATTGAGGTTCGTTGGTTTTATGCAACAAAACATTTTCACATGTTCGTGGGTTAATAAATAAGCTTTGGACTCCCTAAAAATGTAGAGATACCAAACCTTTGTATAAAGGGATCTTGACGTTCCCAATGTGTTCTCTATGGTTCCCAACATGTTCACAACATTTTTCCACCTATTCATGATAGTTCTTTATGGTGAAATTCCCATCATCATGTTCCCCAAGTTGTTCCCAATAGCACCACACTTTATGTCGTATCCTTTGCCCAAAAGTTTTTATGTCTTGTAACCTATATAGGTGGGGTAAAAGGAGAAAAAATCATAATAAATTTATTTTGAAAGTGTCCGAAATTTTATTTATTTTTAATTAATTTATTTTTGGGTGATGGCCCAATGAGAGGCACCCAGCACTAAAATTAAAAGAAGAACTTTAGGTGCACCTACAAGAACTTAGTAGACCAAGCAATAAGTTACCACTATGGTCAATGGTTTCGGAGCTTTTTTTTTTGTCAGACCCATTTGTTGGAGTTTGTTGTGGACTTTAAGTAAGTTTGCTTCCATTGCAGAACTCCAGCCCTATTCAGACAGCCCCTACTTGTTAACATCCCCAAACTTCAATTATCCAAGTCATCATCCAAGTCATCATCCATCCATCCATCCATTTTCTACCTTCTAAGACCTCCCTTCTCTCATTAGCCTCCTTGTAATCTCTCCCTCATGTCCCCTCCCTCACCTTGCCTTTCATGAATATGGCCTTTCGTATAACTTTCATTTCATTTCATTTCATTACCTTTCCTAGTCTGACTCTTTCTATGCAAAAACTTTACAATCCTTCCTTCTCTATTGGAAAAAAGGTTATTTTTCAAAGGCTTTTTCATGGCACAATCCAAGCTTTGGGGAGTTTTGTTTTTTTGGGGACATGATTCTTCAAGGCTGTCTTGTGTTGGGTCTTTGCTTTTTGATGAATTGTTTTGAAGGGAATGTTGTTAATCTGTTCTCTTCTCTTTACAATAATTCATTTGTTCCTTTGGTTGATACTTTTGCCTTTGGGCACCAAAATACCTTGCTTCCCTAGGGTCTTTTCCCATTGATGAACCACCAAATATATTATTTGGAGGTGTATATTATCATGTGTTTATTTATGCCTTTCAATCCTTCCTCCATTGGTTTTGAGTTGTCTTGTATTTCCCTATATTTTTATAGAGCCTCTCCACAAATAATATATATAATGTCCAAACTGCCAAGGTACCATGGTAATTAATAGAATTAACAATAGGTACCCACCCTCATGGAGTGGGGTAATTGTTGTATGCAAAAATGGGTGACTAATGACGGGCCAATCAAAGAGGCTCATCGCAACCCTAAAAGGAAAAAAAAAAACAAACAAAAAAAAAAAACACTTTGAATTGATGCACTACAAAAACATTAAAAAAACCAACAAAAGGTATGGTCAACAAAATTATTTCTCAATTCCCCCAAAATTTCCATT
>Ga0116231_10014289_pt1 | contig 10730 bp, 7 predicted proteins | sample S1TSphgellanicum_2_FD_89695 | JGI IMG/M metagenome (GOLD analysis project Ga0116231, IMG submission 89695) | Host-associated microbial communities from peat moss isolated from Minnesota, USA - S1T2_Fd - Sphagnum magellanicum MG | ecosystem: Host-associated > Plants > Peat moss > Unclassified... | reverse complement strand
TTCAAGCGCCTCCCTTCAACCAAAGGCGGCGGGTGGCGCTCCAGTACATCTTCAAACCAACGATTTAGCTCCCCGGTCGGAACACGGGTATTCCACACCTCGTGCGCCGCCCAAACAGCCGGCAACAGTCGGTCGACACCTTTGCCGCTGAGCGCCGAAAGCGCCACAACCGGAATCTCTTTCATCTGCGCAAGGCTGGTTTCCAGCCGATCCGCGACCAAGCGCGTAGCAACCGCCCGTTCAACCACTGCGTCCCATTTGTTGAGCACAAGGATGCAGGCGCGGCCCTCGCGTTCTATCAGCCGCGCAATTTGCAAATCCTGTTCGTGCATCCCCTCCGTCGCGTCGACCACCAGAGCAACAACCTCGGCCATCTTCAGTGCCTCGATGGAGGCACTCGCCGACATCTTTTCGAGTGGAGCCTCAATTCGGGCACGCTTGCGTAACCCAGCGGTATCCACCAACTCAATGTGGCGGCCCGCATCATCGACAAATTCCTGCAATATCGCATCGCGGGTCAAACCTGGCTCCGGCCCGGTTAGCATCCGCTCCTGCCCTAGCAGACGGTTCATTAACGACGATTTCCCGGCATTTGGCCGCCCGACAATGGCCAAACGGAGCGGGCGCCCTTGCTCCGCCGATGCTTCTATATTCGCTGCCGCCGGCGCCAAGCGGTCGGCAATCTCGCTCATCAAATCGGCAATACCCTCGCCGTGCTCCGCCGAGATCGCCACCGGTTCACCAAGGCCAAGACGATACGCCTCCATAACCTCGGAGGTCGCCAGACGCCCCTCTGTCTTGTTTGCCACAAGCAAAACCGGTCGCCCTTGCTTGCGCAACCAGGCCGCAAAATGCGCGTCTGTGGGGGTGATGCCCGCCTTCGCATCCACCACCAGCAGCACAAGCGCCGCTTGTTGCATGGCCGCCTCAGACAGCGCCCGCATCCGCCCGGGCAGGCTATCCGGCGCGGCTTCCTCTAGCCCCGCCGTGTCGACGAGCTGTACCTTCCGCCCGCGCAGAGTCGCCTCTGCCTCCCGCCGGTCACGCGTCACGCCAGGCGTATCGGCCACCAGCGCGGCACGGCGCCCGGCGAGCCGATTAAACAGCGTCGACTTCCCAACATTCGGCCGGCCGGCAATCACCACAACCGGGCGTATGGCAGCGTCGGAGGTCAGCGGAAAGCCGTCAGGGAACCGTCATCCGTAACCACGAAAACCGCCCCTCCCGCTGTCACCGGCGCCAGCGATGCGGCACCTGGCAAATCAAGAGTGACCTGTGTTTCGCCGGTATATGGGCTCAGCATGCGAAGTTTTGAATCAGTGCTCACAACAATAAGATGCTCTCCCAGCAATAACGGCCCCTTCCACTGTACGGGGTCCGTCTGCTTTTCGGCATTTTGATACCGCGGTAGCTCAGCGACAAAAGACACTGTCCCGTCAGCGGTAGAAAGCGCGGCAATCTGCTGGTCAACCGTTAACAAGAAAATCCAATCCCCGGCGACCCAAGGTGTCTGCGACCCGGCGACCTCATGTTCCCAAAGCCGCCGCCCTGCGCGCAGATCAATTGCCACCAACAACCCGCCCAGCCCCACGACATAAACACGCTGCCCGGCGATAACCGGCATTCCGGTGATGGCTGAAAGGTCAGCGAGGCTCGTGCGGCCAGAGGCAGAGGCGATGCTATCGGTCCAAGCCACACCGCCAGTGGCTGCGCGAACCGCCGCAATGTCACCGGAGCCAAACCCAGCCACCACAAGCCCATCCGCGTAGGCCGGTGCCGGCGCACCTAGCACTGTCGTTTGCGCAAGAGCGCTCTGAAACGACCAAATGCGCTTGCCGTCATCAGCGCCAAAAGCAAGAAGCTGCTGGGAAATCGTCGTAACAAAAACGCGCCCTTCAGCAATCGTTGGCGTTGAGCGCGCCGGAGCGCCCAAATCCTGGCGCCACTTCAGCTTACCGTCGTTCGCATTCAACGCCAAAATATCAGCCCGCCCTGTCGAGGCATACAAGACACCGCCATCAAACGCGACGCCGCCCCCAACATTGGTGCTGCGGTTTTTTTCTGCTTGTGTATTAAACTCCCAATTGCGTGCACCCGTACGGGCATCAAACGCGCTGACCAACCCGTCACTGTCCATTGTGTAGACATGGCCCTGAGCCAAAACAGGCTCGCTCGTGATCTTCCGCCGATAGCCACCGCCTTCCCCGATCGCGGCACTCCATCCCTTACTCAGACGGGCTGGCCCGGTCAGTCGACCCATCATATGCGTGGGTATACCCCCAGCCTGCGGCCAATCGGCATTCGACACCTCGGGGGGAAGTATCACGTGAGGCGGCGTGTCAGAGGCCACTTGCAGGCCACGATGGGCTATCATCACCCCTTCCCGGCGCCCTGGAAGCGGCGTTTTGGTCGACGAAAAAATGTTGTCGAACAGACTGCACCCGCCAAGCATCCCAAGCGGCAGGAGCAAAGCCCCGCGGCGCCGCAGTTTCACGCCTCCTGGGCCAGATGCCCGCATAGGGAGATCGGTCATCCGCCCCCCAAACGTGCCAGCAACGCATTGGCGCGACCGCGCGTGCCTTCCGCGGCGGTGATATCCCGCGCCAACGTCTGTAATGTGCGTTTCGCTGCGTCAGTATGACCCTGTCGTATATCCAGCAACGCCTGCGCCTCCTGCGCCAAGCCGCGCCAGGGGTTGGTCGGTGCGGTCAGCTTGTCCAACCGGGCCTGTAACAGCGTCGCCTCCCCCGTGTCTAATTGCGCTTCCACCCACAACAGGTTGGCCAAATCACGCAACAGCGGGTCGGCGGCCGTATCGTCGGCGACGGACTGCCATGTCACCAAGGCCGCAGGTTTTTGCCCGCCATCCGCCTGCAGCGCCGCCGCCCGGAGTCGAGCCAGTGTGCGATACCCCTCGGGAGCGGTGGCGGCGACTTTCTCAAACCCCGCAATCGCCTCTGTGCGAGCGGGACTCTCACCACTGCCGGTCGCGCTCTCGGCGTGCTGCATGGCGGTCAGATAAACCCCTGCCGCCGTCATGTCTTGGCGCTGCTCGTAAAATTGCCACCCCTGCCACCCGGCCAGCCCGACCGCTGCCAGCACGACGAGTCCCGCTACCCAAATGCCATAGCGCCGAGCCTGTCGACGCGTCCGATCAGCGCGCAGGTCGTCATCGACTTCCTTAAAGATATCGTCCACTCGCTTCCTCAGCCCTTCGCTCAGCGCCCAGCCACGCGGCGGCGGACCATAGCCATGGTGCGAGCCCAGAGCAAACATGAGCGCAAACCACCCTATTGGGCTTACATTGCAACGCTCCGTTCATCTGCTTGCGGCAATATCGCCACCATGCGTCGAATCGCCCGCCATACTGCGCTGCTGTTGCTTGGCTCCGTCCTGCTGAACGGATGCGGCGGGGCGAGCGCGTTATCCGTTTCAACCGGCCTTGTTGTAGCGGATGGCGCCGCCGTGATGGCCCTGCATCATGACGTCGTCAGTCTTGCTGTGTCTGCGATTACCAACAAAGACTGCTCCATCGTAAGACTAGATCGTGGGCAATCCTACTGCGCCCCAACCGAGGCCCCTTCAACGCCCCCACAATATTGCACGCGAACCCTCGGTCTACCTGAGTGCTGGGCGTCACCCCTAATGTTCGCAAATCCGCCTCTCGGCCTCGCCGACGGGCCTTGGGCGCTGACCCCCGAACAAGAAGCGCACCGGGAGTTTCCGCTCTGGCCGGCGGCGCGCTAGAGCAATATCACCAAAAGTTTCTCGTTAAAACAAAGACCTAGAGCGTTTTCAGTACCGCCACTTCATGCCAATCAGGCTGAAAACGCTCTAGCCAAATCGCGCTAACCGCCCGCTCGGCGCGCCCACAACCTCATCCTCCCGCATCACCACCTGCCCCCGCACGACAGTAGCGTGGGGCCAGCCAGTGACCTTCATTCCCGCAAATGGCGTCCAGCCGCAGGGCGAAGCAATCCACGAATCCTCAATCCGCCGCTGACGCCCCATGTCCACAAGGGTGAAATCGGCGTCATATCCAGCCACCAGCCGCCCCTTACCTATCAACCCATAAACCCGCGAAGGCCCCGCCGCCATCAGATCGACCAACTGACACAAACTCAACCGGCCAGCGTTCACATGGTCCAGCATGATCGGCGCCAAGGTCTGCACCCCCGTCAACCCCCCGGGGCATTCCGGCCACGGTTTTTCTTTGTCCGAGCGCCGATGCGGCGCGTGATCCGATCCAATCGTATCAATCGTCCCATTACGCAAAGCAGCCCATGCGGCGTCGTAGTGGCGCTGATCTCGAATAGGCGGATTCATCACCGCGAGCCCTCCCAGCCGATCGTAACACTCCGGCGCCACTTGCGTCAGATGATTAACCAGCAGCTCGCATGTTGCGACCTCACGGAAATCCTGGAGGTAGGCCAGCTCCTCCGCAGTGGAGACATGCAAAATATGCGCCGCTCGCCCGGTCTTCCGCGCGAGCGCCATCAGGCGCCGCGTCCCAAGAAAAGCACATTCCTCGTCCCGCCATGCCATGTGGCTGGCATAGGGGTCTCCATTCTTAAACAACCCTTTGCGCGCCTGCAGTCGGTATTCATCTTCGCTATGATACGAAATCCGCCGCCGCCCGCTGCGCATCACGCGCTCTAGGCTCTCATCATCCTCCACCAGCAATGGCCCAGTCGAGCTCCCCGCAAAGACTTTCACGCCGCAAACCCCGTGGCCGAGCTCCAGCGTGGCCAGCGAGTCGATATTCTCCTTAGTCGCCCCCACGTAGAGGCCAATGTCACACCAGGATTGGCGCTCCACATAGCCCTGTTTCCACGCCAGGCGATCACTATCAGTGATGGCTGGACTGGTATTAGGCATATCAAAAACCGTGGTAATCCCGCCCAAGACGGCCGCACGCGTCCCGGTCAACACCGTCTCAATTTTTGGGTCACCCGGATCACGTAGATGCACATGCGGATCGATCAGCCCGGGCAACACGTGCAGGCCGGAAGCGTCAATCACTTCTTCGGCGCTCGCATGGCTGGAAACCCCGAGGGCCGCGATTCGCCCATCCTTGGCGCCGATATCGAGCGCCTCTAGCCCCCAGGGTAACGCGCAGACCCCACCTCGGATAAGCAGATCAAAATGCTCGCTCATGCCCGCTCCCCTAACACATCAAACACATCACCACCCATCTTGAGCCCTAAGATATGCGCCTGATGCCAAAGCCCATAAAACAAAAGTGTCCAGGCCGCGAACCCCTCATGCCGCCGCTGTGCCGCCCGAAATAGCGCCACCACCCGCTCCGGTTCGGCGATTTCCAAAATGCCGGGTTGTGCCGCCACCAACGGCCCGAGCCGCGCCCCTTGTTCGGCAATCCATGCCCCAATGGGAACGGTAAAGCCTTGTTTCGGCGCAAAGGGCCGCGCCTGCGGCAGCGCCCGCTCAAGCCACCGGCGCAGCAAATACTTACCCCGCCCGCCTCGCACCTTGAGGTCGTCGGGCAGCCGAAACGCGCATTCCGCCACCGCCCTATCCAAAAACGGCGTTCGCCCTTCAACACCGTGTGCCATGAGGCAGCGGTCCAACTTGAGCAACAGATCATGCGGCAGCCAATCCGTCATGTCTGTTGCCTGCGCTACAGCCAAACGCGAGCGCCCCGGTCCGGCGGCCCTGGCCTCCGCGGCGGCCAGCCCGTCCCGCCAGCCCGTTGGCGTGACCCGCAGGACATTGAGCCGATCAAAACTGCCCCGCCCTCGCATCAGCCGACCGCCTAACCACCAAGGCCGCATGGCACTGCGATAACGCCCATAGCCGCCGAAAATTTCGTCCCCGCCCTCGCCTGACAGCACAACCTTCACATCCTGCCGCGCACGTTGTGCCAAAAACCAAGTGGGAATAATCGCATAGTCCGCTGCTGGATCGTCCATACACGCCACAATCTGCGGCAGATGGCGCCAGACCATCGCCTCGGTAATCTCCACCGTCTCATGCCGCGCGCCCGCGGCTTCGGCCACGCCTGCCGCCAGGCTGCGTTCATCAGCAGCTCCCGGCACGTTAAACCCGGCGGTATAGGCCAACACCGGCTCCGCATTCAGCCGGGCCATCAGCGCCAAAATACTGGCACTATCGACGCCGCCTGACAGAAACATGCCATAAGGAACATCGCTGCGCTGATGCAGCTCCACACTCTCCATCAGCGTCCGATCAAGCCGGGCCAGCGCCGTGGGCTCATCAATCTCCTCCGCCGCGCCTTCGGCCAGCACCGCGTCATGCCGCCGCTCGACAACGCGCCCTTCGCCGATCGTAAGCGTCTCGCCCGGCAAAACACGTTGTATACCCTCGAATATCGTGTCCGCGCCGGTGGTGAATTGCATTTGCAACAACTCATCGCGCGCGCCACGACGCAACCGACGTGGCAAGGCAAAGCTTGTCAGCAAAGCCTCCGGCTCAGAGGCAAAGGCCATCCCTTGCGGCACGGCGGCAATATAGAGCGGTTTTATCCCAAACGGGTCACGTGTCAGCGTCACAGTCCGCGCATCCCGCGCATGGATGGCGATCGCATACATCCCACGCAAATGCTTGGGAAAATCCGCCCCGTCACGCAGCCAAAGCTGTAAAGGTGGTTCGCAGTCGCTATTCGTGGAAAATCGCACGCCGGGCATTGCCGCCCGCAATTCCCGGTAATTATAGATCTCCCCATTGGCCACCAGCGCCGCCGGTCCCGCGAAAAGCGGCTGATCCCCGCCGCTCAGATCAATAATCGCCAGCCGCGTCTGCACCATCGCAATGCGACCAACCACCGTTTGCCCCGTCCCATCCGGCCCGCGATGGGCCAAGGCTGCGGCCAGCTTACCCAGGATCGACAAATCCGGTGGCGCAGCGTCGGGGGACATAACAAGCCCGGCAATGCCACACATCAGCCTCGCACCATTTCAGCAAGACCGACTCGCCACTGCGCCAGCACGGAGCCCTCGGCAAACTCTATTTCAAACTTCCGACGCCCCGCCAAGGCCAGCGCCGCGCCCCAATCTGGCCGCGCGATCACCTCCGCCAAAGCCGTCGCCAAACCCTCTGGGGTCTCTACCTCCACCAAAACACCGTCTACCCCAGAAGAAATCAGCTCCGATGGTCCAGCCGCCCGTGCTGCCACGACCGGGCGCTGCGCCGACCACCCCTCAATCACCACATTTCCAAGTGGTTCGTGCCGGGAAGGACAGACCAGAACGTCGCAAGCCGCCAGCAAACCCCCGACATCCGCCGCCCATCCGGGCATATGCACCCGCTCCGCCACGCCTTCACGCAAAGCCAGCGCCTGCAAAGCCTCCCGCTCCGGCCCCTCGCCCGCAATCACCAAATGCGCCTTTGGCAAAGAGCGCAAGGCACAAATGAGCACGTCAAACGCCTTATTGTGATGCAATCGACCCAGCGCCAATAGCAGCGGCACTGATGGCGGCACGCCAAGCACCTCCCGCTTCAGCGGCACCGCGCCTTGCAAATCGGCCACAAAATTCGGCAGATACCGCACCTGCTTAACCGGCCAACCCTGTTTCAAAATCCACGCGACGATGCCCCTTGTGTTGCCAATGAGATGATCACAGCGCCGGTAATACGATAGGTCATAAAACCCCCCTAATCGCCCAACCAACGCCCAGTTGCCGCTTGGGGTGTGCCAAGCGGCGCGGTTCATCCAGGCCACAACGACTTGCGGCGCAAAACGACGCAGATGCCGCCCCACCTGCCAGCATGTGACAAAATCCAAGGCGCCACCAAAGCGCAGCTCTAACGGCTGACAACCGCCCGCCCGCAGACGCTCCGCCCGCGCCGCATTGCGCCGAATCACCGGTAAAATCGCCTCCCCCCGGCGCGTGCTCGCCAAACAGAGCCGCTCATAAAACAGCTCCGCCCCACCGGACGCAGCCCCGGCGATGACATGCGCCACTTTCAAGCGGCTTGCGCCTCAACCACCCGGTCGAGCAACCCAACCGCTTCCCGCAACGCGACATCAAGCGGCAGGGCGGCAATCGGCGCCCGCCCGGCGGGTCCCGGCGCCACAGCAATGGCTGTATGCCGTCCAGATGGCGCGTACTCCGCCGCCGCAGACGGGCCGAATAATCCCAATGTCGGTGTCCCCGCCGCCGCCGATAAATGCATCAAACCGGAGTCATTGCCGACAAACAGCTTGCATCGCGCAAGGCACGCGGCAGCTTCCGCTAAAGTAAGATGCCCCACCAGATCAATCGCGCCCGGCAACGCATCGAGCACAGGCTGCGCCAATCGACGCTCTTCCATCCCCGGCCCGGCAAACACCGCGACCGAAGCACCAGGCAGGCGTGCCTGCATAACACCTTGAACCAAAGCCACAAACAGCTCGCTTGGCCAAACTTTACCTTCCCAGTTCGCAGTCGGACCCAGGGCAATCACCGGCGCGCCTGCCGGAATCAACACCTCAGCCCGCCCCCGATCAGCTTCATGCGTCCACACCACAGGCACCGGCGGCGGCTCAAGCCCAACGGCCTGGGCCAAATGCCGAAGCCGGTGCCCTTGCCGGCGTCCCCCTCGCATCACCATGCGCCGCCGCGCCAGCAGCAAAAACGACAGCGCCGAGCCGCGGAGATCGATAACCAAATCCCAAACCGTCGTGACCGTCCGCAGCCAAAGATCAAACCAATGGCCGTCGAACCGCCGCTTATCGACCACAATTGTCTGCTCAAGCTGGGGCATACGCGCGAACACCCCGGCGGCGACCGGACCACAAGCAACGGTAAACCGCGCCTGTGGATACTGACGAAGCAAATGGTCCAGCACGCCGGTTGACAAGACCGCGTCACCAATTCGCGTCGCCGTAATAAAGAGAATGCGCATAGCAACGCCACTAGCACGCCGATCCGCCAAACGGCCATCTTGCTTAGCCCGATCATTCTCCCCAATTCGCCTAACATGACGAAATTGGTGCATTTGGCAGACCGGGGCGTGCTGGAAATTTCCGGCGCCGATCGGGTTTCCTTCCTTCAGGGTATGGTCTCAAACGACGTAACACAGACCGCCCCCGGCCGCGCCATCTGGGCAGCCCTGCTCACCCCACAGGGCAAATGGCTCGCCGATTTCTTTATTCTAACCCAAGGCGAGCGGCTTCTGCTCGACTGCGAGCGATCACAAATCCCCGAACTCGCCCATCGCCTAAGCCGGTTCAAGCTGCGTGCGCAGGTCGCTTTTCAGGATCTCTCTCAATCGCTGTTCGTTCACGTCGCTTGGAACGGGAACCCCGACCCCGCGCCCGACGCCATCATTGTGCAAGCGCCCGACCCACGTCTGCCCAAAGCAGGCATACGAATGCTGAGCAGCCACCCGCTCGTGACAAACGCAACGCCCGATGATTGGCACGTTCACCGCCTTGCACTTGGCCTGCCAGACGGAACACGCGACTTAGAGGCAGAAAAGACCGTGCTCCTGGAAGCCGGGTTCGATGAGCTATCTGGTGTCTCTTGGACCAAGGGCTGTTATATGGGGCAAGAACTGACAGCGCGCACCAAGTATAGGGGTCTGGTCAAACGGCGTCTATTCCCAGTTCAGATCGACGGCCCGCCGCCCGAGCGTGGCGCCGTTATTATGCAAAATGACCGAGAAGTCGGCACAATGCGTTCATCCACAAATCACGCTGGACTCGCCTTACTGCGTCTCGATTCGCTCGATGGCCCGTTGACGTGTGAACAGGCAAAGCTGACGCCAACGACGCCAGATTGGATGAATCGCACGCTATAACACCCCGCAGGATGGCTGCAGCGCTTGCGTAACCCATTTCTTTCGCTGTGGCGAAAATGTTGGGTTAGCAAGCGCTCCAGCCATCGTCAATAGATTGGCCGGTTAAGAATTATCCCAACCACCGCCACCCGAACCGGAATCGTCAAACCCACCCCCACCGGAGCTATCCCAACCGCCGCCGTCGGAATCAGTGCTAGACGCAGTATCCCATCCACCCCCACCGCCGCCGGAATCACCACCCCAGCCGCTATTTCCCATATCAGGTGTCGTGGTTTGGTTGTCCCACGCGCTACTCCCTTGGCTATCGGCGCCACCCCAGGGTGAAGCGGCCGCCGGTTCAGCCGGAAAAACGTTCACGGTTTCCCCGCCGCCACCAAATCCACCACCAAACCCACCGCCCAGCCCGTGATGCGGCGAGAACAGGTCCATCAGCGCATTGCCAACAACCATACCCCCGGCCACGCCGGCCGCCGTTGTCAAAGCCGAGCCAAGAAACCCAGACCCAGACTTCTGAAACATCCCCGGCTGATAACCGGGCGCATATTGCGGCGGAGGCGGCGGTGGAGCCGATTGGTATTGCGGCTGCTGGTACTGCGGTTGCGGCGGCGAAGCTTGCCCCCCACCGAACAAGCCGCCTAGAAATCCCCGCGACTGTGGCGCCGGCGCAGCCTGCACCGCGCGTTTCGCCTGATCCAACTCATATTCGAGCTGCTTGATACGATTCTGCGCTTGCGCCAGCGCGTGCTCTTGCACAAACGCCGTCTGCGTCAGCCGATACCGCGCATCCGGGAGACGCGTGAATAGGTCCCCGATCAATGCATCGGCCTCTCGGTCCACCGGCGGCAAGGCAGGCGCCGGAACCGATCCCCCAGAAAACCCGGACCCACCCCCCACTCGTTGGATGAAGCCGGTAATGATCTCACGTTCCTCGTTTGTCATAACCCAATCCACCACGCGGTTGGTTGCTC
>Ga0116231_10014288_pt1 | contig 10733 bp, 15 predicted proteins | sample S1TSphgellanicum_2_FD_89695 | JGI IMG/M metagenome (GOLD analysis project Ga0116231, IMG submission 89695) | Host-associated microbial communities from peat moss isolated from Minnesota, USA - S1T2_Fd - Sphagnum magellanicum MG | ecosystem: Host-associated > Plants > Peat moss > Unclassified... | reverse complement strand
CTATTGAGCTCTGAACATTCGGGAGTCCCAGAGGACTCCAAACCTCCAACTTTTCCAAGTGTTGGGCTTCACCCCCACACTTGGCCAAAGTGGGGTTACGACAAAGGTTGATATTTGTGTAGAGAGTTGAGAAATTGAAAGAATTACATAAATCAATCCTCAAAGAGTATATACAAGCAATAAGTTCTCCCACCTATCTTTTGTGTATCATTTGGTTTTAATGATTTTGAAGCTAACCTCCAAATTTTGGAAATCAGGAAGCTGGCGCATATTACATGTCTTGCTTTTACACCGCCACATTCAAGCTCAACACAACACTTCTCTTTCAGATGGAGGTGGTGCTGAGAAATTGGTGAAGTCATTGTGCAAAATGCAACCTTTTGGAAACAACCATTAACATCAATGCACTTATTGATTATGCAGGCAAATGAAATACATGGCATAACCACATTAGTTTCAAGAGAAAACAAGTCATTTGGCATATCACAGCCTTTTGCAAACATCCATTACATCAACACACTAATTGATTTAGAATGCAAATAGCAAAATCAAAATCACTTTAGTTTCAAGAGAAAAAAAGTCATTGTGCAGAACACAGCCTTTTGCAAACACCTATTACATTGATGCATGGTATATCATTGAAGTTATGCAATTCTCCATAAGGAATCTTCTTGCAGAGAGATTTGGAAATGGAATTTACATAATGAGTGCACAAGTTCAGCTGGAAGACACTATATCACATTCATGTCTCCACTTGAAACTGGTGCCTCTATCCCAAAAGTCAAAATAACCTTGGAATTTGGTTTTTGGGCATAATCAATATTTCTAGAACAGTGTGCTGAAATCCCTTGTGTTGACAAAGAAGACATTTTCAGGGGTGTCTTTGTGGGCATCTTGAAACAGAGGGACCTTATGGCGGCAGTTTTCTTGAGAGGAGTGGCGTAAGGAGAGTTGGAAGGAGAATGTGAGGACAAAATCTCGGATAGGTTACTACTGTTGGTTGGGACTCTAGTAGAAGGAAGAAACTGTGGTGTGTATGGGGAGTCACTATTGTCAATCGCACTAGAAGTTTGTGCACATAATTCCTCTGTTGATACTTTAACTGGTGTCCTCAGAAGTGGAGAGGAATGGCTATCAATGCTCATTGGATTGTTCATGCTACTATGGTGTACCATGTTTCTGTCAATGACAAATCTGGCTGAGAAATGAAGTTTGAATGACTCAAAGAAGTGAGAAAGCCTTGTTGTGAAGCTCAATTCACAACTCTCAGAAGAGCTACTAGATCGCAATCCTGCAGAATTCACCATCACCACCTCCAAAGGTTTTTTTGAAGAAAATTGAAGGTGAAACAATTGTGGAAAATGGGTGGTAGAGGTCAAGACCTTGGACTCCAGAACAGAATATCTGCGAGGAGTTATATTAATCTCCAGAAGAATACATGTCATGGCAGGAGGCAATTCGACCTCTATGTCATCAGACTCAAAGGATCCAACAGCTTTCATTAAACCCAACTGCCCTGAGCTTTGTGAGATTGGCAACCCCTTTGAATTGCCTCTTACATTTAATGTACCACCAACCTTGAATGATCATTCTGGCAATGGACCTTCTGGAACATCATTTTCCTACAAAGCAAACAAGTTCAAATCTTGCTTCTTTACTTTGAACAAATCCCATCACCTAACAAAAAATCAACAAAACATCATAAGCATCAGGAAACAGTAATTAGAGTTGATGCTCTCCCTTGTACCTCCAAATGTGTGCTTGCAAATTCCATCAGTCTAGTATGGAATGCTCGCTATCATTCTACAGTCTCTACATGTGAGTTTCCTTTTTAAGGTAGATCAATTTTGAACTTTCAAGAAGGTCTCCCTAAAGAAGCTCACTATCATCACCATCACCATCAATAACAGCCGCTCCAGTAGCAGGCATTGGCAACAAAGATATGCAGAGATCCCACTTGTTTCTTTGCAAGTATGAATCCCAACACCTAATGTACTCGAGTTTCACTGCTTCCGACAGAATGTGCTTGATCTGAGCCAAGTGCTGGAAAAGAAACCATCTTCAAGAACACACCCAAGATACAACACTGCATCAGTTTTGCTCTACAATAGCTTTGTGGAACCAATCCAAGAGTTCAAGAAAAGAAATTGCATGAGATGGAGTTCATAGTCTCAAACTGCTGCTACCTTTGTGTGTTAGCTTGCACAATGTTGCAAACGGATTTGAAAGTAGAGCGTTGGTAGTGTAGAGAAAGCAAACTCATGCTGCCTCCAACCCATCAAAGAATGCTTACAAGAGAACACATCCCATTCATTTATGTCATTTCAGGAATTTATGCAGACAAAACTTGACTAAAGACAAGTTTGTGGGTTTTCGCAAGACCCATTTCTTCTTGAGAATGTTTGTGGGTTTTAAGCCAAAACCCATTTGTCAAGAAAGAGTTTGTAACGCACAGAGAAAGAAAAATGCAGAGAAAAAACGCACAGACAATGGGTTTACTTACTTGGGAGGAAGCTGCTTAGGAGGAGGAGGAGTACATCTCTTTAGCGACGATGGTTTCACGCAATCGTCATCATTATTCTCCTCCTCGATGACTTCGAAACCCTGCCATTCTCGCTTTCACTTCGAAGCAATGGATACAGACAAACCTCCTCCTTTGGAAATAAAGGCTTTCTTCTTCTTCGTCTCTAACTTTCGACTCCTGAAGTTCAACAACCCTCGCCTTGCTTTCTCTGGGTCAACTACTTGGCGACTTGCTTGCAACAATGCGCGCCTCAATACTCGCCTGTGAATGTTAAACATCGCTTTGTAAAGCTTCTACAAACCAACTTCACTGTCTTTTCCCCCAAATGATGTAGCCTTGACGAAAATGCATGTGGCAGGGAGTGAGGCATGGCCATGAAACCCTCCTTCCTTGGCAGCTTTTGAGTGTCTTCCTCCTAAAGGCTGAAAAAGAAGAAGAGAGATCTGTAGTCGACTTGCAACCTAGACTCCACAAGACTCAAGAGCTGAAAAAGAAGAAGAGAGATCTGCAATCGACTTGCAACCTAGACTCCATAAGACTCAAGAGAAGATGAATGAATCGTCAAGATCCATCTCAAGAGCTAATGAAGAAGAGAAAACAGAGGAATCTCGAAAACAACAATGACAAGCTATCCCATGCTTGGCCCCGGGATCCACAACAAAAGTGGATCTAAACCCTTGATGCAAGACCCTCTCCCCTTCTTCCCTGCACAACGGCCCTTCCTCACCCCTCCCTCGCTATCACTTCCATATCACATGGCTTGGCCAATAAACAAACAGGCTGGGAAAGAAACGACATCCCTATCACCCTTAAAGGAGCAACGAAAACTCTCATGACCTTCTTCTTTTTGTTTCAGACAATGGATGTGTGATTTGCAACAGAGAAGCTAAGAACAGATGATTTTCATCACCATGGCCATTGTGTACTACAGCAGCAACACTAATTTGGAAAACCACATAAGGCATGTAATATGACTTGGGTATAATCTATATATTATTTAAAACAAATTTAACATAAATAAACTAGACAAAAACTAAGGTGATGTATGCAATACATATTCAAATATGCTCCAAATACAACTTACATATAATTTAAATATAATCATTATACATAACCAGTAATAGATGGGTACATCTTAGTATGTACCCATATAATAATGAGTATAATATGTTCAATACACAATTGTGGACCGCTTATGCCTAAAATATGTATAATACATTTGGAATACCCATAGGGCTACGACTCATTTGGTGACATTTGCAACTAATGGTAGGTAGAGGGGTCTTCTTGGATGAAAATTGTGTTGAAAGCTATCCAAATGAAAGGATGAAAAAATCCATTAGTCGCAAGTTAGTCATAGAGTAGTTGCAAGCAAGACCAAATGCAACAAGTAGTTGTAGATATAACCAACAATAGTTACAAATGTCAAATAGTCGCAACTAGTCGCGAATTGGTTAGTTACAAAAACCCAATTTTCTTCTAGTGTTCAACCTCAAACCTGATACAATTTCCCCTAGCACCTACCCACTCTCATAATGTTATGACTGCATTCATTGTCATGTTGCCTTCAAACTGACTGTTGTGGGATATTCTCTACAATTTCATAGATATGTGGTAAGGTCAGATCCTTTCCATATGTTTTGGACATGTGGTTCATTGTACCCATTGACTAGACACTGAGAAGAGTATGTACAGACATTTTCCATCTCTAGATTACAGGACAAAACTTATGGGGCATGGAGAGGTAGTTTAGGAGATGAGTATTAACAGACATTTCCATCTGTAGATTAAAGGACAAACCTTATGAAGCATGGAGGGGTAGTTTGGGGGAAGAGTATTAACAGACATTTCCATCTCTAGATTGAAGGACAAACCTTAGGGGGCTTGAAGGGGTAGTCTGGAGGAAAATGAATCATAACCAAAAATACACCTCCAACATAGGGACTATCATGTGGACCCATGATTGTTGTTTGCCAATGGACCATATCTTTTGCCACAAGACCTGTCACACCCCCCATAACCATCAAGAAAACATCAATTTCACATAACTTCAAGTGAGAGCAATGGTATGAATAAGGTACAGATGGAGCATGACGAAAATGCAATCATCAGTGATGTTGATGGTACAGTGGGTCACGATGAAGGAATAGTGGATGTTGATCCCAAAGAAACAATGCCCAACCCTTACATTTTAGCACGTAACATGCGCGTTGCTCAATTCAAACAACGACTTACAGAAGATGAAGGAAGTGCCCAAGAATTGTGAGTTCTTCTTAGACTTATCTTCACATGCATAAATGGAGAGGCCCATACACAATTTAGTAATGGATCGTGCAATCTCCATTGCCTACACTGTATGAAACACTTTGGAAGTCCGACTATGTGCATGAGTTTTGCGTATACACCTACCAAATAGTTTGAACACGCTTCAATAATCTTTGTTCTAGTGTTAGGTTGTAGCTACTCTCCAAATTCCAATGTATTCTAAATTCTTCATGGGGTTAGGGTTTAGGGTTTGAAATCGATGTGTTCGGTGCTACCATGAAATAGGGTTTCTGGTGATCTTTTACTACATGCATAGTTTAAAATTAGGTTTGTATGCTAGTTAATGGTCATGTGCTTATTGAGACAGTTTTAGTCCAAACTAATTACACCTTTGCTGTATTTTGGAAACACTTGGTCACTTGGCAGTCGTCACTTCATGAACTCAGCAACCATGCAAGGGAGGAAGAAGACAAATAAGAAGTCCACCCAAAATGTGGTGGATGGGAGAACACTTGGACACCAAAGCAATAGGAGGAGCACTAGGAATGCTAGAAAACCACATCGTCATGTGGTGGAAGAGGAAGGGTTGTCAACATCAACAGCATCTAATGGACGTGACATTTCTAATAGTAGCAACTACAACTCAAAAGGAGAGGAGTCAGAAGGTTCCGAGCTGCCAATTGCATCTTTAGTTATGAAGGAACAAAATAAGGCACCTAGCAAACAAACCCCCACACCAAATGTAATGGACCCTTCCCCCCCATTTTCAAATATTGTTTTCGAGGTCCATTTTGATGTCAAAATACTAAAAGTAACAACATTATTGAAGGCACAATATCTACAAAATTTGTGACTAGTCTATGAGCCTTACTAGTTCGTATTGAGTTGAAGTTTATTCTAACAAATGAAATTGAAGAAGAATAAAAACATGTAGGCAAGATCTACAACAAAACAAACAAATAAATTCTGGTAAACTGTTAACAAACATAAAAAGACTCCCCCCCCAGGCTTTGTGTCTCGGCCTAACTCTGTGTCCCGAGCTCCCTTCTATGTCTACTTTGTGTTTTTTTTTCTGTAATTTGGTACTATGTGATTTTGTGTCTTTTGCTGCAATTTTGGTGTCTGATTTTGTGTGTGTGTGTTTTGTTGCCTACGATATGCTATGTGGTTGTGTGTGTTTTTTCTTGCAATTTTGTTGTGATTTAAATTGTCATTTTTGTTGTAATCTAATATGTGATTTTTTTGTTGTAATCCGGTTTGCAATTTTGTGCTTTTGCGTGCGTAATTCTATAGTTTTTTTTGTAGCATGGTATGTGATTTTTTTGTTTTCTGGTGTGCAATTTTATGTTTTTCTACAATTCGGTGTGTGTTATTTTTTGTTTTTTTTGTTACAATCTCATGTGTGAATTTTTGTTTTTTCCAACAATCCAATCTTCCAAATGTCATGTTTTTGATACAATAGTGTATTGTTTCCTTACAAATTCCTTAAAGATTTTCAGAATTTTTTTTTCTAATTGTTTTTTGACAGATGGATTATTTTGTTAGTGATCATATCAACCACTTTCTTCCTTATCATCTGTGGACTTGGTACACACCTATTTTGCATTCACCATCATATTTGATATAGCACAAACAGAGACAAACAAAACTTTCTTCTCTTCTTTCTCTTCTGACATCATTTCTGAACTAAATGCTACATTTTTTCCCCCTCCAAGATTCCTCAAGAAGCAGTGACATTGCATCTGATTACTATAGATGTATTATTGTCAAGATTGTCTTCCAACTACGCAAGCCACACTATAAAGAGATGTGATGCTTTGTGAGTTTTGTGCCTCAAGAATGTGAAGAAGTTCAATTACCAAACTAGAATTATATCCCTGATGAGTTTGTAGATCACTTTTTTCTTTAGGGATTGGGTGCTTGTCTTACTGGTCCAAATGCCTCGTTTATTACAGGAGAATTTATATGTGCTTATTGGCTCTTACACATCACATTAGAGATAACCACTCATAGAACATCTAATATTGTCTTGTGGGTTTACATGTTACATCACAAAATCACCTAGTTTTAGGGGACCAAGTTTTCCAAAATAGTCACACATGGGAGAGATCAGAAGACAAGAACTTGGATGAAAAACATACATTGAAAAAAATTGGAGAAAGCTTTGAAGATAATGCATGTACTGCAGAGATTGTGAGTGTTTCTTGGGGCTTGAGAATTTAGAAAAATCAAGTCAGAAATGTGCAGCCATTGTTTGAAGTTTTGGTGGAAGATTTGTAGTACCAGAGCACATGGTTCTAATCGCAGCAATCCCACCTTTCACACTTTGCACTCACCCGCCTTTTTTCTTGTATTCAGGCCCTTACATCACCACCACCTTTGATCACCTGCCTACTAGAGCAAGTTCTGTATATAGAAATTGCCAAAGAGGTATATGATTCATGTCTTGATAATATTTGTTATAGGTTGTGTACCTTAGCTCCTTTGAGAGACCATTCTGTAGTTAAGCACGTCTTAAATGTTGGGAATGTTCTTGGTTTTTTTGTTTGATTTGTCTGTTGTCATGTTTCAATTTTCTGGTATCTTATGGCACTCCTATCACATGGAAGTTCTCTTGTGTACTATACCATGCTGGAGTGCCTATCTGTAGTCTTTGAAAGTATTCTTGGATCTTATTGATGGGGTTCATGTTTTTCTCTCCTCTATGTTGTTATTTATATTGTTCTTCTCTGGTGTTAAGTTTTCCAACCTTTAATGGGCCTTTTAGGGAGAAGACAGAGTACTAGTTTGTTTGTAATCTCAGAGTTAAGCAATACTTTTTTTAGGATTCCTTATTGCTTGTGAACAGTCCTCCTGCAAAATGGGGGATTTCTTGATTTCCTTTATCAAGATTGGAGATTTTTGCTTGAGCTGGAAATAGTTTTTTTAAATTCAGAGCTTGCAAAGTCTATCACTATTCTTGGAAATTATTGCCTTTATCCAGAGTGTCTTCAAGCTTTCAGTTAAGATCCATATTTGTGCCTTTTTTGTTCATCAAACTATTTTTTTTTGTATCAAGTTTTCTTTCATGTCCATAAATAATCTTATAAATTTCCATGATTTCGGTAATGCAAATATGAAGTGGTTTTCTTTCAAGAATTTGCTGATCATGCTCACTTCTGTAATTTGTAATTAAAGTTTCTCAATAGGCTTAGAAGGTTAAGGCAAAAGCATTTCAAACTTGTTGCCAAAATTTGTTCTGTTTCATATAGAGGTGTAATCTATGTAATCCATAACATTGGTTCCAGTAAAGTGTTATATGTTGGTCAAACCTATAGCTTAGTCTCTGCAAGATCCTAAGAGCATGTAAGAGAAGCCCAAATATTGGAAAAGCTCACCAATTCTGTTTTTGATTTAAAACTCTTCGTATGTGCCTAAATCAAAGAAGTTTTTTGTTCCTTTATTATCTTTGCTAATGAAAAATGTGGGAGATTTATGGATTCAAATGGGAAAATTGAATGTTAAAGGTTCAATCTTACTGCTATAACAATAGGAAGAAATGGATGACTATCCTTCATTTTGTGTTTTCCGGATCCTATGACTTAGAAAGAAGGTTATGTAGCCGAGTTTGTAAAACCAGTCCTATGTTATGGAGAAAAGGTCCTAAGAAGGTCCTAAACTTTCTGTTGTGCATCCCAAAAGGTTCGGAAGTCCAAAGTCAATCCCTTGTTGTTGGTTGTGCTCCATTATCTCTTCATGTGCCCTTCTTCTATAGAAAGATCCTATCTGTCATGATTCATCACTGGATTACCTTAGTGATCCGTATGTTCTTTCCATAGAACTTTTGGATGGATACAAAAGAAAATTAGATTTTCTCTATAAAGTTATACTTCATGGGAAGGTGTTTTCTGAATTTCTTACCAAATATTTCGTTGGTTGTTTTCAATGTCATCAGTATTTATATGCATGCCTTTGATATATAGCCTTATTTGTGTGATTAGGTTTGTTCATGATTGATAAGTTTGCTATATGAATCTCTGTTTTTTTTGGATGTACATGTTTCATGTTAACAATATATGACTAGACTATATGTTTTGCTAGCTTCTACCCATTCCCTATGTTTAACATGTTGTGTGTGTGCTTGAGAAAAAAAAGCAATATCAAAGAAAGCTCGGGTTGAAACCCCACCACAAGTTGATATGGTGAATGCCACTGGGTTACAAAAGAACACATTAGTAGCAATACAAAGTGGCAAGCATGGTGGTGACTTTGCAAGGTGCAATAAGCAAGCATGTGTACATGGTGTTGCAAGTTCAGATTGCACATGGATTGCTAGACAATGTGGGCACACAAGACAATGGAGTTCTTGCCAAGTGTCACAATGTCCTAATTGGAAGGTAAGATTGAGCCCTAGGCACAAGGGACTTGCAAACTGTTGTGCCCCTTGTGGAAGGGCTAGAATCAACATGTGTGAATCAAAATGGGGTGAAGGAGGGGGTGTATGTGATTAGGGGCTATGTCAAAGGGTGCAACCACATTCACCAATGGGCGGGCAAGTAGTAGAAGCCCAAATGGGGCAACACCCAAAAACACAAGCACCAAACATGGCCTTGGACAATGAAATAAAAGTAGATGCCCAACTCAAGGTTTTGGCTGAAAGTCGTATGCAACAACGGGCTTCAAAGCGAACTATAGAATTTGAAGCTATAGAACGAAGGGAGAAAGGCTTGCCACCCCATAAGGTGCAAGTGACAAGGCATGGCAAATTTGATGGTGCATGTGAAGGGAAGGATGCATGAGATGGTGCGATTAGGTCGCTAGCACCTCGGATTTTGAACATGGTAGTGGTTACAGTTACAGAATAGGACCCTATAGACATGCCTAGACTCTGCCTGCAATTGGATGGGAAATTTGAATACCTAGATGGTGAATTAAGTGTTACTGGTTTTAGGGATTGTGTAAGGCGATTTATGAAAGGAGAAAGAGCATGTTAAAAAAGAAGGTATGCACATAAAGGTGCCAAAGCCTATCCACTTGGAGTGGACCAAGAACAATGGGACAAACTAGTGATATATTGGCAACAACGTGACACCAAGACTAAAAGTGAACACATGGTTGATGCAAGAGGGGCAGTTGTAAATGTAAGCCACCTTGGGTGTGGTGGTAAGACAGCTATAGAAGTAAAATTGGCAAGTTAACCCTAAAACCCTGATCCTTTGTGATGGCCAAATGGAAATTACAAAATGTTGAAGTTATTATGCATTCACATGCCACATACAACGTTGAGCACTAAATGATGTCTAAAATGGGTGAATGCAGAAATCCAAGCATCGTCGAAGCCCATCAATATCTGAGATGGCTGTTGTGGGACATGATTCTAGTGGCACACTTGGGTATTTAGTGAGTTTTCCTAGCTATTTCATCTTTATTTTTGCCTTCATGAGTTTGATAGTAATTAATAAGTGGAATACTTATGTTGGATTTATAAGGATCTTTTGATGGGTTTATTGTGCAGGCATCACAATCTCCCAATTTGTTTTCTCGAATGACTACCATTGAAAGGAAGTTGTTAGAGATGAGTGGCCAAGTCTCCCAAGTTCTTGAAGGGATGGATAAATTAAATGCTAAGGTAGAAAGTTTCATGCAACAATTGCTAGCATGTCGAAAAGATGGTGTGAATGTGAGAAACCCAAAAACTGTTGCAGCCATCGTAAACATTGAAGAGGTAGATGTTACTGCAAGGACTAGATCCCCTGAGATTCTTGGTGTTGCAAAGAGCCTGCATGAGGTTCTCCATTCAGATCTTGATGGACGAGGGTCAGGCACAACAATGGTTGAAAGTGCCACTTTATCCACACAATTAGCTCCAAAAGCCCATCATATGTCTACAGGAAATGGGGTGGGCCAACAAGTGGATGGTGTTGTCCCTTCACATGTCCCCAACTATGTGCTAATAGGAGAGGAT
>Ga0116231_10014287_pt1 | contig 10733 bp, 5 predicted proteins | sample S1TSphgellanicum_2_FD_89695 | JGI IMG/M metagenome (GOLD analysis project Ga0116231, IMG submission 89695) | Host-associated microbial communities from peat moss isolated from Minnesota, USA - S1T2_Fd - Sphagnum magellanicum MG | ecosystem: Host-associated > Plants > Peat moss > Unclassified... | reverse complement strand
AAGTTCATGGTTTTTTCAATTTTCACCCCTTGTTGAATGCGAATTTTTTTTTTTTGCAAGTTTTTTTTAAATCCCACCCCATGTATGAACAAACTCAAGGTTTTAGTGTTGTGTTTTCCTTACTTTACAAATAACTTTATGAATTCAAATTCTAAATTTATATTATTAACAAAAATATCATTTTCATATATGCACCATTAACCATGAGGTTTGAAGCTTGGACTTCAAGGTGATACCCCATTCCCATCCAACCACTTCATTTGATATAAAACAAATGGGGTGATGATTGTATTTATTATGTTGTTTATTTCAAATGTTTTGTAAAAATCAACTTTAATTATTATTATTTATTCATATTGTGTCCAAATGAGAAAATTTAATTTCATTTAAAAAGATTTATCGAAGGTGTACATATTTTTTATATATTTATTTTTTCAAAAACCATTTAATTTGACTAAAAATGCATTTGGATTTGCCATTTAATAAATTTCACCAATGATGTATTGAATTTTTTTCAAAAACCATTATTATCCTCTTAATATTTTTCCAAATAAAAAATGTAAATTTCATTTTAAAAGAGTTTTTCAAAATATACAAATATTTTTTTAATATATCTTATTATTGAATTTGACCAAAAAAACATTTTAACCTTGCAATTTTATGCATTTCAACAATGGTTGTTTGAAGATTTTTCTATCATTATTATCTTTTTCATGTTTTTCCCCCCAAAAATTCACTTCATATATTTTTCCAATATTTCCACACAAAAATTTAAGAAAATAAATAAATAATTTGATTGAAAATTAATTTGATTTTAAAATTTAATACATTTACGAATATTTTTTGAAAAACAAAATCGCTCAAATAACATAATTTGTGAATAAGCTTATTTTAAAACAACATTGATTTTATTTTTAGAAAATATTTGATTGTTGATGATATTATTCCATCTCCACACATTTTAGGCATAAATTTAATCAATAATTATTTGTATAATGTTAATTATAATCATTTAATAAAAAAATTAATAGTTTCATATTTAAGTTGTTAAATTCATAATATTATGTTTATTTTAAAGTATTATATAGTTTTTCATAAATTATTTAAAATTTAAAATTCGTATTTTTTTCAATATCATGCATGTTATTGAATTTTATTACAAATAATAAATTTTCATATTTTTAAAGGTATTTTCATTTTATAAAATGGTCTTTAGTATAAAATATAACATTTTTTTCAAATTGTATGACCAAAGGTTTTGATAAATAAATCTAAAATTTTAATAAATTCATAAATTAGAAATTAATAGGTGAGATTATTTATTTGAATCTATTTTTACAATAATTTGAATAACACAAAAATGAACCTTATAGTGAATTATTTTGATTATGGTTTAAATGATTTTATCATGTAACTTTAACATTATGTAAAATATTGACATTATACATAAACTATTTTATTATTAGTTGATACACATATAATTTTCTAGTTTCATAAATTGCATTAAGGTTTATTTTGAATAATATTTTCATTTAATTTTTTGGAAAGGTCTTTTTAGTAATGAAAGTAAATTTAATACAAAGTATAACGTGGTTTTAAAATTATATGAGTACCAAATTTCTTGATAAATTAATAAATATTTACATTCAATATTTTTATTAAAATATATTTTATTAATTTATAAGGAATTTGAAGTAACAAAAAAAACTTTAATGGAATAGGCATAAATTATTTCACCCATGGTGAAATTGCATTAGGCCAAAACATTAACCAATGAACCCATTTCACTTTTAGGCCACCTAGTGAAATGCATTGGTGAATTTGACCCATGTTTTTTGCTGATGAAAATAATATGAATAAACATATGACATTCATGTCTAAACAATGTGCACAATATCAATTTTTAAACAATATAAGTGATTGACATCCATGTCTATTCCATACAAACTTATGGAAAACAAATTTTGCATGATTATTATTGCCAAATCGTGGCCCATGAAATTTCACACCAACATAAAAACATGTGCTCATTTTTGTAATTTAATTAAAAATAAGTTATATGTCAAAATTTCATCCTTAAATAGTTGGCATTTTATGCAATAATTTTTTACCTCCATGAAAGGCGATCATTTCATGTGAGTAGAATCTAGGGTGGGTCCAATTTTAGTAAATCATGTAGCCTTGAACTTATTTTACACATAAAACATTCAAATGTTTTTCTTTGTATTTGAAAATGTTTCCTTGCACAAAATATTCATTCATCAATTGAAAGACCTTATTGACCAATCACATGTAAACTTTCCACCATTTCAATAGAGAGTCTTTCATGTTTTATGCTTGGGAAATCAAGAGTCGAAACTAGTTCCACATTTTGAAAATGTCTTCACCCATGAGCTTTACCCATACCAAAACATGATGCAAACATTTTCATAAACTTAGAACATACACATATCCAAGGTGCAAGAGGAAAAGGTTTTCACCTGCTTTTCAATAGTGGCAAAAATCTTACACATGTATAAAAATTTATTCACACCAAACAATAGGTTAGACCTTTGTGATAGGCCTTAACATATATAAGGATTGTCATTCGAACCTTTTCACATCGTGAACTAGTTATTAAACCTACAATAATAGTCGTAAGAATATCTTTGTTCACATAATGTGTGCATGATTACACATACCTTTTGACCTACTAACCCTACTCATTAGATTTCATGGTGATAGCAAATATGTAACCACAATTTCAATGTTAACTTATTTTTGCACAAGAATCATTTTTTCCAATTTTTTACTTGTTGATTTTTTCTTCAATGCACATGTCATTTCTTGTTTTTTTCAATTTGTGATATCTTCGAACTATTGTGCATTTCCATTATTGTGGTGTCTTTTTTGTTGCATGTTTCTTTTGTTGTGGCATCCACTTTCATTTGTAGAATAACTTATGCAACATTTCCAAATTTTTCATCCTTTACTTTTTGTTTTGAATTTAATTACTTCTTTTTTTTGTTCTAACTTCTTTGTATATATTTTTCCTTGTAAGGTTTTTTGTGTTTTATGTCATTTAGTCTACATATTTCATGAAGCCATTTAAAATTGTTTTGCTTGCACAATTTGTTCAAATTGTAATCCAAACACAAAATTTGTTGGTATTTGATCATTTTAATAGGGAATCTGCATACAAATTTGTTGATTTTATAGATGCATTATAGTCACTTCATCACAAACTTTGTGGGTCACAATTTGGCCATAATAGTCATGCAAATTTTGTTTTTCATAAGTTCGTATGGAATAGACATGAATGTCATTCATCTACTTGTATTGTTTGAACATCAATGTCATGTGCATTATTTAAACATGAATGACTATTCATATTATTTAGACACCAATGTTGCATGTATTTGTATTATTTACACACAAAAGTCATGCACATGATTTCTGTGTTTAAATAATGCATGACATTAGTGTTCAAATGATACAAACTTATGAAATAATAGATTTTGCATGGATTTCAAACAAACCCACAAAGCTTATAAATTTGTGATGTTCCTTTTGATGGCAATAGTAACAAGTTTGTGTTTCAAACATGTTGAATTATTTGATATTGCATAGTTACAAAATCTTTTATGTTTCTAAATTGTTGTTGAGCCAAGAGTTTGGTGATTAGGTTAAAGCAAGATTGAGGGCACAGTACTCATGATTTCTTATGATGTAATCAATGATAAAAGATGGATCAAACATTTTTGGGTCAATAAGTCTTTTACTAGACAATTGACCAAAAAAATGAAATATAAAATGGAAAAATAATATAAAAATTATAGGTTCACGATTCTAGTGAACATTAGGGTAGCACTGTATTATTTAAATTAGTTCATGCATGTGAATACTTATAGTGTAGTAAATTTTTTTTGGGAAATCGACATTGCATTTAATGCTTAAGGAATTTGTACATGCAATGACTTAGATATTCAAGAATCAAATTTGGTGATAATATGTTATAGATCATGGAAGGATTCAAGGACTTGTCAAGTTTGTTAAGTATTCAAAACAACATTGACACAACTCATACCCACATCTAAAAGTTGAAAATTCATGTTTTTGTAGTAGAATATTATTCCTTCAAGTTGAAAGGATATAATATGTAGTTGTAGGCCATTATTGATTACATGAAGAAATTAATTGACATTTTTTTGGGGATGTTGTTTATGAACAATACAAGAGTTTTGCATCTATTTTCAATTTACCACAAAGCTATGTGGGGATATTTGTTCAATGAGCATAAGTCACATGAAGGTTTCAAGCCATGTGTGATTGGGGACAAATGTTATTTGTTGTTTTTGTGGTTGATGGTACCACATGGTTAATGGTACCATATAAGTAAACAACTATCAAACATTCAATTCTAAAAGCTTTGTACAACAAACAATTCTCTCCTTCCAAAGTTGTAGTTGATGTAGCTTAAAAAAAACCTTTTTGAAAGATGATGATCAAATTCAATTTGAATGTGTTATTTCTCCTTTATGTAATTGTCTATTGTTGTATCTTACACAATGTGATCCTAAATGGTAAGGATGCAAACATTGATGAGTTGATGTTTTAGTTGTGAGTAGAAAATGTGGTTGAATTAAAAAATGGTGGCATGAAATAATTTGATGATCAAGCTAATCAAATAAACGAGTTTGCTTCACAAATAGGGAAAAATTTAAGCGTCAATCAAAACCTTACATTAAAATAATACTTAGGGAACCAAGGACCACAAATTCATAAACAAGGTTGAAAAAATGCCTACATTTTTATTTTCTTTGATTCTTGAATAATTAACCTGGTGCATAATGCATCAAAACCAAAAAGGTAATGTGATATAAACACTATTTGCGAGATTCAAAATTGAAAAAAAATCAAATGAATCAATTTTTTTTGGGGTGAGAATTTTATATAATTAATATAATCCTTTTTGGGCGATGAAAAATTGAAATCAACAATATTTTGTATCAATATCCTAGTTAAAATATTTTGTTACTTCTTGTGATTCCAAGTCTTCATTTTATAACATTATCCTCCTCTTCATTTTAAAAATTAAATATGGTAACCAGTGGAGGCATGTGTGCCTAATCCATGATGAATGCATGGCACATAATTGTGTTCAGGTTTGAAAAAATAATCACAAGGTTCTTGCTCATTCAATACACTTTCTTGTCCTTTGCTTTGAAATATTGTAGGTATTCCTTGAAGTTGTGATAATGAATATCAAGTTGCATAACATTACTATTCTCCATGATTGCATCCACAAGAAATTTGTTGTTTATGTTTATGGGCTCAAGATAAGAGGTAAAACATTGTCATGGTTTTGTTGGATTCCAATATTGCCATTTGTACGTGTTGTAGGATTATTAACAAAATTGGTTTTAGGAGTTTGGCAAGTGCTGCCTAACAATAGTTTTACGTTTTTATATAAGTCCACAAAACTTGTAGCTTTTAGCATGCCATGAATGTTTTGCAATTGGATCTTGAAATTCATTGATGTTATATTGCGATTGAAATTCATCATTGTCATCGTGTGTTTCTTGTGTAGGTGTTGGTTTGTGGATTTTGTCACCTTCAACATTGAAATCCTTGGTATGTAGTATTGGTTTGTGGACTTTGTCACCTCCAACATTGACATCCATGGTATGCAAGGGAGTAATTGCACTATTTTTTCCTTGAAATTACTCAATAAATTCATAGAATTCCTTAGTCAAATGAAATAAACGATACTTTATTTTATCTTCAAACAATAAATCCCAAAAATGGGTATGATTCCTAGTTCCTTTTGATAGTTTAAAATATTTTAATAATTAGAAGTTAGAACATTCCACTTATTTTTACACATTGTTATGTTTTTTGAAAATTTACTTTTGGTCCTTTGTTGTAGCTTTTTAGCAATTTTGTCCCAATGTCATGTTATAGGAATCATTTGCGCTTGTGGGTGGAAATTATTTGTTTCATAATTGTGTGTTTTGTTTGTTTGCAAAAAATGAATGATAACATTTATGTATGTTTTTAATTGCCATGCCTTTGATGAAGAATTATAGATTTTTTATCATTGCCATTACAACCTATTTTGTTCTTGCCTCGACCTCAACCTCAACCACTTCCTAATCTACATGCATTTAATTGTGTTTTCACTTGCATTTTAACTTATGAATTTATTATTAACACTTGTGAATTTGTTGTCGCGACATATGAATCTATTGCATGTGAATATGTTCCAACTTGCGATCAAGGGTTTGCATGCAAATTGCCACCATCACATCTTCAAGGTCTTCATAATAATGCAATGATGTTTTACCTTTCTTCATGGTTATTCGCAACAAAACATTGCGATAACATTAAAATGTTATTTTACCATAGTTGTTTTTTATTTGTTAGTTTAACAATGTTGTTAGGACAATGAATGAATGATAAATTAAGAATTTGAAAAAACTTTAACTTCACACATGCATGTTTTAACATTATGTTATCAAGACTTGATAAACACATTATTAATATGCCACATAGGCAATACGCAGCAACTAACTACCAATAGACATGGACATGTGTGAATATTGTTATCTTTTAGTGTTAATGGGCCTTAAGTATTCATAAATTGACCCCCCTCCTCCCCCCCCATGCCCCACCCTCGAGTGTAAGGTCCCTCCAATTGGAAATGTTCATGAACAAAAGGTGTTTTCAAAATATACTTAGGAAATTTCTCCAAATGCTTTACATGTAAAGTAAAGTTAGAGGCAATAAGTTTTATTGGAGTTAGGGCTTAGGCGAAATGGAATTGATTTTGGTAAAACATGTTATTGAAATTTTATTCAGTGCAAAAATAAAGTTCAATTTTAGTATATCAATTTGATACCCAACATGTATCACACAAAAACAAGACAGAAAAAAAAAGGGGGCATTTTGAAAAGTGACAAGCCCCACCTCTTGCTAATGGTAAAACATTAAAGTGACTTCCAAATACACACCTTGATGAACTAACACCAATTAAAAATACCAAAATCCATTTAAAATCTTACAAATATCCCATGTTTAAGATTAAATTAAGGTTTTGAGTTCAAATTTTAACATTTTTGGGGCTTAATATGGTGATTAAAAGGCCTCACTCACAAATGGTGAAGGTACCAATGGGGCCAAGACATTGAATATTCTTCTGAAACTTTGTCCAATTGCATAACATTATATAACTTTAGAGTATGCCTATGTTTTTGGACTAGCATTGTTTTAAGTCATTGTGTGTAGTTTGCCTCCCCCTTTTCAAGTTAAAACCAATGTTGGACTAGTATTGGATTTTTAACATACCCATTTGGTATGGGTATTTGACTTTTTTTGAAATTCATATACCATGGCAATACATGTATTAGGGCGAAAATATGAAAACTCATACTAGGTGGTATCAATATGTAAACAATTTACAATTTTCACACAATGTTATGAGTATCATGGTATTGAAACGTGTGATACCAAAGGGGTACATAATATCAATATGAATATGTTGATCTAATGTGTGATGCCACAAAAAAAATGCAACTTTTTGCATAAATTGAAGGGAAAAAATCCTTGATGAACCCTTTAAAAAAATCAACAAAACATTAGTCACAACAAAATTGATTTGCAGATGTCCCAAAATCATCACAAATGCATCATTGATAAAAGGCCAAGGCTACCAAGTTGGAAAAAAAAAATTATAAATATTATCAAAGGCATAAAATTAATAAAATTCATTTGCACATGTAGATCCCAAGTTGGAAAAAAAAAAACCATCACTTAATAAGTCATATACAATAACTAGCAAAAAAAACTTATGACAACTTTGATTTGAAAAGGTTTTATAATCATCACTAATGCATCATTGATCAAAGGTAGAGGCTGCCAAACAAAAAATTAATAAAATAAATGTGTGCGAATAGGTTCCAAGTTGGAAAAAAAACCATTACTTGATAAATTATATAAAGTAGCCACCATGTTGCCCACATTAAAGAGCTTTTCACTATGATAAAGAACAACATAATTTATAATTTACAACTCACACCTTACACCCTAAAAAAATTGTTACTCATACCATGGCATTGATGTTCATAAATAGTTGTGTATGAATATAAATCAAGGTATTTAAAATGTTGTTACCAGTTGGATTTAGTATGAGTTGAGGTATCCAATTTTCACATACCATGACAATATGATCTCACCATAGTATGTTGAGCAAACCATACCCAATTAGTTAGGTATTTTTGTATTCATATTGGTACTTGGGTTGATACCCAAGTGCAACCTATATACTAGTCCAACATTGGTTAAAACCTATATGACCCAAAAATTTAATGGTGTTTAAATGTTTTGTTGGCACCTCACAAGAATTCTATGGAGACTAGTGAAAATACCCATCATTACTAATCACAAACTTGCCCTATACAAGGTTTAGTGATTTCATAACACTTTAACAATGTGTTCAAAGTTAAGTGCGAACTAAATATTGATACAATCATTGATGTGATGTTGTGATTACATTGTAACACACTATAATCATCAAACATTGTGTTATAATGTCATGACAACATCATATCAATGACTATAATTATTTAGTTATCACTTAATTTTGAACACATCGTTAAAATGTTGTAAAAACGTAGATACATGGTGAAGAAAGAAGACAACTCTATGATTGACTAGCTTACTATCCATTGTCGCCAAAAACAAGGGGAAATACTTTCACCATTGTATAAATCCCAATTGCTGAGCATACAGAGATTGGTGCATATCATTGAGGTTTTATAGAGATGGATAAATTTACTTTAAGTATTACTTTTTTTTTTATCAAAACCCTTGTAGACATCTACATTCTATCGTCTTATTTCTATGGACCACAAAGGATCAATTTCACTCTTGATTTCCTCTTTGGGAATCAATAGGTTGTTTCATAGGATTGGCAACTCATACCCAACAACAAAAACCCCACAGAGAGTGATTCAACAACTTCACATGATTCCTTTAAGAAACTGGACAGAGATTCAAGGTGGGATCAGTCAAGGTAATATATTCTATTTTCCAGTATCCCCTTCCCAAAAACCCCAAAGCTCCCACAGATGTAACAAGTACTTTCTCTCTAGGATGGAACAGATTGCGCATTCATCATCTCAAGTTCCCCAAAGTTATCACACATGAACTGTCACACAACCAATCCATAAACCCTTGACACAATCATCATTTCCCTTGTGTTGGTCCCTACAGAAAAAACATGATATTAGACCTCTAGACCTTTTCTTGACTCATGACATAGCGAAAATTCAATTGTCAAGGTGCTTCCGATCTTGTAGTCCTAATGAAGTCTTATTCTTAACAAATTACCACTCCCAAATTTTACACACACTTTGAATCTTCAGAACGTCTAACCATTTAACTTTTTCTTCATCACCAAAAAAGCCGTTGGAATACCTCCTCAACCTGCTTCAAATATATTCCTCCTAACCTCATCCCTTCATTCCCAATAAATCTTCCTGCCAATTTCCTTACAAAAACGTGATTCACAAAGTCCATGAAGAGTTTTCATTGAGCAACTGAAATTGCGTTCCATCTTAGAAACTAACTCACCAAGCTCCCTTTATCATAACCTGCTAAACAATAAAACACACCAAAAACAGAAACACATTAGAAACAAATTTTTCGACACCGTTGAAGCATTATGCCGCCAATAGTTCAACCACCAAGCTAAATTAGGGTTTGTAGCCTTCATCCACAGAAAACATTTGACATTGTTTTTAGGTTACACCATCTTTGTGTGCAATAATTTTTAAAAAATGAAAATTTTTTTTCTACAAAATATCAATCAACCATGCAAAACGACTTGCACTATCACCAACTCTACATGCCATATAGAGCTCAATGTGGGGGGTCTTTAGCAACTTGCCCAACATGGGTGCTGGTTCACACTGGCCCGGCAAATACACTTATTTTGGGGGGGTTTAATACACCTACAGAGGTTGGAGGTGCAGAATCTCTCTCAAGTGACAATTATGTGCAGGTTCCATCCAAGTGGAATAGGTTGGCATAGGCTGACACAAATGAAACCATTTTGCAGTAGAGAGTGGGCACGCTAGGAGCTGGAATCGGCCCTAGCCAGCCCACTCCCCAGTCTCTGTAGCCTTGCCTTACAAGGCAGGAAATCCAAGAGGAAGGCCTGCATTTATGCCAAATTTGGCTTGGTGGCCAATTAGGCCACCACCTAGGCAGAATCAGCCACTTGGGGCAGATTCCACACAATTAATAAGCCTACAACAGGGCCGATATGGCCTTCCCTGCCTTTAATATGCAGGGTAAGGTGCACATGCGAGGGGTCTCACAACTTTAAGACCCCAGAATGGGTGCTTTATGGAAATAAGGGACCTCAAATAAGGGCCAAGGGAGTCCCAAATTGGGAGCTGTTTTTCTCCCGTGATACCCAGTGGGTAAAAACACTGGGTATCACACCAAGGTACCCACTGGGTATTATGGGGGGGGGGGGGGGGGGGAGGGGGGGGGGGGGGGGGGGGGGAAAAGGGGGGGCCGCTGGAAAAAAAATTCAGTGGAAAAATGGCTCAAATTCGCCAGATTTCGAATTAAAAAAAGTTCCAAATCGCCAGAGATTTATGATAACGTCCAGAAGGTACCCAAGAATATATGTAGGAGGATTCTGTTTTTTTTTTTTTTTTTTTTTTCCTTTTTTTTTAATTTTT
>Ga0116231_10014286_pt1 | contig 10733 bp, 8 predicted proteins | sample S1TSphgellanicum_2_FD_89695 | JGI IMG/M metagenome (GOLD analysis project Ga0116231, IMG submission 89695) | Host-associated microbial communities from peat moss isolated from Minnesota, USA - S1T2_Fd - Sphagnum magellanicum MG | ecosystem: Host-associated > Plants > Peat moss > Unclassified... | reverse complement strand
TCCACCATTTGAAATACAACCTTCTTTCCCAAAATACAATACTTGCATGGAAATGGAATTACAAATAATTTTTTTTGGCTAAATCATTTTTAGTGTGTTTTAGATCCAATATTTAAATAATGAATGTTAAAAAAAAAAAACCACAAAAATGAAATAAAAACTTCCACCAACAAAATTTGTTGAAATTGTTGTTAGTCAATTTCAAATAATATATGTCATGTTCATCTTTTAAAGGTTGAATTGGGTAACACAAAACCTACCTTTGTGTTTTATTGTGGTTATTACAATTCTAGCTATTCTAGTTCCCCTTTTCCCCACTAGTAGTAGGTATTCTTTCTCATGATGTATTATCATATTTGTAAAGTCCCATGAACTATTATTACCTAGTGATGTAGACAATAATGACTCACATATCATGATATTAAGTACAAAAAAGCTTTTGATTCTTTCCCAAATAAAATTAGTTAGATTCCAATTCTACATGCCTTTATTCATCACTTGCAACCAATGGGTTTTTTTTTTTTTTTTTTTTTTTTTTTTTTTAACATTTTTTTTAATTTAAAAATAAATAAAAAGTCGGGGCTATAACTTCTTCAAAGATTTTTTTTTTAATTATTTTTTAAATCATACAAAAAGCAAGGGTTTTTTGGATTGAGTTTGTCAAATTTAGAAGGCAATAGTCTTGCAAGTTGCCAAACAATAGAAGGATTATAATTTTTTTTTTACTATCCTACCAATCATGTTATCATTTAATGATAAATCTTTCTTGGGATGCTAGCCAACGACATAAAATCAAAAAATTACCAAAAAAAAAATCATTGCAAGAAGCTTGCAATGAGAATTAAATGGTTTTACAACATGTTACTTGGGTATACAAATTCAACCCCACGGATGAATGGTAAGTGGTCATGAAACAATTTTCTGTTGGGTTTTAGTTCCCTAGCTAACCATGGGGTTAGGTTAGCTTAGTTGCTTTCTCTTTTAATCTACTTACTAACAACCCACAAGCAAGTTGTTAGTAGGTAGGTAATAAAAAACAGCCCTTACATATGTATAAACCATCTACCTACCTAGTAGATACCTATTTTCCTACCTACCTACCTATGTGTGAGACCTATTTCCTACAAAATTGGTAACCAAGGTGAAACCAAATATTAACTGAGTTGAAGTTCATCCACAACTAAGTAATAATGGGCATCCAATGGATGGTGCTCTGGTGGGTGTTGGTTCGATGTGGCCAATGGTACCAATGTTTGTTTGGATGTAACCATGTGCAACCCTTCCACCTGCCCCATTGAAAAGATTTTTCACGAATTTCTGTTATATCGTCGATATTACCAAAAAGCCCAAGAGGTAATGTGCAAGTTTGTCATTACACAATTTTTCAACAAAGTAAAATTTATTGAATTTAGAGAGATTATTGCCTTCAAAAACTAAAGAAACTTTTTTAAATAACTTTTCACAATTAATTTAACAACCTTCCATAAAAACTTGGACATTAAGTCCACTTTGAGTGAAATAGTATTGGGATGGGTAATCTTATAGGAGGTTTAATATACTTGGGTCAAAAACACAAGGTCCCATTAGAGCAATAAGGCTCTTGGTGACAACTCCCATATAAAAATCAAGTGTCCATGACATAAGAAGACTAGTTAGAGTTTTTTATTTCAGATTTATTATAACTTATTGTATGCTTCTAATTGCTTATAATATAATTCAAATGATTTAAAGTTGGAGTTGTATTTTGTGATAAAATTTCTCATTTTGTAGTGTGCTCAAACCATCTCTTGACAAATATTATACAAGTCAAGTTGTTCATCTCCCACTTCTAGGGACAAGAGGAACATGTGAGGTACTTGTTGGCAATGAGAATGTTGAGTCTACCAATGGTGAAATTGTTGGACATGCTTGTGGTGGAGCTAGTGCAAATGCATTTATACATCTTTTGTCATTATTCTATGTTTGCTTTTGTTTATTCTTCATATAATTGTCTTAAGTTATCTTGTCTTCTTGTGCCAACAAAAAAGTCTTATGTTTTTGCATCTTTTGTCAAAGCAATCATACATATGATAAAATTCAAATTGACAAAGTTATTTTCATGACTACCATAACCACCATATGAATAATGAAGTCCTTCAATTTGTATGTAATATTTTGATAATATCTTTATACCTTCTTCATTCAATTGGACAAACTTTATTTAGTCAATAGTTCCACCTTCATCAAGTTGTTTTACAATTTTTGCACATGCCCTAAGTACCATGTTAACATCCATGATAATACCAACATCATCAAACAAACCCATCTCTTCAACTTCATGGTCTTCTTGTGTGAAAGAACCACATACACATGTTTTATATTGCATTCAACACAACCTACCCAGTGGAAATTTAGGAGGTGGATGGGCATTCAACTCTATTATCACCTCATTTTGAAAACTAAACCCTTTTCTAGCATATCAACAGTTAAAAATACCTTCAAATTTTTTGAAATTTCTTAGGTTTGAAATACATCTAGTTAGTTCACTTTGTTGTTCAATGTCTAAAACAAAAGTCCTCACCAATACATCAACTTCACTAACAAAGGCATCTTCATCTCTTGAAGTAGATTCATGACTTTCATAATTCATATGCCCACAATCATCTACAATCTCATTATCATCCCCATTGCCTTCATTTGCACAACAATCTATGATGTTTAATGAATTTGTAAATGAAAAAGGCTAAGAATTTTCCCATTTACCAATGAAACAAAAATATATCTTTCATCCCAACATTTGAGGCCCTATTTTGAGCCTCTTTGAAGCCAACTACCAAGGTTTTGTAAAGCTTCATTTGATACCAAATCATAATCCAAAAGGTTGGCACAACAACAACAAGGATTACCTTCCTAGCAACAAAAAGATTTTCATCTCATAAAAGATTTGACAAACAATGGACCATTTTTTTCAAATTTGATTTGTTTAGTCCATCCTATGTGCAAAATTTATGGCCATTGCCTCCCTCATAATTATGTTTGTTTTTCACATGTCTAAAAAGGGAAAATAAATCTTCACAAAAATCTAAACCAACCTTATGTAAAGCACTTGAAAGATTAAGAAATAAATCCTGCATCATCATAATATGTAATATTGTCAAATGATAAGAAATTAAGTAATCAATTATGGACTCTTTTGCCAACCAATTATCTTGTAATTATGTCCATGTCAAACAAAAACTTAATTTCAAAATAAATCATATGGATTACAAAAGATGATGATTCCACTTATTCTAATGATGTTCCTTGACCATTAAAAACTTCCAAAAATGCCTAAATAACTTCAAGATGTAGTATTGTACCTTTGACATGTTCTCAAATTTTCAATTCTTCATGAATAATACCTTCATTGATTGCTATAGGGGATTTCCTAACCTTAAATATAATAATGTGTTGTAAAATTGAATTTTTTTATTTATCCATTGCATTGATATCTTCTTCTATCAACCCTTGTTGATATTTACTAAGTTTTTAAGGAAATAATAATATGTGATTTTTGGTTGCTATTTATTTACCCCAAAATATAATTCTTGTGGTTGAAAGTAGAAGGTTTTGAAGTTTCTTACTCAAACGCAAGGAATCTTACACCATTATTACCATAACATTTTCCACCATTTTTGCACACATTAAGAAGCATTGAATCTTTAAGCCATGGGCACCTTTGGAAATGTTGTCCAACATTAATTTCCACCTCCTACTATTGTCATTGAAAACATGTCCTTCGAACAGGCCTTTTTCCAAATATTTTTTATGCAACTTGAATATAAGTTCCCATTGACTTTTTATTAGCAAATTTGACCAAATTGATTGCAAATACTCAACAAGAAATGCACTAATCTTGGCATACCAATCACAAAAGGGTTATCTACAAGCACATGACACATTCTTCCAACTTGTAAAATTTCAAACACATCCTTGATACTAGGCCATGTAGTTTATGATGGGTTGATGTCAAAATTGCACCAATGGGTTGAATATTCATGAACACTTGAATCCAAAAAAACCATCAATTATATCTAAACTCTTATTCCATGTGCCAAGCATGATGCATTTTATCTCATCCCTTGTACATCCAAATGGTTTAAACATTGAAAGAACCAATTTTTCTTTAGTTTTTTTCAAAATTGATGACATGTAATGGAACATAAAATCATTAATACCAATCAAATATTAAAACATTTTTTACAAGTGCCAATTTGCTCAAGTGGACCAAAAATATTATCCAAAAGGTATTTTTTCCTATTTTGGAATGTAATGAGTATGTGAAATACTAACAACCACAAGAAAACTAGAAAAATAAATTGAAAATCTTATAGTCCAAAGCAAGAAAGTCAAGGGCATACTACCAATGAATTTTCATGGAATTTAACTTATAAGGTGATGTTGTGAATATCACATCAAGGCTTCAAAATGGAAAACTTTAAGTCATTTTGAATTTCCTATACTTCTAGGAATTCAAATTTCACCTTTTTAAACCATCATTTTCAAATCTTCTATGGAAACATGAATTTATAGGACCTTGGCTTCATTTATAAAACTTTGGAGGTGAAAGTTGTATTGTCAAATCAATGTGAAAAGTATAGTACTTGTAGTTTGAAAACAGATGTCATAAATTTCATGGGCAATAAATGTTGTGCAAAATATGCTTTTCATAGGTTCATAAGAATAGACATGGATGTCATTCATCTACTTGGAGTGTTTGAACATTGATATCATGCAAATTATTTAGACATGAATTTCATATGCCTATTTGTATCATTTACACACAAATGTTGTATATCTATTCATGTTGTTTACACATGAAAGTCGTGAACACAACTTTTGTGTTTAAATAATGCACGACATTTGTGTTTAAACAATATGAACCTATGAAATAATAGATTTTGCACAAATTTGGATTGAACCCATGAAACTTGTAAATTTGTGATGCATAGTAAGATCAATAATCACAAATTGTTTCTATGAAAGTATTGATGATGTAAGTAATAAGAACATTTTTTTTTAATCTCTTGGAAAGATAAATAACTTTAACAACCACAATATTTCCCTTCAAATTTCTTTTGACATGATCCAAAATTTGGAACATCATTTATTAATCTCACATGAAAGTGGCTATGGCAATCACAACATTCATACAAAAATGGATCATTTGATGAAGGTTTAAGTTTTTGACACCCAGATTCATCACCCATGATCATATTTTTACATTCACCCCGCTCCATTTGAATAAATCAGCAAAATTAAAATAGCTCCCACACTCTTATTAACAAGTAATGGTTGTTGAAGTTTTAATCATAATAAGTCAGAATGCATAAAGGTTGCATTAAACAACTTTATTAACAACTTATAATGGACTTCAATCTTCCATGAAACCTTTTATTTTGCAACTCTAAGGAAACAACAAATAGTTGCATGTATATTGCTCAAAAACTACCAAAATGACATGTAGCAAAAAATAAAGAACAAGTAAATAAGATGCATATATTATGTAGCTTCATGGAAATCTTTGCTTATGCTTGTTACCCCAAGAGAACTTTTCCCCGCACATTTGTACTTGTTTTCTTGTGTTAAACCCAAAACAAAAAAATAACATAAGAAAAAAAAGCTAAAAAATTAAGAAAATGGAAAGAAAAAGACCATGTGACATGTATGAGATGCCAAAAATAGTCCTAAAAACAAAAGGACGATTTTTTTAAACAACGAAAAAATAAAGTCAATAAAATAATCTATGCACATGCCACATGCCACCACAAGTTTTTGGTTGTGTTTGAACTATGTCAAGTTGACTTTACCTTGCACACTAATACTTATGTTTCTTGTCCCAAATTCAAAACAAAACATAAAAAATGAACAACTAACAAACTAAGAAAAAAGAAAAAGGAGACCATGTAAAATGTATGAGATGCCAAAAAAAGCCTAAAAGACAAAGGGACAATTTTGAAACATTAACAACAAAAGAATAAAGCTAGGGCAATCAAACATCTTTCAATGTAAAATTGTCCAAGCTTCTTGTTGATTGTGTATGATGGCATTACTTAAAGTGTAATCAAATTTTCCATCATCCAACATTTCAAATTCTTGTTGGAAAGTACATTTGATTTGCTTAATCAATGTTCATGTATTAATGATGAGTATCCAATCATCAACATAAATAGTAAAGATGACAAATCCAAAATGATCTAATCATTTGATATGGATATTACCATCTGATTCCAATCTTTGAAAACCTTGAACTATGAACTAATTGTCTAGAGTTGATACCAAGGCTTTGAAAATTGTTTTAATCCATATAAAGATTTCAAAACTTTGCATATTGTTTGTGAATTGGGTGGAATCATTAACTCTTTTGGTAGATTCCTCATCAAAAAAGTTATTTTAAAATGTTGTTTTTACATCAAGTTGATGCATTTCTAAGTCATATTGAATAGCAACGACAAGCAACACTTTGATGGAATTTAATTTGACAAAATGCGAAAAACTTTTAGTGTAATCAACACTTTGAATTTGTGAAAACCCTCTTGCTATTAATTTAGCTTTAAACTTGTCAATGGATCCATTTAACTTTGTTTTTATTTCAAAAACCCATATCAATGAAAGAGAAATTTTACCTTTTGGAAGAATAGTTAATTCCCAAGTTTTGTTAACTTTTAAAATACTAGTGTGAACCCCGTGCATAATGCACAGGTGTGTTATTTCAACAATGTTTGGTCCCCCCCCCCCTCGCCCAGACGGTTCTTTATATTTTTCCAATTGCTGCTAAACACTGGTTTCCATCGGATCACACTGGGCCAGAGTGATTCATGTGGGATCAAAGGGGTTGTTCAAAAAAATTCTATTTCAAAATCTTAAATGGACCCATAATTTTGTGGCTATTGTTGCAAATATTTGGAGTTATTACAATATTTAGGCTGTCCAAGGCCTAAATTTTTTTTTTATGGACTGCCCCTGATTTCTTTTTTCTCTGGAGTCAGTTACATCTAGGGAAGTTACATCTGGGGAAGCTCCACAGGGAACGGGCAGTGACTAGAAGAATTTTCCAAGCACTGCCCAGACAGACAAACAGACACCACTATTGCTTTAATATATAAGATGATGATTGTATTTCAGCTTATATGGCTAATGTCCATTCTCTAGCATCAAATCCATCAAGAACATCCTTGATGGAAATAGGGGTCGCATATTGTATATTTGCAACTTATGCATGATATATTTACATTTTGTATTTTTTTTGCCTAGTTGTATGCCTTCTATTGTTTCAATCAGTTTTTGTGAAGGTTTTTGAATATTTTATAGCTTGTAGGCATGTTCCTCACGAAGCAAATAATTGTTTTGTCATTTAGAATGGCTACACGTGTTAGTTAGTTGATGTAAATTTGTTTGAAACAAATGGATGTGTTTTGTAACACTATAATTTTCTATCAGTTTCCAAATATAAAAATTATTCTTTAAATACATTTTAGGTGCAACATTTTGAGATTGAAACATTTTTGTTAATTATGTCCATGCCAAAATTGATGTTGTGCATGATTGAACATGTGATATGACATTATTGTCCAAGCAATTATTAACTATGGTTGAAGACATTACATCCTTTTACTCCCACTCACTTGTGCTTCTTGCTCCTATAGTAGGTTAAACAACAATCCTCATAGCAAGTTGGGCCATAGTTGGAACTATTGACTTTGGTACAATACCATTTATGATAGACCATAATTTTCTATTTTGAATATCAATGTCAATTTATGATCCATATTTTGCAAAAGGTTTTGTCAAATTTAATTACATGACTTATGCCAATTTTCTATGCCATTTATTCCTTGTAAGGTTTTGTGAATGTATCAAATGATCCATGATGAATTGTATTTCACAAATTTTGTTTTACTATGATTGAAATCATGCACCATGAATTTCTCATTCCTTATATAGGTATTAGACCTATTCATTTTCTCTGATTATTTCTCGTGTAGTTATTTACAATGTGTAAACAAATGCATTATAGATTGGTTAACCTTTAGCTCTAATACCATGTGAGAATAATGCAAAAGAGAAGAGAATTGGTAAAGATGTAAATTATATTGATACAAGCTTTTTCTTCTATAGTTACACCAACCAAAAAGGTTGTGATGGTCCATGAAAAGTCATACCTATTTGCACTATCTACTTATTAATAACTCTTACAATAACCAATTGGAAGTATGAGTAAGATAGACTCAAAGGCTTCATTCACTTCAACTAGGTAGGAGATGGAGAGACAAGAAGATGGACAAATGCTTTCATTCTTGGAAGATCACCAATGACTTGGTGCTTGAAACAACCCACAATAGTTAGGCTCTCATCTATTGAAGTGAAGTATTGAAATCTTGTAAACAAAGGAACCAAAGAAATAACATGATTGCAAAGGTTAAGACAAGATGTAGGATTCTTTAGAATGCAACCAACTCCTCTTATGTGCGATCATCAAAGTAGTGTCAAAATCACCAAGAATCCAACTATTTTCAAAGCTAGGATAAAACGCATCGAAGCGTAATACCATCTTGTCAAAGAGAAAGTTTTAAGCAAAGAGATAAGATTGAATAATCCACATCCCCATGAATGATCATCCAGCCAACATATTCACAAAAACCATTAGGTAGAATCAAGTTTGAACTAAGTTTGAATCCTTGTCAAGAGAAAGCTTACAAAATTCAAAGGAAGCTCAAACTGATGCAAACTCCCTAATTAGCACACTACACAAAGCTTATTGATGAAAGCTCTCTGATCAGGACAAGGCCAGTGAGACTGTATAAACTTGTGAACAACAATGTGTCTTATTTCTCCTAATCTACATGAAAGGTAAAGTCACAGAGCTTTGTTTAAAATTTTCACATTATCCATGAATGATAACAGTTAGCTTGATTTTCAATCGTCCACTTCCGGAAGATTTGTTGGAGCAGAATCTTCTCACACGCTTAATTACCCACGCCCCCACATGTGCAGGAGCCTCTGGAACACATTGTCAGAATGTCTTTCTGTAGTCCGGATGATCAACTGAATTGTTGGAATTGGAATGCTCCCAGGCCGGTCTGCTAAATCCACGAGATTATAGCTGTTTGGAATCGACTCGTCGGCGTCCTCGCGGAGTTCCTGCTCACAATTCTTCACGAGCTCATAGCTGTTCAGAATGGAATCGTCCTCTAGAATCTGCTCTCTGAACACTAGTCTCTGTCGGCTGGGACGAATGTGTTCCTTCTTCTGGATCTGTTTCTTGACGCTCAAGACCGTGTCTTCTCTCGTCACCTCCAACGTGAAGGAATCGCCCCTGACGTTCTGGATACGCACCTTGATCTTCTCTCGCATTCTGTTGCAATCCTCGCATATACACACTCCGATTCTCTGTACTACCTGGATGTTTACGGCGTCAACAGGACCTACGCCATATGATGCAAGTGTGTTCGCGTCCGCTAGCAGCTCCGTGTTTCCGTACTTGAGCTTCTGTTGATACACTGCAATTCCTGACCGGTTCAATATCCTCTTCTTCATGTCCAGCACCGTCTCTGTGTTGTGCGCTAGCCTCCAATTCAGGATTTTTTGCTTCACCATCTCGACTGCGTGATGCCACCCAACTGTAAGGATAATTTATTGTAGCAGCTGGTGCACAATTCTAGCCTTGAGCCAACAATACAACCTGCACAACAAAAGCAACAAACAAAGCACAAGCCAGGACTCCAGCTTCCTCACATAAAATCAACGCAAATTATCTGCTGTCAAAAAAAAAATTGGATGTGAAGCTCCAAGACCACCCTCTGAGGACGATCACAAAACAGATCCCTGGCACAAAAATCCTGATAAAGACAGTAGTATATTAAACAATCCCAAAACCGATACGAAACTAGGTCATCAAATATGGGTAAGCACGATCAGAACCCCGATGCTTCGACGATCACAATATCATCTCAAATCCAACACAACAGGTCCTGCATTTTGAGCGATCTAGAAAACACAGAACACAAATATTACCGTATCAGACACAGTCGAAATTAGAGAGCTCGGCGCACACAAAAACCCAGTACCCAACGTGATATTATATTTCACGACAATACAAGAGGTCAACACAATTTCCTGTTGAGAAAGCAAGAAAGAAAGAAAGAAAGATAGATAGATAGATAGTCAGTGAGACGTGAATCGATGGAAAAGCCTGTCAGACTCACGAAATTCTCAGAAACAATCCAAATCGACCCAAAAAAGAAGAAAAAACGAAGAAGCCCCAAGTCCCCGACAGGACTAGAAACTGCACTGCAACAGATTCAGCAAGAGTACACGAAGGTCCTCGTCCTCATCGGCCTCATGATTCATCACGACGATGGCTGCAAATGGAAGAAACTATTTTCGCGTTCGTGTGTTGCGCTTTCCAGAGATTCCGCCTACCAGCGACCATCTACGACACAGAGTAGACGCGATCTCCGTGTAAGAGTGTCGGGGATTCCCGGAATCTACATGCGATTCTGGGTTTGCGTGTATGGAGTAGGCCGATTCCAAATTTCAAATTTTCTAGGCTGCCCAAGCCCTGCATGTTATTTTACAGATTGCCCAAACTTTTGCCCCAGAAAATCAGACTGCCCCTGTTTTTTTTTTTTTTTTTTTTTTTTTTTTTTTTTTTTTTTTTTTTTTTTTTTTTTTTTTTTTTTTTTTTTTTTTTTTTTTTTTTTTTTTTTTTTTTT
>Ga0116231_10014285_pt1 | contig 10735 bp, 7 predicted proteins | sample S1TSphgellanicum_2_FD_89695 | JGI IMG/M metagenome (GOLD analysis project Ga0116231, IMG submission 89695) | Host-associated microbial communities from peat moss isolated from Minnesota, USA - S1T2_Fd - Sphagnum magellanicum MG | ecosystem: Host-associated > Plants > Peat moss > Unclassified... | reverse complement strand
TGCCCGGGCATGCCAAAGAAACTCGGGAGCGGCTGGCGGACTGCAATATTCAATCCCGGCGCGTAAGAGATGTTCTGCGTGGTAAACGTATGCAGCGGAATGGCCGCGTGCGGATCGGTCCAGCCATAATGAGCCGAAATGCGCGTGCCCGATTTCGGAATGCGCGCCCGAATGCCGACGCTGGCGAAGTTGTGATCCTGTGTGTTCATCTGGCCCGACACAATGTCGCTGGCCGTAAAAGCACCCATCCGCCCATACGCGGCCTGCAGAGAAACCAGCGTCCCAATGCGCTGATCCGCGGAACCCATATAGCCGTTGCGCTGATAGCTGCCAATATTGTAGATGGATGTGGTGGAGATGCCGTCCGACAAGAGACTGCCGCCGGTCAGGGGCGTCAGGTTGCCGGCCACGCTGATACGGCCGTTGGAAACTTGTTCAGAAAATGCGCTGAAAGCATAAGTGCGGCTGCCAGCGGTCTTGCTGTAGCCGGCTTCCATGTTCTGGGTCCGCTGCAGTTCCAGGCTGCCGCCTTTTTCAGAAATCTGTGGCATCCGCGCCAGTGCATTCACCGGTTCAGCCAGATCGTCGTCCAGAAGATTTTCCGGCTCGGCACTCTTCGACACGCTGTGTTCCGTCAGTTCGTCGGGCCGGCCGCCATCGCTATAGGCCAGCAGTACGGTGCCCGCCCGGCCCAAATCCGTGGTCACCCGCGCAAACGGGCTGACGCGCGAGGCGTGCTGCAAATAATCGACTGACTCGCCCGTCACGCCATATTCGGCGTGAATCCGGTCCGTGATGTCCGTCTGCTCATAAAAACTAAGCGACATGCTGCGCATGACCAGCGCACCCTCTTCCGCGCCTTGCGCCACCGGCAGCATCCGCACCTGGGAAATGGTCAGCGAGACCTCAGGAGGATTCGCCAGGCCAAGCGCTGCGCCGGGACTGTAAATGGCGCAAATTGCAAAGTTATTGCTCGATGCGTCGGTGGTGTTCTGTCCCAGCCGTCCCGCCAGTTGCAGTTCGTTCCTGCCGTAAACATTCGTCGCCAGCGCGAACTGAGTGCCCAGATCCGGAGTCATTGAACCGCTGTCCATCAAACCGGCGTCGCCGCTGGAAATACCAACTTGCATTCGGGTGCCGCTGAACAATTGCGGCCGAACAGCAGCCGAATCCGTTTCATCCGCGTCATCGTCAGGCAGAAAACGCGTAATCGGCCGGGTAGCGGGAGAGGACCGCAGCACCCATTTCCAGTCGTTGCTCATCGCCCCGACGGGAATGGTGGAGTTCAACTGAATACTGCTGAACAGCGTGGCCAGGTTGATTTGCAGCATGCTGTTCGCCCCGGCCCGGATGGAAATCTTGTCGCGGAAGGCGGGCACGAAACTTTCAAGCGAGACTTGCAATGAATAGAAATCCGGTGCCAGACCGGCAAAGGCGAAACGCCCGTCCGTGGTCGACAGCGTCTTGGCCACCATGCGGTCGTATTTATTAAAGAGCTTGACGCTGGCGCCAATTTGCGGCGTGCCTGCCGTGTCCACCACGGTTCCCAGCAGATTGCCGGTGACCGGAGTAGCCCAATCCGCCGCACGCACGGGTGCTGACAAGGCCAGAAGACCCGCCAGCAATGCCGCATTCGTGAACGGTCGGTTCAACACCACGATCTTACCTTAGTTTCAGCCAGCGTTCTCCCGCCGGCCCGGTCACTAACTCGTAACAGTAAACTGCGCCGTCGGCGAAATCGACTGATTTTTCAGCTTGTCGTCAATCTTCAGCTTCAAAGTGTATCGGCCGGGAGCCAGCGACCGCAGCGGCAGCTTTTTCTCCACCGTGACCAGGAATGCGGAAGCGTTTGGAATCGCCGTCAAATCTTCGGTCTGTGAAATCACCGTCTTGTTGTCGGAATTCACAACCTCATACTGAATCTGGCCCGAGGGTTTCTTGGTCTTTTCATCCATGCCGAGGTTATAGAACTCGGTGTAAATCCCCATGGTCTCGTTCTGTTTGAAGACGTCGTTAATGCGCGGGCGCACCTTGGAACTGCGGATCACAAACTGACCCGTGCCGATGCTGTTGGTGGGCACGCGCTCCAGTTGGTCGGCCAAAATAACGCTGCTGGCGGCCAGTTGGTCTTCGTCATAATGAGGAACATTGAGCGCCACTTCGTATGTGTTGGCGGTATTGCCCACGGTGTCTTTGGCCACCACATTCAGCCGGTAAGTGCCGGGTGCCAGAGGGATGCGCTTGGAATAAATCTGCGAACCATTCATGGTCTGCTGCAGCATTTCAGCCGGCAGTTCCGCCGTCACCGTATCTTCAAACCAGTTCACGCTGCGGCGCGTCAGAGTCGTGATGCGGCCATAAATGTTGATAGTGGCCTTGGCAATCTTGTCTTTTGTAGCATAGTTCAAATCGCTGTTCTTGAACTGCACCATGACGTTCGCATAAACCGTGGAATCGGTGACGCGAATGTAATCCACGCGCACGCTCATGGGCAGCGTGTTGTACTTCACGTTCGAACTGACCATCGCGTCCAGATCTTTGAACTTGATCACCGGCGCCTTCATCAGGTTGGCGTAGTTCTCGATGCGGGTAAATTCGTTCATGCTTTCGGGCAGCGGCTGGTTGCCGGTTCCCAGGTGCGTGCCGTCCGTGCGGTTGAACCGCTGCGTTTTATCCGACATGCCCATTTGCTCTGACAGGGTAAGACCGGCGCCGGGAACGTACAGCAGCGCATCTTTTTCTTCCGGATCAAGGCTGATGTGATACTCGCCGCTCATGGTGGTGTCGACGAATTCAATCATCACGTTGGTGCCGACGCCTTCGATATAGCGGTAACGCCAGTCTTCGAAGGGAAACGTGGAAGTTTCGCCGCCGCCTTCTTCAATGGGACGTTCGTAACTGCCGCCCGACGGGTGAGAATCGATTTCATCCGGCGCGCCGTACTTGATGTAGATCATGCCGCGGTCCGTCTTCCAGCCCGGAATACCCGACGCGTAATGATCGTTGGCGTAAGCAATTCGCCGGTAATGCTCTTCCTTGTACTCGTTCTCTTCGGTGTCCGGCGTGGGGTCGCGCCGCATCCAGAACTGCTCTACAAATTCCTGACGTTCTTCGTCGGTTTTCAGACGCTTAAAGGCTTGCTTTTCTTCGTCCGTGATGATGTAGACCACGTCCTCCTGCATCCACTTCTTCCACGGACCAGCCAGTTCCTTTTCCAGCTCTTTCTGCTTTTTGGCAATCTGCTTCTTGGTCAGCGGCTTGGAAATAGTGTCGGCAGACGATGAAGTGCTGCTGCTGCTGGACTGCTGCTTATCCTGTGCAACGGGAACCGCACTGAGCGCGGTGACGGTGCCAACAATGAATGTGAATCGTAAGGCGGGGAACAACTTCATACGGACGGAACCACCTTTGTAACTATAACTCGGTTTTGGCTGAAATTTCAGTCTAGGTTTGTTTACCCAGCGCGTCAACCGCGTGACGCCGCATCATCGGCCAAGGTTTCACCCGGTTTCGAAAAATCGAAAATCGAAGGGTGTACACCCAGCACCAGTGTAACCTGAGGCCAACACGTAGCAATTTACTGTATTTGGGATTACGGCAACAAAAAACGGAAATTCGAAAGAAGAGAAAAATCGCCAGGGTACTGGTTTTCAGGTACTTAAAGGATCCTGAATGCTAGAAATGGGTATGGTAATGAACGTGCTACTCGGTAGTAGCCTCAGGCATCATTGGGCCTGTTCGGCTGGCTTTACCATCTCCTGAATGTGTGAAACTTAGGTTCTTTCCGTGAGCGAGACCAAAAACCAATTCGCTGGTACCCTTCTGCTGATCCTTACGGTGGCAGCGGTGATCAGCGCTGTTTTGAGTTTTTTGCACGTTCGCGACATCCAGCTTCCCTACGACGGGGTGACCTGGGTGGACCAGAAAACCGAGGGCGGAACGGCGGTGGTGGCGGCCTATATTGCTCCGGATGGCCCGGGTGAAATCGCCGGAATCCAAATTGGCGACCAGTTGCTTCGCATTCAGAACTTTCCCATTCACCAGGCGCTGGATGTGCCCCAGGCATTGTGGCCCATTTCGACCCTGACGGCCGCCAGTTACCGGCTGAAACGCAACGGCATTGAATTCCAGAAAAACGAAATTTTTATCAAGGCGGTTCCGCGCGACAGCGCCCTTTATTATCAGTTCCTGACCGGCTTTTTCTACCTGGCAATCGGCTTTTTCGTTTATTACCGCCGCACCAGCGCCGCCAAAAGCCTGCATTTTTTCCTGCTGTGTCTGGCCTCTTTCATGGCATCCTGTTTCCACTATTCGGGAAAGCTGAACACGTTTGATGAGGTCATGTACTGGGGCAATGTCGTTTGTTCGCTCATCGCTCCGGCCATTTTTCTGCATTTTTGCCTCACCTTCCATTCACGGCCGCGCTTTTTTGCCCGCTGGTGGTCCTGGTGCCTGGTCTACGGCCCGTCTGTTCTGCTGATTGCCATTTCCGCCGCCGTGGCGCAGGGTCTCATCAGCACATCCAGCTCACTTTTTGAAATGCGCTGGCTGCTGGACCGGGTCTCGCTTGGTTATGCCATGCTGCTTTATGCCGGCGGAACGGCGGTTCTCTCGCTCGACCTTTCGCGTTCCGAAGATCCCATCACCCGGCGTCAGCTTAAATACCTTCGCAATGGCGCCATCATCGGCATTGCGCCATTCGGGCTGCTCTACGCTTTGCCTTATGTGCTGGGCTTCCTGCCCAATCACCTTATGAATTTGAGCGTCCTCTCCATGGCGCTGATCCCGCTCACCTGGGCCTATGCCGTTACGCGCTACCGCCTGATGGACGTCGACATTATTTTCCAGCAAGGCTACGTCTACACGCTCGCCACGCTGGCGGTCATCGGCACCTTTTATGGCCTCATCCTGCTGATTTCCAACACCCGCAACATCACGCCCACCGCTTTCGTGGTCCTGATTTCGTTCGCCACATTCGTGTTTCAGCCCATTCGCCGCTGGATTCAGGAACAGCTTGACCGCCGCGTCTTCTACCGTGACCGCTATGACGCGCGCCTGACCATCATTGAATTTGCGCGCGAGCTCTCTTCCGAGACCGACCAGAACGACATGCTGGCCAAGGTGTCGGACCGGCTGCTGCGCACTTTATCCATTCAGCGCGCCGGGTTTTTTCTCTGCGACGAAGCCAGCGGATCGTTTAAATTTCATTCGCTCACCCGCCGCAATACCAAAATCCAGCGCACCGGATTGCCGGGCTATGACCTCAGCTTCCTGCCCGAGGCCAGCGAAAAGCCTTATCTTTTCTTTGAAAGCCCGAAGCACCTGCGCGACATCGTTTCGCAATCTCTCCCTCTTTCCGTCCGCGAAACAATTGCCGATCTCGACTTTACTTATTACGTGGCCTGCCGCGCCCGCGGCCGCGTCCTGGCTTATCTGGGCGTCAGCCGCACCACCGAGGGCGACTTTCTTTCAAGTGACGATATCGAACTTCTTGTCACGCTTTCCAATTACGTCGCCATCGCCATTGAAAACTCCCGCCTCTACAGTTCGCTCCAGCACAAGGCGGATGAATACGAGCGGCTGAAAGAGTTCAGTGAGAACATTGTCGAATCCATTAATGTCGGCGTGCTGGCCGTGGGCCTGAATGACCGCGTGGAAGGCTGGAATACCCGGCTGGAGCAGATGACGGGCATCAGCCGTGCCAACGCCATGGGGCAGCGCCTGTCCGATCTTTTCGCCGATGACTTATGCCAGAAATTTTCGGAAGTCAGCGCGACCGCCGGCATCCACAACATCTATCGGGCAACCTTGCGTCAAAGCGGTCCGCCCAGCGGTGCGGAATCGAAGTCAGTCCGCGGCCTGGAACTGGTGACAGCCCCCGCGCCAGCGCGTGAATCCATCGTCAATCTGGCTATTGCGCCGCTCATTTCAAAGGACCAGCAGCAGATTGGCCGCCTGATCATATTCGATGACGTGACGGATCGCGACGAACTCGAGCGCCGCCTGGTGCAAGCCGACAAACTCAGCTCCATCGGGCTTCTGGCTGCCGGCGTCGCGCATGAAGTCAACACGCCTCTCGCCGTTATCTCCACTTACGCGCAAATGCTGTCCAAGCAGGTTTCAGAAGACGAGCCTAAGGCGAAGCTGCTGGACAAAATCGCCAAGCAAACCTTCCGCGCCAGTGAAATTGTCAACTCGCTGCTCAATTTTTCCCGCACTTCACCCACGGAATTCCTCAAAACCGACATCAACCGCGTCATCCGTGAGACCGCCTCCCTGGTGGATCATCAATTCAAAAACGCCAGCGTGGCCGTGGATCTGGGGCTGGCCGATAACCTTCCTTTCATTCGCGGTAATTCCAGCAAACTCCAGCAGGTGTTCCTGAATTTATTCCTGAATGCCCGCGACGCCATGTCTTCCGGCGGCACGCTGCACGTTCGAAGCTGGTCGGAATCGGGTTTGGTGCATGTGGAAGTGCGCGATTCGGGGCAGGGAATTCCGGCCGAACACCTGCCGCGCATTTACGATCCGTTTTTCACCACCAAAGGTGCCAAAAAGGGCACTGGCCTGGGCCTTTCCATCACCTACGGCATTGTGCAGGAACATAAAGGCACCATTGAGGTGAACAGCGTCGTGGGCAAAGGCACGTCTTTCCGGCTCGATTTCCCCGCCGCCGTTGACCTGGAAGCGGCCGTGGTCCCGCTCAAGCAAGCCATCCACGCTTAACTTCCTCCAATCGTAATTTCCATGTCTGATAAAACCACATTAGTGGCTTTCCCTAATCAAGTTCTCCCCGCGGACCGCGTCAGCCCGCCCGATAAGCGCCGCATTCTGGTAATCGACGACGAAGCGGATATCCGCGAGAGCCTGGAACTTCTGCTGACGACAGAGAACTACCTGGTGGATCTGGCCGAAAACGCAACCCAGGGTTTGGAGCGCTTTGAATCCGGCACGCACGATCTGATCCTGCTCGACCTGATGATGCCCGACCGTTCCGGCATGGAGGTGCTGGCCGAAATCCGCCTGCGCGACCAGGAAACTCCCATCTTTATGCTGACTGCCTATGGTTCGGAGGAAGTAGCCGTGCGCGCCCTGAAATCCGGCGCAAACGATTATTTCGCCAAGCCCTGGGATAACGACAAGCTGCTGATTGAGATCGACCGCATGATTCTCAAAGGCCGGCTGGAGCGCGAAAACACCCAGCTCAAGCGCGCCCTGAAACAGCGCTATGCCTTTCCGAACATTGTCGGCAAGAGCGAAAAAATGCTGCGCCTTCTGGACCAGGTGGCGCAAGTGGCGCCCAGCCGCGCCACTATCCTCATCAACGGCGAAACCGGCACCGGCAAGGAACTGATCGCCAAAGCGATTCACGCCCATTCGGCCCGTGCCGACCAGATGTTCGTGCCGGTCAACAGCGGTTCTCTGCCTTCTGAATTGCTCGAAAGCATTCTGTTCGGCCACGTCAAGGGCTCCTTCACCGGTGCCATCGCCAATCGCAAAGGTCTGTTTGAAACCGCCAACCGCGGCAGCATCTTCTTTGACGAAATCGGCACCATCGGCCCCGAGATCCAGGTGAAACTGCTGCGCGTGTTGCAGGACCGCGAATTCATGCCTCTTGGCTCGAATGAAAGCATGCGCGTGGATGTGCGCATCATCGCCGCAACCAATGCCGATCTGAAAAGACTGGTGGAAGAAGGCAAGTTCCGCGAAGACCTCTACTATCGCCTGAACGTCATCAACCTGAATCTGCCCTCACTGCGCGAGCGCAAAGACGACATCCCGCTTCTGGTGGAATTCTTCTTCACCCGCTACTGCCAGGAAAACGAAAAATTCCTGAGCCCGGAAGGCCGCTCCACTCTGACCTTCGAACCCGAAGCCATGCAGATTATGATGGAGCACAACTGGCCCGGCAACGTGCGCGAGCTGGAAAACGTGGTGGAGCGCGCCGTCGTCCTCACCACCACCAGCACGGTGCCCGCGCATGTGCTGCCCGACCATCTTCAGCAAGCCAGCGGTCTGCAAATCAGCCGCGACAGCAGCGGCATGCTGGCCCCGAATGCCTCGCTCTTCGAAATGGTGGCCGACTTCGAACGCCGCAAGATTATCGAAGCTCTGGAGCGCGTCAACTATAGCCAGACCGACGCCGCCGAACTTCTTCGCATCCCGCTCTCCACGCTCAACCAAAAAATCAAACGGCTGAGCATCGATATAAAACGCCGCGCGTCGAATTAATCCCGCGCGAACTGTCCTATGAAAATCTTTTTCCACTGCGCATCGTCCAGTTCATCCACGCCGACAGATTCGACCTGCGATCAATCCGCAAACTGAGACCCGGCTACAATCTCCACCATTTCCAGCGCCGCCTTTCTCACTGGGCGCATCAGCGGCAAACTGGAAACCCGAACCAAAAACGCCACGCTCCTGGCCGACAATTGCAGCAGTTGCTCCGTGCGTGCCTGGCCCGCGGATTCGTCAATCACCCAAAACAGAATGATGCCCATTTGGTAGAACCAGAGAATGCCCGGCAACTGCGGCTGGAGATCTTTGGGAATGCGCGTGCCGCAATCCACCAGGATGCGCCGAAACCAGGCCATGTCGGCGTCGCGGATCTCCTTCGTCTGCGCGCTGAAAGGCGAGAGCGGGCAACCGGGGTCTGCGCCGTTCCGCAGCAGCGCCCGCAGCACCGCCCGGTTCGGCGCAAACTGCGCCAGTTTCACGCGAATCAGCTCAATCAGCCGTTGTTCCAGGCCGTCCACATCCTGCAAAGCCGCTTCCAGCCGCGCCTGCATCTCACCGGCGGAGCTTCGGTAGAACTCCAGAACAATCGCTTCTTTTGACGGAAAATAATAATAGGCGGCGCCCGTCGCCACCCCCGCCGCGTCCGCAATGTCGCGCATCGTGGCCGCCTCGAAGCCCCGCTCGCGAAACAGGCTCAGCGCGGCCGCGACAATCCGGCCGCGCGTTTCTTCGCTCTTAAGACCTGCCATCCCTACTTCGCGGCCCGCCCTCTTTGCCGCATCCGGTTGAACACATACACATTCACAAAGTGCATCACTCCCAGCACCATCAGCACCACGCCCACTTTGTCGCAGATCAGTTCCATGGCATTCCTCACGCTATTCACCAGATCGGCCGTGCGCAATGCCAGCGCGACATAGCCAATGTTGATCAAATAAAATCCAACCACCAGCAGATGATTGACGGAATCCGCCATTTCCCGGTTGCCCTGAAAGGCCTCAACCAGAAAACTGCGCCCATTCCGCTGCAAGGTTCGCGCCACCCATACCGTGGCCGCAAGACTTAAAGCCAGATAGACTCCGTAGCAAACAACAATATACATTTCATTCCTCGATTCTGAGCACGCGATAAAAGTGAACGTGTTCAATATCAATGCTACGCCTGGCCCGAATTGTTGTCAACAGAAATCTGAACGTGTTCAACAACTGCGGCAAAATGCAACCATGAAGCTTAATCAATGGAGCTAAGCCCCCATCCGGAACTCCACCCGCTCTTTGAGAGCCTGGGCTATTTTCTCGGATTTGCAGTGTACCGGCAGGCACGCCGTAAATCGGGAGATGTGCTGGACGACCGGCGGCGCTGGAGCATTATCGCCGCCACCACATTAGGGGCGCTGCTCGGCAGCCGGCTGCTGGGTTTGCTGGAGCAGGCGCCCCGTGTGCATCTCGCTCTATCGCAATTGCTCGCACCCAGCGGCGGAAAGACCATTGTGGGCGGCCTGCTGGGCGGCTGGCTGAGCGTGGAACTGGTGAAAAAGTGGAAGGGCATTCACACCCGCACGGGCGATTTGTTTGCCATCCCGCTGTGTGTCGGTATCGGCGTGGGACGTATTGGCTGCCTGCTGGCGGGACTGTCCGACGATACCTATGGAACACCCACCTCGCTACCATGGGGCGTGAACTTCGGCGATGGCATTGCGCGTCATCCTACCCAGGCGTATGAAATCCTGTTCGTCGCGGCTCTCGCACTCATCCTGCAATTTCTCAAGAGCCGCCCGCACAAAAACGGTTCATTGTTTCGCGTCTTTATGGCTGCATATTTGACGTGGCGGCTGCTTATCGACTTCCTGAAGCCTGAGCCGCTTGTCTTCGGGCTAAACCTCATTCAGTGGGCATGCGCGGCCGGCTTGGCTATTCTGATTGCCGACCGGAAAACAAAAGATCAATATGTCTGAAGACAAACCGAAGACCAGCCCAATGGCGAAAGCCTTCACACTCTCCGCCATCGGAATGGGCGTCGGTTTTGGCACCTGTGGCATCACCGCCGCGGCGACAAAGGGAGAAGGCGCGTTCGGGGATATCACTGTGATGGGAGCAGGTCTCTTCTTTCTATCACTCTTAGCCATGTTGGGAACAATCCTGATTTTCATTGTTAATAAGATCACGGAGAACGTCCGCAAATGAGCGCCCCCACCAGACCCTATCTCTTCTACGACACGGCTATCTCACTCTGCGCAACCTGCTTCCGCCGCATCGATGCGAAAATCGTCTTCGAAGACGGAAAAGTCTGGATGCTGAAACGCTGTCCTCAGCACGGTTTTCAGCGCGTTCTGATAGCCGACGACGTCGATTATTACCGCCGCTGCCGCGAAGTGTTCATCAAGCCGCCGGAGATGCCCCGGCACTGGAACACACCCGTAAAATACGGCTGCCCCTACGATTGCGGACTTTGTCCCGATCATGAACAGCACTCCTGCCTCTCGCTTCTGGAAATCACG
>Ga0116231_10014284_pt1 | contig 10735 bp, 9 predicted proteins | sample S1TSphgellanicum_2_FD_89695 | JGI IMG/M metagenome (GOLD analysis project Ga0116231, IMG submission 89695) | Host-associated microbial communities from peat moss isolated from Minnesota, USA - S1T2_Fd - Sphagnum magellanicum MG | ecosystem: Host-associated > Plants > Peat moss > Unclassified... | reverse complement strand
ATGTCGCGGTTGGTGCCGATCATGTGCAAAGGCTGGCCGCTGGCGTCGCGCGTCAGGCGGCCGGTGCCGCGCATGTCGTGGACGCTGCCGTCGTTCCAGATGATGCGGAATTCGGCGTTCATCGGATTATTGCCGGCCAGGCAGTCCGCCACCGCGAGGTTGGCGGCGGCACGGTCCTCGGGGTGCAGATGACGCTCCCAAAGTTCAAAATGGTTGATCGAATCGTTCCGCTCGAGCCCGTAGAGCCGGAACATCCAGTCATCCCAGATCAGAACATCCTCCTTGATGTCCCAGTCCCAGATGCCGATGCCGCCGCTATCGGCGGCCAGGGTCAGCCGCTCCAGCAGTTTTTTCATGGCGAGGTCGGATTCCCGGTGCTGCGAGACATCCCTCGTGACCTTGGCGAAGCCGAGGAGTTCGCCGTCCTCGCGGATCGGGTCGATCCGGACATTGGCCCAGAATTTTGTGCCGTCCTTGCGAACGCGCCAGCCTTCGGCGGCGAAGCGGCCGCTCTGCGCGGCGGATTGCAAGGCGCGGGTGGGCACGCCGTCGCTCCGGTCTTCCTCGGTGTAGAAGACCTCAAAATTCTTGCCCATGATGTCGCGGGATTTGTAGCCTTTCAGGCGCTCGGCACCGGTGTTCCAACTGATGATGACGCCGTTGGGGTCGAGCATGAAAATGGCGTGGTCGGCGACCGCGTCGATCAGCAACCCGTACTGAAAATGCTCCACCAACGATTTTGGCAGGCGTTTGGTCGCCGTCCTCATTCTGAAGGCACGATCTTTTCCCATCCAGCGCCCCTGCCGCGAGGTAACATTCCCGCGCTTGATTACACGGCGGTAAATTGGCGTACGCTACCTTACATTACAACCGGGCGGGTAAGTTTTTTTACACGGAAGAAATAATTGCGCCACGTTGTCAGCGGCGGGCTGTGTTATGCGGTCCGGGTGGGCGCGGGCAGGTCTTCGCGCAGCAGGCCCATCAGCAATTCGTCGGTCCAGCCGCCATTTTGAAAATTCGCCTGGCGCAGCCGGCCTTCATGTTTGAAGCCGGCGGTTTCGTAGCATTTTATGGCGCGGGTATTGGCGGCGGCGACCTGCAGGGAGATGCGGTGGACGCCGAGCTCCCGGAACGCGTAGCTTGTGATGAATTCCACCATTTCCCGCCCAAATCCGTGGCCCCAGAAGGGGCGGGCGATGATGATGGCGAGTTTTTGGTCGCGGTTCTTGGCATCGCCGCCCCACAGGTTGATCATGCCGATGAGCTGGCCGCCGGCGAGGGTTTCCGCGCTGCAGTAGATGAGCGAGTCCTTGATCCAGGTTTTCAGCGTCGCGGAACTCTCTTCACGGGTGACGGGCCGAACGGGGGCGGTGGTCTGGAAGGGGACCAGGGCGGCATCGTTCCACCAGGCGTGATAGGCGGCGGCGTCCGACTCTTCGAAGGCGCGCAGGCGCAGGCGTGGGGTTTCGAACATGCGGCGGGAGGATAGGGGAGAATGGCTTTTTAGGGAAGGAAGGAAGATTTTATCCGCAGATGACCCAGATGGACGCAGATTTCTCCCCGCGGCGCCGGAGTGGCCAACCGATGGCGGTCCCGTAGCCGCGAGTCGTAAAAGTTTTTTGCGCGCTTTTTTTCAAAAAAGCGCTGCTTTCTTTCCTTTGGTGCCGCGAGGCCATAGGCTCGGGTAGAGGAGGCCTAGGACATGGTGAAGCTGGACAAGATTTATACGCGCGGCGGGGATTCCGGGGAGACCTCGCTGGGCAATGGCGCGCGGGTGGCAAAATCGAGCGCGCGGGTTTGCGCGTATGGGGAGGTGGATGAGGCGAATGCGGTGATCGGGATCGCCAGGCTTTATGTGGAAGGGGCGGAGGGGCTGGCTCTGGGGCGGATCCAGAATGACCTGTTCGATGTCGGCGCGGATTTATGCGTGCCGATCGAGGAGGCGCCGAAATATCCGCCGCTGCGGGTGACTCAGGGGCAGGTGGACTGGCTGGAGCGGGAAATCGACCGGATGAACGCGGAACTGGCGCCGCTGGCGTCGTTCGTGCTGCCGGGGGGCAGCCCGGCGGCGGCGTTTTTGCACCAGGCGCGCACCGTGGTGCGGCGGGCGGAGCGGGCGCTGGTGGATTTGCTGGCGGCGCCGGATGAGGCGGTGAACCGGCTGGTGCTGGTGTATTTGAACCGGCTGTCGGATTTGCTGTTCGTGATGTCGCGATATGTGAATGGCCGGGGTGCTGGCGACGTGCTGTGGCAGCCGGCGGCGAATCGTGACGGCTGATGTCATGGCCGCCCCGCCGACGGTGATGGAGCGGGGCGGCTGGCGGCTGGAGCAAAAATTCGCGGCGGGGCCGGCGCCGCATGTCTGGCTTGTGCATGACGGGGCGGATTTCGGGCATCCGGAGCGGGGGATTCTGGCGGTGCTGGCCACGGCGCATCCTTTGCGGGGGGAAGAGGAGACCGCGCGCCGCAGCGCATGGCTGGTCTCCGACGGGTTCGCGGAAGGGTATTTTGGCGCGCGCCGGACCTTTGGGCCGAAGCGGGCGGTGGGGTTGGCGTTGAGCGCGATGAATGACTGGCTTTTCGGGCAAATCCGCGCCGATAGCGTGCGGCATTTCTGTCCGGTTTCGGTGACCGCGGTGGTGTTCGCGGGGGCGCAAGTGGGGGTGGCGGATGTGGGGGTGGGGCGGCTGTACCGGCGCCGCGGCGGCAAAATCGCGCCGCTGACCTGGGCGCATGTGCGGCGAGGCTATGAAGGCGAGACGCCGGCGCGCGCGGTGGGGCTGGATTCGGAATTTTCGGTGGATTTTTTTGAGGAGCCGGCGGAGGCCGGCGACCAGTTTTTGCTGCTGAGCGGCGTGGAGGTGGATACGCCGGAGGCGCTGGCCGCGGCGTTTGAGACCGGCGAGGTGGAAGCCGGCGGCGCGGCGGTGCGGCTGGACGTGCTGGCCGTGCCGGCGGCGGACCAGGCCGCGACGCTCGGGGATTTGGCGAGCCTGCCGATCAAGCCGCCGCCGCGGGAGGGTGATGTCTGGGACGGGTTTCGCATCGGCAAAACCATCTACCGGGGGCGGTACACGCTGCTGAAGGCGGCGCGCGATACCATCGAAAACCGGGACGTGGCGCTGAAAATTCCGCTGCCCAGCATGCTGCAGGACGAGGTTTTTGCCGCCGGGTTCATGCGCGAGGCGTGGATCGGCACCACGATCCGCGGCGAGAACATCGCACGCTATATCGATCTGCCGCCGGACCGGCGCAGCTCGCTCTATCTGGTGATGCCGTTCTATCCGGGCGAGACGCTGGAGGCGCGGCTGGGGCGTGCGCCGCTGATGAGCCTGCCGGAAGGTGCCGGGATCGCCCTGAAACTATGCGAGGCGGTGATGGATTTGGCGGCGATCCAGGTGGTGCACCGGGATATCAAGCCGGATAATATTCTGCTGCTGCCGGGGAATAAGGTGAAGCTGATCGATCTGGGGCTGGCCTATCTGCCGGGCATCGATGTGGCGGCGGCGGTGAAGCCGGGCGGGACGCTGCGCTATATGGCGCCGGAACTTTTGAAGGGCGTGCAGGCCAATGCGCGCACGGAAGTGTTCGCGCTGGCGGTGACGATTTACCGCATGTTTTCCGGCGGGGCGTTTCCGTTCGGCCAGCGGGAAGGTGTGCCGTTGCAGCGCATGCGGCCGGATTTGCCGGCATGGCTGGGCCGCGTCCTGGCGCGGGGCTTTGCCGAGGATCCCGCCGCGCGGTTCGCGGATGCGGGGGAAATGGCGGCGGCGCTGCAGGAGGGACTCGTGACCGGGGAGAGCGACGCCCCGCCGGCGGCGTTTTCGCTGTTCGGGCTGTCGGCGCTGCAACTCTGGCGCGCGGCGGCCATCGGATTCGCCGCCGCGTTTCTGGTGCTGCTGGTGCGGGTTTTACGGGGGTGATCCGCATCGCCTGTATGAGCGACCTGCACCTGGAGATGGAGCGGCTGCGGCTTTCCATCCCCGGCTGGGCGGAATTTCTGCGCCGGCGGCGCGAATTGCCCGGCCACCCGCCGCACGGGCCGCTGCTGAGCGAGGTGGGGCAAGTGGACCTGGTGGTGATGGCCGGGGATATTCATAAGGGCCTGCGCGGGATTATTTATGCCGAGGAAGTGGCGGCCTATCTGAATGCGCCGGTGGTGATCATCGCCGGGAACCACGAATATTATTATCACGACATGGCCACGCTGCTGCCGGGCATGCGCAAGGCGGACGAACATAGCGGCAAGCGGGTGCGGTTTCTGGAAAACGGGGTGGCGCGGTTTGAGTTTTCGGGGCGGCGCCTGAACGTGCTGGCGGCGACGCTTTGGACCGATTTTGGGCTGTGGGGGGATGCGGACAGGGGCATGTTCGACGCCCTGCGGCGGATGAACGATTTCCGGTGCATTTACGTAGCGGGCCAGCCCTTTTTGCCGCAAGATGCCCTGCGGCTGCACCAGGAAAGTCGGGCCTGGCTGCATCGCGAATTATCCGCATTGCAGGGTGAAGAGTGCGTGGTGGTGACGCATCATGCGCCGAGCGCGCGGTTTTTGGGGGAGCGGCAGGGCCCGATCGCGCCGGCCTATGCGTCCGAGCTTTTGGAAGAATTCGCCGTTTACCAGCCAAAACTGTGGATCCATGGGCACACGCATTTCCGGCACGACAGCGTGGCGGAGGGGGTCCACGTGGTCTCCGCCCCGCGGGGCTATGTGGGGTATGACGGGCTGGCGGCGTTGCGGTATCGGCCGGGGGTCGTTGAAATTTAGGAAGGCAAGAAAGCAGCGCTTTTTGAAAAAAGCGCGCAAAAACTTTTGGCCGCTTCGCGTCCGGGCCTTGGCGCGCTGGAAGCCGTTAATCGCCTCCGGCGGAGGCGATTAACGGCTTCCAGCGGGCCAAGGCCCGGACGCGAAGCGGCCAAAAGTTTTTTGGTTACTTTTTTTCAAAAAAGTAACTGCTTTCCTTGCCTTACTCTGTTTCTTGTGTATCACTCATTTTTATTATCAGGAATAATCCATGCCAGGGCGCTACTCGGTTTTTGCTGTGGTTCGGGAGGCTTTGCGGGGGCATGCGGGTTGGGGTCCGGCGTGGCGGGATGTCGCGCCGGCGGCTTCGTATGATGTGGTGATCGTGGGCGGCGGGGGGCACGGCCTGGCGACGGCGTATTATCTGGCGAAGAATTTCGGGCCGTTGCGGATAGCGGTGGTGGAAAAGGGCTGGCTGGGGGGCGGCAGCGTGGGGCGGAACACGACCATCATCCGCTCTAACTATCTGTTGGCGGGGAATTTGCCGTTTTACGAGCTTTCGATGAAGTTGTGGGAGGGGCTGGAGCAGGAGATTAACTATAATGCAATGGTGAGCCAGCGCGGCGTGCTGAACGTGTTTCATTCGGATGCGCAACGGGATGCGTACGCCAGGCGCGGGAATGCCATGCGGCTGCATGGCATTGATGCGGAGCTGCTGGATCTTGCCGCACTGAAGGCGATGGTGCCGTATCTTGATTATGAGAACGCGAGATTTCCGATTCAGGGGGCGTTGTTGCAGCGGCGGGGCGGAACGGTGCGGCATGACGCGGTGGCCTGGGGGTATGCGCGCGCGGCGGATGGTTTGGGGGTGGATATTATTCAGAATTGCGAGGTGACCGGGATACGCCAGGCGGGTGGGGCGGTGGCGGGGGTGGAGACGACGCGCGGGTTTATTGGTGCGAAGAAGGTGGGGCTGGCGACGGCCGGGAATTCTTCAAGGACGGCGGCGATGGCGGGGATTCGGCTCCCGATTGAGAGCCATGCGCTGCAGGCGTTTGTTTCGGAAGCGGTAAAGCCGGTGATCGACAACGTGATCACGTTCGGGGCGGGGCATTTTTATATTTCGCAGTCCGATAAAGGGGGTTTGGTGTTTGGCGGGGATATTGACGGGTATAATTCCTACGCCTCGCGCGGGAATCTTCCCACGATCGAGGATGTGTGCGAGGGCGGGATGGCGCTGATGCCGATGATCGGGCGCGCGCGGCTGGTGCGCCATTGGGGCGGCATTATGGATATGACGATGGATGGCTCCCCGATTATCGATTTCACGCCGGTGAAGGGTTTGTATTTGAATGCGGGGTGGTGTTATGGCGGGTTCAAGGCGACGCCGGCCTCTGGGTTCTGTTTCGCGCATCTATTGGGCCGGGACGAGCCGCATGAGGTTGCGCGTGCGTATCGGTTGGACCGGTTCGCGCGCGGCGCGGTGATTGATGAGAAGGGTGTCGGCGCGCAGCCGAATTTGCACTGATGCGATTCAAATGTCCGTATTGCGGCGAGCGTGGGGTGGCGGAGTTTTTGTATGTGGGCGATGCGACGGTGACGCGGCCGCGCGATGGCGGGGCGGTGGCGACGCAGGCTTGGACGAATTATGTGTATTTCAGGGACAACCCGTTCGGCGTACATGAGGAGTTGTGGTATCACAGCGCCGGCTGCCATGCCTGGCTGGTGGTGAAGCGGGACCTTCGCGACCACACCGTTTTGGACGTGGTTTTGGCGCGGGACGTGGCGCTGGAGCGGCGGGGATGAGGCTTTCTTCCGGCGGGCAGATCGACCGTGACGCGCCGTTAGCGTTTACGTTCGATGGCGTCAGATATTCGGGGTTTGCGGGGGATACGCTGGCCTCCGCGCTGCTGGCGAATGGCGTGCGGCTGGTGGGGCGCAGTTTCAAGTATCACCGGCCGCGGGGCATTTTGTCGGCGGGCAGCGAGGAGCCGAACGCGCTGGTGGAATTGCGCGGCGGCGCCTTCATGGAGCCGAATACGCGGGCGACGATGGTGGAGCTTTTCCCCGGGCTGGAGGCGCGGAGTCAGAACCGCTTTCCGTCGCTGAAGTTTGATCTTTTGGCGGTGAATTCCCTGCTGGCGCCGCTTTTTGCGGCGGGGTTTTATTATAAGACTTTTATGTGGCCGGCTGCGTTTTGGGAGAAGGTGTATGAGCCGGCGATACGCAGGGCCGCCGGCCTGGGACGGTTGTCGGGCGCGGCGGACCCCGATATTTACGAGTATGAAACGGTCTTTTGCGACGTGCTGGTGATCGGGGCGGGGGTTTTCGGGCGCGCGGCGGCGGCCGAAGCCGTCGCGCGCGGCGAGCGGGTGGTGATTTGCGACGAGCATGCGCCGGGGGAAGCGATTGAAGGTGCTGCGTATCTGCCGCGGACCACCGTCTTCGGGGTTTATGACGGCGGGGTTTATGGCGCGGTGGAGCGTGTCGCGGACCATCTGCCGGCGGCGGACGGCCCGCGGCAACGTTTGTGGAAAATTGTGGCGCCGCGAAGCGTTTTGGCGAGCGGGGCGATTGAGCGGCCCATCGTGTTCGCGAATAACGATCTGCCGGGGGTGATGCTGGCGGGGGCGGTGGAGGTTTTCGTGCGCCGGTATGCGGTGGCGCCGGGCCGGCGTGTCGTGGTGTTTGGCAATCATGATGGGATAGCCGGCGTTTTGTCGGCACTGATCGAGGCGGGCGTGGGCGTGGCGGCGCTGGTGGATGCGCGGGCCGCGATGCCGGAGGCGTTGCGGGCGATGGCGGCGGGCGCCGGGATTCGCGTTTTTGCCGGCGCGATGGTGCGCAAGGCGTTCGGCCAATTGGGGGTGCGGGGCGTCGAGATCGTGGATCGTGACGGTGTCGTGACGAAAATGCCGTGTGACGTGGTGGCGATGTCCGGCGGGTGGAATCCCGCGGTGCATTTGACGTCGCATTTGGATGGCAAACCGGTTTGGGATGACAATATCGCGGCGTTTGTAGCGGGCGATTCGCTGCCGCCGGGGATGAGCGTGGTGGGCGCCGCCGCCGGTGCGGGGATCAACGAGAACATCGCGCCGCTTTGGGAAGTGCCGGGGGCGGGGAAAAAATTCGTGGATTTCCAGAATGACGTGACGGCGCAGGATGTGAAGCTGGCGCGGCAAGAAGGATTCGTTGCGGTTGAGCATTTGAAACGCTACACGACTCTGGGCATGGCGACGGACCAGGGCAAGACCGCGAATGTGAATGGCCTGGCGCTGATGGCGGCCGCGACCGGCCGCTCGATGGCCGAGACCGGGACAACGAGATTCCGGCCGCCTTACACGCCGGTGGCGATCGGCGCGCTGGCCGGGGCGCATCGCGGGCGGGATTTCAAGCCGATCCGAAAAACGCCGACGCATGACTGGGCGGCCGGGCTTGGGGCGGTGTTCGTGGAGACGGGTTTATGGCTGCGGGCGCAGTATTTTCCGAAGCCGGGGGAGGACTGGCTGGCGGCGACGTCTCGGGAAGTGGCCGGCGTGCGTAGCGGGGTCGGCATTTGCGACGTCACCACGCTCGGCAAAATTGACATTCAGGGTCCGGACGCGGCGCGCTTTTTGGATGGCGTCTATGCCAATTCCTGGGGCAATTTACCGGTGGGGCGCGCGCGCTACGGGCTGATGCTGCGGGAAGACGGGTTTGTGATGGACGACGGCACCACCGCGCGCCTGGGTGAGACGCATTTTTTGATGACCACCACCACGGCGAATGCGGGAAAAGTGTTTCAGCACCTGGAATTTTGTCATCAGTGGCTTTGGCCCGAGCTTCAGGTCTCGATGATTTCGGTGACGGATCAGTGGGCGCAAATCGCCGTCGCCGGGCCGTGCGCGCGCAAAGTGTTAGCCAAACTGGTCGATGCGCCCTTTGACATTTCGAACGAGGCGTTCCCGTATATGGCGGCGGGGGCGCTGACGGTGTGCGGCGGCGTCAAGGCGCGGCTGTTCCGGCTTTCGTTTTCCGGTGAATTGGCCTACGAAATCGCGGTGCCGGCGCGGTTTGGGCAGGCTTTGGCTGAAGCGCTGATGGCGGCGGGCGAAGAATTCGGGATCGTGCCCTATGGCACGGAGGCGCTGGGCGTGATGCGCATCGAGAAGGGCCACCCCGCGGGCAACGAGCTGAACGGCCAGACCACGGCGCATGATCTGGGATTTGGCAAATTGCTCTCCAAGAAAAAGGATTTCGTCGGCCGGGCGATGGCGGGCCGCGAGGCGCTTTGCGATCCATCAAGGCCCACGCTGGTAGGTTTGAAACCCGTGAATGCAGGGGACCGGCTACGGGCAGGGAGCCATTTGCTGCCTGTGGGCCTGCCGGCGGTGGCGGCGCATGATCAGGGGCATGTGACATCCGCGGCCTATTCGCAGTCGCTGGGGCATTGGATCGCGCTGGCGCTGCTCGCCAATGGGCCGGAACGGCTGGGGGAACGGATACGAGTCTATGACCCGGTGCGCGGCGGGGATTTGATCGCGGAGGTGGTGAAACCGGTGTTTTATGATCCCGAGGGCAAAAAACTTCATGCTTGAAGCCCAGGTTTTACAACTTCCGGCTTCGGAAGCCGTGGTGGCCGCGCCGTTCCGTTCGATTGTTAGTTTGGCCGGGCCCGTGGCGGGGCTGGGTGCGACGCTGCCGGCGCCGGGACGTGCCGTGCGGCATGACGGCGTTTTGTATCTGTGGGCCGGGATGGAAACCTGGCTGGCGATGGCGGATGATCCCGGGCTGGAGGACAAACTGCGCGTCGCCGCGCCGGACGCGGCGGTGACGGACCAAAGCGACGGCAAAGCCATATTGTTAGTCTATGGGCCGCGCGCAAAAAAGATTTTGGCGAAGCTTTTGCCGATTGATCTAAAAACGTTCGAGGAGGACGCGACGGCGCTGACGCTGGCGGGGCATATTCCAGTGCAGATTTGGCGGGAGGGCGAAACTTTCGCGCTGGCCTGTTTTCGCAGCTATGCGGAATCCCTGCATCACGCGCTGGTGCGGGCGGAAACCGGCCGAGGTTGACGGCGGCGCCCGGCGCGTCATTCTGCACGGCAACCAGTTGGAGCTTTTGATGCCCAAATCGCAGTTCGTTCTCACTTTGTCCTGCCAAAACCGCCCGGGAATCGTCGCCGGCGTCTCGACGTATCTGTTTGAGCATGGCGGCGATATTCGCGAGGCGCAGCAGTTTGACGACGCCGAGACCGGAAAATTTTTTGCCCGCATGGCGTTCGACCTGCCCGCCGGCGGCACGGTGGAGAGCATGCGCGAAGGTTTTGCCGCGGTGGCGGAACGGCTCGGCCTGACCTGGACGATGAACGACCATAAAAACCCGCGGCGCGTGCTGATTCTGGTGTCCAAATTCGATCACTGCCTGGTGGATTTGATGTACCGGTGGCGGATCGGCGAGCTGGAGATGCTGCCGACGGCGATTGTCTCGAACCACAGCATCGAGAATTATGCCGGCGTGGATTTCAACGATCTGCCGTTTTACCATCTGCCCGTCACGAAAGAAACAAAGATGGAGCAGGAAAGCGAGATTTGGGGCCTGGTGAAAGAGACGCGGTCCGAGTTGGTGGTGCTGGCCCGATATATGCAGGTTCTCTCCGACGCGCTGACGGCGAAATTATCGGGCCGGTGCATCAACATTCACCACTCGTTTCTGCCGGGTTTCAAGGGCGCCAAACCCTATCACCAGGCGCATTCCCGCGGCGTGAAGCTGATCGGCGCGACGGCGCATTACGTCACGGCGGATCTGGATGAGGGGCCGATTATCGAGCAGGATGTGGAACGCATTTCGCACGCCGACACGCCGGAGGATTTGGTGCGCAAGGGGCGCGATATCGAGCGGCGGGTGCTGGCGCGGGCCGTGCGTTATCATCTGGAAGACCGCGTGATTTTGAACGGCAAAAAATGCGTGGTATTCGCGGCGTGAAAGGCAAACATGGCTGAGGCGCGCATCAT
>Ga0116231_10014283_pt1 | contig 10736 bp, 14 predicted proteins | sample S1TSphgellanicum_2_FD_89695 | JGI IMG/M metagenome (GOLD analysis project Ga0116231, IMG submission 89695) | Host-associated microbial communities from peat moss isolated from Minnesota, USA - S1T2_Fd - Sphagnum magellanicum MG | ecosystem: Host-associated > Plants > Peat moss > Unclassified... | reverse complement strand
ATGCTTGATGATTACCGATTCGCAAAACTTTCTGAACAATCCGATGTCAATTGACGTGATTCGTCCGTTGCATTCTGCATCGCAAGACTAAGTCGATTATATTCTGTCATTAGTTCTCGACGTTTATTTAACATATGTTGAATATCCGTACGTAATTCCGCATTATCTGTTGAGGTTTTATTTAATTCAAGATTCATCTAAAGAATAAGATTCTTTTCAGATCATGAAAAACGGAATACCAACACGATGTAATTGATCCTCTGCTCGTATTACTGTCCTTTGCTTCGGATGTCGTTCAATTTTATTTTGAATAGTTGATCTAGAATCTTTTTCCATTTGTTTTATCTGAGATAATTAACAATTGAAATTTTCTCTTCATATCCTAAGATCAATCACCTGATTACAAAGAGAACAAATATCTTTCTCAAGATTTTTATTATCTTCTTTAATTTGTTGAATATTATTCCGTAATGTTGTCGATTCTTTCGAAGATTTCGTATGAGTAATCATCTTCTGATGTTTGAGTAATTCTCTTTGTGAACGTTTTTCTATATTCAATAATTTTCTTCAATAAACGAAAATTGATTTTCGACAAAAACTAAAGACACTCTATTTTTACTCTTCCGTTCGAATAGAATTACATGTCCGATGTAAAAACTGTTTGATCCGCATTTCTAAACGTCGATGAAGACTTTTCAATTTGATTTCTTCATTTTTCAAAGCAGCTATTTGACTAGAATATTCTATTAATTTCATTCGATCAGTATTCTGAAAGATGAAGATTATTTTCATACTAATCAAATATGAATATTACTTCTAATCTACGACAACTCTGACATTCCTGAACATGACTATTCGTGTTAATCGGAATGAATTCTAATTGATTCGAATCTTTGGTTACTTCGGTGGACATGAGAAAAAAGAAAATTTGATAACTGAAGATTGAGAATTTTTGAAAAGAAGATTTGCCGCGTAAGATTATAAATAGAATATTGTTTATTTTTTATAAACGATTATCAAAGTACAAAAGAAAAGAATAATGTTAGTTTGGTCGATGATTACGTTCTAAATGATATGGAATTAATCAATGATAGGATAAGGATTCAAAAGACTTACTTCCCGAAGATCGAGTACTATACTGTTTTGATGTCTGTTCTTCATCATCTTCTAAAAACTCAATGGAAGATTCTGAATAGTTTGTATTCGAGATATTTACTTTTTGTTTTCTTGATCTTTTGTTTTCGTTTCTTCACTTTTGTTTGTTTTTCTTCATTATCATTTGTTGATACTTTACTTTTTTTACGTTTCGTTGAATGCATTGTTTTCTCATTTTCATTATCTGATATTTCTCGTTCTTTTAATTTTTTAGTTTTCCTTTTACTAGTCTCATTATCGTTCATAATCTCTTGTTGATGATCATTTCGTTTTCGAGTTTTTCGTTTGATGTTATTTGACGAGTGATTTTCATGATCATCATCCGATGTTTCAGGTGAATGATGATCCGTTCTGGATTTTTTACGTTTTCGAGTTTTTCTTCTGGTAGAGATTGTATGAGTCGAATTTTCATCATTCGATGTTTCGGCAGGACGATCAATGGATTTCGATTGTTTGCGTTTACGAGTTTTTTGTTTGTTTTCAAGAGGTTTTTCATTTGATACTTTTGCAGGTACTGCCGCTTCTCGTTCAGCAATTACTTTCGCAGCACTTCGAGTTTTTCTTGCACTAACAATTACTGGTTTGGATTTAGTTTTAGTAGGAATACGTGATCGAGACTTTGATTGTACTGTTTCTTGAACAGTAGAGAAGTTTCTAGAGGAAACAAAAAAATTTCACAGGTTCAATGAAGAAATTTTACGACTTACTGTGGAACTGAAGGATTACCATTGGTTGTGTCTAAATAAGACAAAATAGAGAATTTTATGATATCAGTTAAGAGATAGGATCACTTACGAGATTTATGTTTTGATGAATTAGTGTCAACAATGACCAAAACATCTTCATCTGGAATAGCTGGTCGTATGTAATCAATTTGATCACCATCGATCTGTTCTGTTTTAACAATATCAAGCAAAAACGTTTGACCAAAACGACGAGTATCGTCTATAGGTTTTTTCATATCTACATAAAAAAATCGAAATTATTCCAATAATCGAATGCCAATCTTTCTCCAATTCACTCGTTCGATTTTGATCAATTGGTACAAGAATAGTTTCAAATCGTTCTTCATTCTCCGATAATGATTGTTCATTGATATTTTCTTCAGGTGAAATAGTTGCATCTTGAAGAATTGTTGGCGAAAAACAGAGTCGTGCTGGAATATTTGGTTGAGAATCGATTAATGATGTTTCATGTTGAGGAACAGGTAAATGTGAATGATAATGTTGATTAGGAGCGCGATAAGTTCCATTAGGTTCATCATCATTATCAATAATCGTATCTTCAGGTTTCACAACGAATGTTGTATCAACAATATCTAAAGGTTGATGTGTTGCACTAAGTGGTATCATATGCATACTAAATTGTTCGTTTTTTCTTGGTACAGAATTTTCTTGTTCAATAGAAATATGAACTTTGATTGTTGGAATGATTGTCAGACGTTTGGATTGTAATCGAGATTCTAAATATAAATTATTGTATTCGATGTAAAGAAAATTCTTGATTTACTTCGAATCATTTGTGTTAATAATGGTGTTAAGGTTTTACCATTCTAGAAAGAAAGAAAAAAAATCGATTTCAAGAGAGAAGTATTTAAATTACCAATAATTTTGATACATGTTCTTCATCTTCTTCTTCTTCGATTGTTTCGATATTTGATGGTGGACTTTTTTGTATAGATCGAGGATAATTATTTCGAGAACGAATATCACCAGGATTAAGTAAATTTCTATTATAAAAATTTCAAAAGAATAATCAAAATCAAATTACATACTGATTCATGACAGCATGAATTTCTTTCCAATGTTCATCTTCTTCATGAATAATTTGTTGAATTATATTACAATGTTCCTGAACAATAGCACGAACATTTTCCATTCTCTAATAGGAAATCGAATTGAAAATATCGATCGATATTAGATCGGATTACCTTGTCAAAATATGTTCGAAGTGATTGAGAAGCTAATTCAATCATATTATCAAGTACACGTAATTTATCATAACATTTTAATAGACGTTCATTGAGATTATTGATATTTTCTTCGATTTCAATATTATGAGAAAATACACCTCTCATTTGCTTTTCAAATTGTACTAAATTTTAGAGAAGAATTCTTTTCTGATTTTTCAATTTAAATTGATTTACCATTGATACTAATTTCAATAAGTTTTCGAGCAACTCGATATTTATTTTGAGTTGCTTCGAATCGTATTCGATTCCATGTTAATGGAATATCGAACACAGTTCGATTGAGAATAACCATTAATTATTCAACAGAAAAAGAAAACAAATTAGAATGATAATCTATTATTCGAATATGGATTTTCTAGTACGAACACTCAATTCGTTGTATTGATCATAATCATTTATCCAATAAATTATCATAGATAACAGATGTCACAGATTGCGTTTGGAAAAGAAAATATTCTTTTCACTTTCGTCTGTATACTATGCATTAAATCTCTAGCTTAGATAAACAAGGCAGTAAAATTAATGGAAATTGGAATTGATTTGTGAAACATAAACTACGACCGACTATGTTTTGATGAAATGCAATTGCAAAACGAAAGCATGGAGAATTTCGATGAAGATATTTGTTATCAAAAATTCAAAATGTATGACAATCTTGTTTTTATTCAAAAGCCTGTTGTTTGATCTGACGTCATTTGCTGTTGTGCAAGGACTCGCCAAGGCGTTTCTCGGTATTCTAGTATCATGCTTCTTTGAAAATGTGCAAGTGCATACCGCGATAAATAACTGACGATGAAAGAATTCTTTCTATTAAAGATATGGCTACAACAAATGCAAGAGTCTTGTAAGTGAATGTTATTTTGATAGAAGAGAATTTGAATACTAAATCTGAAGTTAATATTGTTGTTGTAGTCGTCGTGAACCTGGCGATTGGTGTTGTCAACAATGTAATGAAATTAATTTTAAATCACGTACTGTTTGCCGTCGTTGTTCGAGTGCACGGAACGAATCAGCAATCACTAATTCTACTCCCATTACTTCTCAATACGTACCAAAACAAGGTGATTGGATATGTCATCCTTGTCAGACCAATAATTTCTCTAATCACACTGCCTGTCATAAATCTAATCGAGCAAAACCAATATCTATGCAAATCGACGCGTCTGCACAAAAAGCGACAGTGAAACCAGGCGATTGGAAATGTTCATCGTGTCCTGAGATGAATTTTGGTTCGCGCGTTGTTTGTCGTACTTGTGGTGCCGCTCGACCATCAATCGAAACGAATAACAGTAATACTAAAAGTGAATGTGTTATTTGTATGGATAAACCGATTGATTCAGTGATCACAAATTGTGGCCATTCAGCTGTTTGTCTCGAGTGTAGTGGCTCTATAACTCAATGTCCTATTTGTCGTAATCCTTTTAATCAACAACAAATCATCAAACTCTATAATGTTCATTAATTGAATAAGAGAAACTTTTTTGTTGATTTTATTTGACTCTTTTTTTAGATCAAATAAAGATTTAACAATCTGATACAAAAAAAAACGTTTTTTTCTTAAAAGCACATCATTTCTCCAAAAATCAACACATGCAAATCATTGCTAGTATCTCGCAATTTGCTTGTAATAAGATATTTTAATAAAATAACGGACTCGTTATTAGTGATGGAAACTCAAATCGTATACAAAATGAATTAACATGAAATCCAAAAACGATCGGTTAGAAATAAAATTACAATTAAAGTATAGTTTGTCATGACGATTTTTTTCTATTTTTCATACTTTGAAAAGACAGAGTACGATCACAGTGACATTTGTCGTTCAAGAAAATAAATATAGTATGATTGTAGGAGAGTATTGTTATTTAATTGCTAGCACGACATAGTTTATGGCGAGAAATTCACTGAAAAAGAAATGTTTCAGAGTGAACAAATAGGAGTCGGATTCCGATTTTGATGTGTGTTTTTGAGTATATCTACAGTGATTACATTTCAAATATCTAATTTATCATCTCTGGTAAGGATTTGCATTCATTTGCATAACTTTACCAGTCATTTTTATGTCTAAACCAGTTCCTTTATATATTTAAATCTTATCATCTATTAAAGACATCTTTTTTGCACGACATACGATCAATCTATAGTTGACCAATCGTATTTTTTTTGCGTTCTGTAATAATACTCTTACGGTTGCCTACGACTATTTCAATTAGTTTAGTAGTTTCTTTTTCTTTTCTTTTATATCAGCTCGTGCGGACCACATCACATCATACTCCCCGAACGTTCGAATGGTAAGTTTGTCAATATGTGTCATGGTTAACAACTATGCACCGTTTTCTTTCATTTTTTCTAACTGATTTTTGTTTTTTGACTCAAATAGATTTTAAAACAACAAAAAATTTTCGTCGATGTCTGATAATGTTGTAGTTACCTATTCTTCTCCCTCAGCTGCTTCTCTTCATGCAGTATCTACCAATGTTCCATCCTTAATTGATCTCACTGACTATGAGATAAAAACTGAAATTCATTCTGATTTACCCTTTCATTCGAAAAAAAAACTTATTCAATTTAAACCATCACATCATGATATCTTTCATTCATCAAATTTAAATGGACCAACATTTAAACAAATTATTCTTGTTTTTATGATGTTTGTCTTAGTGACATCATTATGCTCATATTTATATAAAGATTCTCTAGTTAATATTTTACTCATTCTCGAAACATTACCATGGTGGACAACATTTTTATTTTTTTGTGTTCTATTCACCATTGTTTCACTGCCATTTGCTTGGGGTAAATATCAAATTTATTTATTGCTTTTCAAACTAATTTTTCTTTTTATCTAGGTTATATTTTATTAAATATAGCATGTGGTTTTCTATATGGACTTGTTTATGGTGTGATATTTATAATAATCTATGCTAGTATTGGTTTATCTGTGTCATTTTATCTATGTCGTTTCATCTTAACACATAATTATTGTGTGATTAAAAATTTGAAAACAACTTTTGAAAATAGTGAAATTATTCAAACATTAATTAAAGTTCTCAATTGTCCAGATGGTTATAAAATTATTTTTCTAAGTCGTCTTACACCAGTAAGGAAAGAATGCTGTATTTTAGGTCAAAAAAAAGTGAGCTCGAAATTTGGAGTTCACAAATTCAAGCTCGCTACTACGTGCTTGCTTTTTTTGAACATCATCAGTCAACTCAGCACAGTCAAAAGTCTCTACTTTCACAATCGAAAATAGAAGGTTTGAAGCTGTGAGCTAGAATTTCGCTGAAAACTAGAAATTTCGAGTCCTCTTTTTTTCACCTGTATTTGAATAGAAGTCATTGGAGTTTTTTTTGTTCCTTAGATTCCTCTTGGTTTACAAAATGGATTTTATTCTATAAGTAATGTTTCATTTCGCATTTATCTTTTTTGGTCTCTATGCGGTTTAATTCCTACGCAATTTATTTATTGTTTACTTGGCTCACGTCTTCATTCAATGACAGATTTAATTTTAATTGATAAACGAACTAAAACTGTGGGAATTGTTGTTGGACTTTGTGAATGTTTTATGACAATTGTTTTAACATATTACGTATTTCATACAGCTAAAAAAGTACTCAACAAATTGATATTGGAAACATCTGCGTCCAGTGAGAATTTAATGACGGCAAAAGAATAAAACGAGAGAGAGAGATTGTTTTTGTTGTTCTTGTATTTTCATATTGTAATAAATTGATTTTGCTTGAGGCAATCATTATGAAAGATGATCATATTTATTTTTGAAATAATACACTAATACCAGATTAGAAACTAAGGAAGAGAAACGTGAGAGATGTATTGTCTTTCGATGTAAGCTGCGCGTGGATCAACGTTGATAATCTGTATCATTTTAGATGAGTCTTTGGTGTGATAAATATCGTCCAAAAACTTTCGATGAACTTGATTATCAATTAGAACAAGCGAAATTACTACAAAACATTGTAAAAGAATATTTGTATAGAATATTTTTTGTAATTGATAAATTGAGTACATAGGTAGCTGATGGTGATTTTCCTCATTTTTTAATCTATGGTCCGAGTGGTTCCGGTAAAAAAACTCGAATATCTTGTTTACTTCATGCTTTATATGGTGATGGTGTACAATCGTTACGTATTGAAAATCATGAATATGAAACTTCATCACGGAAAAAAATTGAAATAACGACTATTGGTAGTAATTTTCATACACAAGTAAATCCAAGGTAGAGTTTGAAAAATGTATGATTTGGTATAAAATATATCTGCTAGTGATGTTGGTATATATGATCGTGTTGTTATTCAAGAATTGATTAAAACAATTGCACAAACTAAGCAAATAAATATTAGTGAACAACGATCATTTAAAAGTATGTTAATATTGATAAGCGTAATATAAATATTGATTTAATCTGTTCATATTGATTTTTTTAGTTATCGTTATTGTGGAAGTGGATAAATTAACACGAGATGCTCAACATAGCCTTCGTCGTACAATGGAGAAATATATTGGTTCATGTCGAGTGATACTTTGTTGTAATTCTACATCACGTGTTATACCAGCCATTCGAAGTCGATGTTTAGCAATAAGAATTGCTGCACCAACTATTGATGAAGTTTGTTTAGAGATCGATTGTCGAAAATTTGAGAATGAATTTTTAGATAAATGGAGTTTTGAAAAAAGTCGCGAAGTTTGAAGGAATTCAATTACCAATTGAATTAGCGAATCGTATTAGTGAGAAAAGTCAACGAAATCTTCGACGAGCTTTATTGATGCTTCAAACATGTGTGACACAAAAGTGAAGATTCAGATTTTAGAAAACTGAAGAATTAGCTTTTTTTTGTCTGTTAGAGTTCCATTGACAAAAGATCAGCAAATCATTGAACCTGACTGGGAAATATATTTACGAGATACAGCGCGAATGATTGGTGAACAACAAACACCTCAACGGTACATAATCTATGACCTTATATTCACATTCTTTTGTTGTTTTTCGTAGGATTTTAGAAGTTCGTGAACGTCTTTATGAATTAATTGCCCATTGTATTCCCGCAGAAATTATTTTTAAGGTAAAATTGTTTGTTTGATATTTAAAATAACATTTCTTTTCAGGGTTTGCTGGAGGAGTTATTAGCGAATTGTGATGAAATATTGAAACTTCAAATCACAGTATTAGCTGCAGAATATGAACATCGACTTCGACAAGGTTCAAAACCAATCTTTCATATTGAAGCATTTATAGCTAAATTTATGTGTATTTATCAACAACATATTCAAGCAGTGGCTGCTAGTCTTGATGAAGATTTCGATTAATTATTTATATTGAAAATGGCAAAAAGAAAATAATTTGTTTTTGTATATGTCGAATTGGAATAATAAATTGTGCATGTAAACAAGAAATTCAGACGTATTTTATATGTGGTGTAGAGCGTCGGAGAGACTCATCAAACTTTTACATTACGCACTTCATTTGTATCACAGACAACATCACCTTTAAAATGCTGATGAACTACTTGATGTAGTTTTTAAGTCAGTATTAGAGAGGATTATTTGAGACTAATTGCATGTCAATTATCATTGTCTTTTTTAAATATTGATATAGAAACCATACTTATCTCGTTATGAACGATACTGTTGAATTTGACATTAACCTTTTATTAATCGTTGAATTCTTATTTGATATCGAAAATAACAATGATCAAGGTCAAATGTTCTAGTTGGATGAGCAGAAGGAAAAAAAGAACGAAGAGTTCATATCGATTCATTCATTTCAAAAACAAACATTGAACAAAATGCAATATCATCTTGTTTTCATCGTGCTTAGCATTTTATATTTCACCATCAATGTACAATCCGCCGATAATACAACAGTTGTAGCTGTTGTTGTTAACGGAACAATATCTGTTCCAGTGACGACGGTACAGGTTGTTGTCAATCAAACGACCATTCCATCAAATGTGAGTACAACAACATTTGTTTCACAAAAAGCAGTTGGATCATCATACGTCGAACCACCACCACATCCACTTGGCTATTGTATTCGTTCTCGTTTAATGTGTTCCAAAATTCGTCGTTGTTGCAAAGGTCCATGCAATGTTAACAACATGAAATGTCCATAAATTCAACATTGAATCATCTACACAATAAACTTCATTTCATTCATTTTCTTTGTTTCTGTATTCCAAAGTAGTTCTTCATCACATTTTTGTTCTCCTTTCAATTTACTAATAAATTTGGTCATCATCTGACTAATTTTCTCTGTTTGATAACTGGCGCCATCTATGAGATATTAATACTATTCATGTATTTTGTTACCAGTACAATATAAACAAAGAACAATATTGATTTATTTTATTCGTACACAAAAATATTTTTCTTGACAGATAATGGCAACGCGAACGTCGACTCGAACAACTAAAGCTGTAAAATTTGTTGATACTGCTGAATCTGATGAGGATGAAGAATTTGGTAAAACTTCTCCAGTACAGATCAAAACTGAAGGAAAAAAATCTCGAGGTCGACCACCAAATTCTCGTCGAAATCGAACAGATGATGATGAAGAATGGGTTGCTGGAAATGAACCAATAGACAATGATGATGACAATAATGACGATGATGATGATGATGAACCAACTGAAACTGGACGAGATGTCACAAAGAAATTCCCAACGAATCGACCAACAAATTCTGTTTATGATTTTGGGTAAAAAATCGATAATTGCTTTTAAAAGATTGGATCCCTTTTTCTTGTAGTGAACCATCAAGAAAATGGACTAAATCGACTCCACAACGAAATAATTCTGCATCGAAAACCAATGCGAATGAGACTGGAAAAGTAATGGAGAAATTAATGTGTTCGTATTGGTAAGATATTTCTTTAAAAAAATGATTGTTGTATAATGAAAGATTATTTTTTAGTAATTATACATCAACAAAGAAATATCTCCTTCAACGGCATTTAAAATCTCATTCAACTGAACGACCACATAAATGTAAGAGAATTTTAATCAAAAGAAAATTAGACTAACTATGTGTCTTTCAGGTGCTTATTGTGATCGATCATTTAAGACAACTATTCAATTAACTAATCATGTCAATACACATCTGGGTGTTAAGCCATTTCAAGTAAACCAAAAAAAATAGTCTTTTTTTCTCCAAGAAAATATTCTTCTAGTGCAAATTTTGTCCATTTTCATTTACAACAAGTGGAGAATTAATTCGACATGTTCGATATAAGTAAAAATCAAACTTTTCATTTATTTATGTAAAATTTAATTTTTTTTTCTCAGACATACACTTGAAAAACCACATCGTTGTGATGAATGTGGTTATGCAACAGTTGAATTAAGTAAATTACGACGACATATTCGTACACACACTGGAGTATATATTAATCATTTAAATTATTCAATTTTTATTCATTTTTATTTCTAGGAAAAACCTTATGCATGTCCGCATTGCTCATATTGTAGTCCGGATACATTTAAACTTAAGAGACATTTACGTGTGCATACAGGAGAAAGACCGTATCAATGTACTATTTGTAACTTTCGATTTACTCAAAGCAATAGGTAAATTTAAAAAAAAGAAAATTGAT
>Ga0116231_10014282_pt1 | contig 10738 bp, 11 predicted proteins | sample S1TSphgellanicum_2_FD_89695 | JGI IMG/M metagenome (GOLD analysis project Ga0116231, IMG submission 89695) | Host-associated microbial communities from peat moss isolated from Minnesota, USA - S1T2_Fd - Sphagnum magellanicum MG | ecosystem: Host-associated > Plants > Peat moss > Unclassified... | reverse complement strand
TATATATATATATATATATATATATATATATATATATATATATTCAAAAAATCACGAATTAATCATTAATTTTTTTGCTGTATCTAATTATATGAAAAATATTTTTAAAAATTTATTCAATTACTTAGATAAAAATATTATTTTTACCTCTGAAAGTAACCCTTTTAAAATGCCAGCAATCAATAAATTGAATAAAAATTAATTAGGTATTAATTGACTATCTACAAAATAAAATTTTAATTAATTGGAAATTACTAATTATTAACTGAATCAGTTTTAGTAAACCATTAATATTAATTAAATAATTTAACTCATGAATCATTAATTGTGTTTTATTTTAAACTAACTATGTATTAACTAATTAGTTTTTATTAGCTATTAACCATAATTCTTGATTATTAAATATAAATAAATAATAAATAACTAATTTATATTTAAGTAATATTAACTGATGAATTATATATATAAGTATATGATGAATTAAATTATTTTATTAGGTAAATATTTAATCAGTTTTAATTAATCACTAATAGTAACTAGAAATTTTAATTTGTGAAGAATTCGTTATTTATTATTCATTGGCTGAATAAATATTATATAATAATTAATAAATTATTAAAAATCATACATTGATAAATATTAAATATAGATTATGTATTTACAAACTTATTGACTTGTTGATAAAAACTAAATAATTTTTAATGAACTAACTATTATTCCATTTTTTTATTTAATAAATTTATTGTATCAATTTATGATTTAACATTTAATTAATCAATGAATTTTTTTGAAATAACTTAATAATAATAATTGATTACTTAATTAGTTGCTATTAATTAAAATATGATGAAATGATTAAGTAAAATTATTTAGTTCATACTTTATTAAGTAATCAATTATTTGATAATAATAATTTATCAATAATTAATGATAGTTTTTAATACAATGCATATCATATTAGTACGACCTCACTACTATAATTTAATCGTACATTAATAAAGGTGGTATATTTAAATGAACCATACAAAATCAAAATGAAATTTTTTCAATCCAATATGTCCATAATATGGGCAAATATATGTTTAATATACCTTGAATAAAATCTATATAGTATATTCTTAATATGTTCACAAAACCCTAATGTACATTAAATACATAAACACACCAGAATAAGTAACAAAATTGGAACTAATTTTGCAATTAAATGAACATAAAAGGCTATTCTTGGATGAAAATTTCACAAAGATAGTCAATATGGAAAGATGTGTAATTTAATAGTTGCACCGTAGTTGCAAGAATAGTCATAAATTTAAAAAGATGATGACTAGTTGTAAACATGATAAAATAGAGTAGCAAATGATAGATAATTGCATGTAATCACATGTGGTTGCAAATTGAATTGTTACATATTACAAGATTTCTTATAATGTGTTGTGTCATACAATTGATCTTCAAAAGGTCATTATTGTAATTGCACTTTAGTTGCATGGGCAACCCCCATAGAATAATACATATGGATAAAGTATAAAATCCATACCATATATTGTCCACATACATATTGTTGCATGCAACCATTGGTTGTGTACAATTTATTTTATGTAACTATGGGGTCTAGTAGTTGCATGTGTCACATGCAATTGAAAATTACTTGTATACAACAATTGTAAATGACAATTCTTCTTCTAGTTTTACTTGCACTAGGCTCATTCTATCCTTCCCTAACAAAAAAATTTAAACATATTCTAACTCTGTACTTCCTAATCCATGTACTTTTATGGTTTCAATTTGTTTACATTCACTAGCATAAGGTTAGAGTCAAACTTGTTTATGTCCAAATGTGTGGATGGAAAAACTTGTTCAAATTTAACATTTTCCATGTTAGAAAAAAAAATCTTGAAATTTAAATATCAAAAGTGAGTTCACATTCTCTATTTGGATATATATAATTCAAGTTACGACAAAAGAATGAATTGGAATCACATTGGTGATTTGACTGACTCTTGACCACTAAAAGCCAAGAAATAAAGGTCAAATGGCCTATAAATTGAGTATGTAATAAAGCATTGGAAATCTCTTCAAGTGCTACAACATTTCCCTTTGAAGTTCCTTAATCAAAAAGATTGTGCAAGAATTATGAAGTTGCAAAGTTGCAAACTCATATTTTGGTAGTTGGGAATTTTGATCATTTCAATGTAGTCTCCACCACCAATCACCTATCATATTATAGGGAGGAGAGTGGCACCTCCTTCCAAGGCTTTCGGCCATTTGAATCAGATAAATTCAAGTTGCCCATGATTAAATCCTAGCACCAATTGGCTCCAACTTGTGCTAACCCAACTTATTTATTGGTTTATGCAAGTATGTTCATAAGCTTACACTAGCACTCTCATCCCCTTTGACCCCCAAATGCATGGGATTAGGAAGCATGCTTTAGGTTACATTTTTGCTACAATTCATTACAACAAAGCATGGTATTTTTACTAGGGATATTTGAAAAAAAACCCAAAAATGACACCAACCACTTTGATCAAAATGCATGTTTGGACAAGTCAATTTCGACATTGTTACTTTTGACCAATGGTCTTTTTGACTAAACCTATAAGGCTTAGTTTGACTAGTCAAGTCAACCAAAGGTCAATTTAACCACTATTATTTTTTACCAAAGGATTACTTGACTAATAGTAATGTCAATAATCAAAATGTACATTGTGTATAGGATACATTTCAAAAGATTTTTAAAAAAAATCAAACCACAACATAAAATCAATTTTGCCACATGTCAAAAACTTATGGGAAATGTTTATGTCCATATTTAGTGTCATTTCCATGTGCCACATGTGCCACATGTCACCATATTATGGCATCTATTTAACAATGTTGCAACATCTTTGATTGCCACGTGGCATCATAATAATGCATCCTTCGTTACCACACGTCAACATATCTAACATCTTCCATCAGCTCATGAAAGAACTACTCACAAGACATGGTGGTTTATTTGACCAAATTTGGTCAAATGGGTCAATGGTTTAGTTGTCCAAGTGGGGTGATTTATTTGGCCAAATCTCGTTCAATGGGTTTTTTGTTTAATTGGCTAGTTTTAATTGTCAATGATTTCATTTTATTTTTTACATTATGAAAAAAAGGTGTTTTATAACTAGGGTTGTAGCTTAATTTTTGAGTTGTAATGACCATTTGCAATTCATTGTATTTCTACACTCATGTGTGTTATTGGACAAGTTGCATGAGTTGCAAAAAATGCAATTCACCATATATACGATCACATTTTAATGCAACTCATTGTAATTTAGTTACAACAAAGTCGCAACAACTCTTTTTCAACTACTATGCAACTCCCTTGTGACTACAACTATAATGTCATGTTAACCATGTGACCATCAAAGATGCATGCAATTGTGGAATATCTTACACATTGAGTATTATTTTTGTTGTGAGCTTGAAAGGATCAATCAAAGTAACCTAATTTTTAGTTAATTTGTTCATTTGTAACATGTCACAATATCCATATCCTTGACACTCTTGTTGAACACTACTAGACTTGGACTTGTACTTGTCTATAGAAAAGAAACTGAAGAGTGTAGATGTAAAGTACCAAATAGAGGATACTATACATCCTTGTTAAAGGTTTTTTCTATTTTTCTTAAATTTAAAATTTATTGTCTTTTAATTTTTTTAATTATGGTTTTAAGTCATATCAATAGGTTGCTTCATATCGGTAGTTTGTAAAAATTAAATATAGATATTCTTCCCAAATGCAAAAGAAAAAATGAATTATGTATTTCATAGCAAGTTGAATATCAAAGTTCTAAGTGAACTTGTTCATAAACCAAGAATGAAAGTAAGAAGTGATTTTTAAAAATTAAAAGAAGAAAGAAGTTCCAAAATTTCAAAAGTTTACAAGAAGTTCCAAAAGAAGATCCTTCACTATCCTCCAATCTTTCTATACATACCAAACATAACACAATTTTAAATTGTCATAAGACAATATAACAAAACTTTAAACTTAAACTACAACAACTATTATCCACAAGTTGAAACCAACCTATTATTGTCAACTCCCAGTTATTATAATAGACTAGTTACCAATTTATTTAACCCACTAATTACCCTAACACCTGTTACTGGTTATATTAATAGACCAGTTCATTTAAGGTCTTGTTACCCAATATTATCTAAATTAAATTTCAAAATCATATTGCCCCATTGGTTACTAGTTGGTAAAAACCCGTTATTATATACATACTTGAAAGATTAGGTTAACATTACCCCCCTTTGAAAACGAGATTTCATCTTCAAAATCAATCGCTTGTTTGACTCCTGTAGTCAAATCATCAATAGGTTATTCACTTGTGGTATCAACATGTTTAACTAAAATAACATGTTTAGATCCTAGTCTCTCAACAACATGTGTGTCCTTTAATACTAATATGGAGTCCTGAAGACCTTAAAGGCATGTGTGATAATGTCAATCAAGGTAACCTTTACACCTACCCCAATCTCTGGTATAATTAATGGTAAAGGTTTAAAAGTAACATGTTCTTCCAACCCTTCTACCTGAGTATTAACAACTAGAACAAATACTTTCACAAATTATGTGGGCAAAGACAAAGTACAAGAAATAATGGCAAGTTTTGCTCCTCTGATTGGCTCTAGTTCTTCAATGGTAATGACAATAGGTTCACTCCAAAAATTCATAACTACAGTCGTTGCCTACACAAATGAAAAATTCTAGGAAATAATAACAAGTACCTCAACTAGTTTGCTAGTAAGTTGGTCAAATGTATAGCCATCAAACTATAACAAGTATGCAACTAGTTCATTCAAGTAATTTTGTTCATCTGCATGAGCTATTTTTAAATTGTCTTAGATTTTTTTTTCCATAATTTTTCCACCATTCATTCCATTTTAGGTTTTTATTCACTAATGCCTAGTTTTGTATGTTAAGCAAGGCATTGTCCAAAAGTAATTCCTCAAATTCCTTCAATTAGTTATCCATGTAGGTGGTTTGAAAAACTTTACTCGGTGCTTGACGAAGTGTCTCCAATTTGCCTTTCAATTCTTGGATTTGTACCCGAAGCTCATGGGTATGAGTCTCCATGTCAATGTTGATTTTCATCAATTGCTCCCTTTATTGCAAACATGTGTTCTACATCTCTAAAAAATTCTTCTTTCATTCTACACTAATGGCTTCCATCTTGCCATAATCCCTTGTCAACCGTTCAAGGTCAGTCTGTGGGGCCTTCAAGTCATTACAAGTTTTTTAATGAACCAAGTTTAGTTCATTATATTCCTGTTACAGAACTTTAGCTTTCTTGATTACCCTTTCAACTTCAACATTTTTGGCAACCAAATGTTTATTCTTTGTATGTAGTTTAAAGCTTCATAATAGCTAGGTCCTTATCTTTATTTTGTAGGGTTTGTTTATGGCTAACTAGTTCCAAGCAACAAGCCTATAGTTGGTTGTTGGTGTTTTCTAACAAGTTTTTAATAAAATTCTATTTAGTCTTCAAATCGGTTAAGTTGTCTACTATCTAAGGCCAAGTTTGGGCAACTAGGGCTACTTGCTCAAAGAAAAGTATAACATGTTTCAAGCTTTCATTTTAAGCATAACTTGCCGATGTTTTAAGAAAAATATAAACAAGTTTAGGCTAAACTAATTCAAGGAGCTTAGGTTGAATTGATTGAACTGGTTCTATACTTGTTAGTAATAGGTTGTTAACATGTTCAATAGGAACATAAGTTTCTTGAACAAGTAAAGGCTCTTGATTTGATTCACTTCTATCTTCCATGAATTGGTCACTTTTCGTCCTTATCGATTTGTTGTCATGCTACATAGGAACATCAACTTCCATGTCTTCATTTCCTCATTCCATAATCATAATTCGCTGATGGGTGTGAGGTTTTTTTTTTGGTGGTCAATTAGTTTGTTATGGACTCAACCAATCCTTTGGTGTTAATGGTTCAGTTTGTATTTTCACCCAGTGTGATTGTAAAACTGGTCATGGCAATATATTAGATTAACACACCGATTGATGTTCATTAATAAATTGTTCCTTGGTGATAACCTCAAAAATCGTTTTTAGATGTTTCGTAACAACTTTCTTTTTTCTCTCTCCTGAATTAGTTGTGGTTTTGGAAAGTCAACACGTGTATCATCTTTTGATAATGGAAACTAATATCATATATATACTTTTATAATTGGTTCAAAGTAATAGGTTGTCACTTTCTTGTTAGGCATTGGCAACTATGCCACGATTTGCTTTTAGTGCCTTGTCCACAAAGTTAGTTCTATTGACATTTGGGTCAACATAATGGAGCACCAGTTGATCTTTTTCCCATTGTTTGCCAAATTAAGAGTAATGGCAATGTGATTATTGAAATAGATTAACCTTTCTTGTTGGTAAATGATTTGTAGAATTAATACAAACTTGGTGTGGTACTCCTCCATTCAAATGACATTCCATTTTTTTTGTTAACAAATGTGTCAGGTGTGTTGGTTTAGCTACTTAATTAGGTTCTCAATAATTAGGGATAAATTGGGTTAGTTAAGTTAATTAGTTAATCACAAACCAATTCATGTGTGAACGAGGTTCATGATATTTGTTATGGGATATAATCCCATCTTATGTGACCTCAAATCACTTTTGGTGATTTGAGATTCCAGAACATAATTTTTGTTTTGTAGTTTTATTTGTTATGCAAGTTATTTGGGCTTGCATTCTTATGTTGTTGCAAGTGAATCACTAAAAGTCTAGCTAGTTGTTTTCGTGTTATAACTAGGCTATAATTGTTTTAGAACTAAGTTTTTTTGGTTTTCTATTGTGTGTGTGTTATGACGAGAGTTTGGGTTAGTAGTAAATGTTGTGTTGTTTGTTTTGGTTTTTATATTGTAGGTTAGTTTTGCTTGGGCTGTAAATATTGCGAATCTTGGTTTGGAGATTTTGATGTTTTTGTATGTATTTTTCATGTGTAACTCATTTGGGAGTTAAACCCAAATATGGCCTAATATTTAGAATTTGGAAGTTGCAAGAAAAACAACAAAAATGTTAAAACACGCACAAGAAGAGGGCCTTTGTTTTGGGCATAAAAAGACCCCTTTGTGTTTTCTTGTTTTTATTTCTTATCTCTCCTCTCTCTCTTTCCCTCCCTTATTCTTCTTTAGCGTCAATAGGAGCAAATAGTAGTGGCAGCAAGAAGTGTTACCACTTCCACCCAAAAAGTGTAGGGTGTTCCAAGCTCCCGAACTTCGATTATTCATTAATAGAGCTTGGAAGGAAGGCAAGGAGGGTTCACCTCCCCACGTGTGGTCTTCATTGTTTAAAGGAAAGTGCAATAGCAATAGGGAGGGGTGGGTCCCCAACTAGCGCCCTTCATGGGTTTTCCTTCGACATGTATCCATGCACCATGCAAAGAGTAACGTAACAACAAGAAAAGGGCAAGGAATTCCCCTCCCTAGCTTCGTTTTTGGTTCTTTTTACCAAGGAGCTGCAGCTACAATGAAAAAGAAGGAAAAAAAATGGGGGGGAGCTCACGGTGGCAACTACCACTATTAGAATTCTTATTTTTTCAAACGAACCAAGTTGATTAAATGGGTCTTTTTTACTAGAGGAAATGTATTTTTTACTAGAGGCCAAAGGTTTGAATGATAATGGGTATTTTTCATTAATCAATTTGACTAGAGTGATCAATTTGACAATTAGTCAAATCAAACATCTAGTCAAATTGGACTTTAAAATACCACCTAATCAAATTGGTTAGTGGCCTAATCAATAAGACCACTAAATTTAGTCAAATTGGCAAGTGCCTTAGTCAATAAGGACACCTATTATATTCAATCAATAGGGCTAACTAAATAGTCCTAATCAAAGTGGCCAATGGCCTAATCAAAAGGGCCAATTACGAATTTTAATACTAGTTGGGTATCTTGGGACTACATTTAACATTTTGATTATGTTTGACCAATTAGAAAAAAATTGAAAAATGCAAAAGTTAGCTAATCATAACTAAATGAATCATAACCAAATTAATTATGATTCTATTAATTATGTATATGGTTTATCTAACTATGGTTACTTTGATTATATTGAAATTAATTATGGTTCAATTATTTATCAAAAAATCAATTAAAATTAAAATTAACCATAATTAATTTAACCATGGTCAATTGACCATAGTTTGTTTAGTTGTATATGTTTTAACCATAGTTAGTTTAGCCATATTTAATTTAACCATTATTCATTTATCCATACTTAATTATTCCATCATTTTTTAGTTTAATTACGTCTAATTTAGCCATAAGTAATTTAGCAATTATAAATAGTTTAACCATGGTCAATTTAACAATAGTTGGTTTAGCCTTAATAAATTTATCCATGATAATTGATTTAACATAATTAATTTAACCATTACTAGTTGGCACATTGTTGGTTTTGCCATAATGAATTTAACCATGGTTATTATAAACATAATTAAGTTAGCTATATTTATTTTTAACATATTATTATTTTACCTTAATAAATTTAACCATAATCAATAGACCCATAATTAATTTAAATTTATTTTTAGTTTAACCATGTTTGGTTTTGCCATAATTATTTTAAACATTTTTATTTGAGCCATAATTATTTCACTTATGTTTATTTTAACCAAATTCATTTTATTCATGGTTAGTCTTTAACCATGGTTGGATTTGCCATAATTATTTTAACCATTTTGATTTTAACCATAATTATTTCATTCATGTTTATTTTAATCATAATTAATTTTTACATAATTGATTTTTCCATAAAATATTCATTCGTTAATTAATTTAACCGTATTACTTTATTAATGGTTAATTTAGCCAAATTTATTTACTCATGGTTAGTTTAACCATTTCTAGTTTAGCCATGGTTAATTTTGCCATAAATATTTTAAAGATTTGGATTTTAGCCATAATTATTTCATTCATTTTTATTTTAACCATAATTAATTTGTGCATAATAGGTTTAGCCATAAAATATTTATTCATTGGTTAGTTTAACAAAATTAACTTTATTCATGGTTAGTTTAGCCATTTCTAGTTTAACCACAGTTGGTTTAGCCATAAATTATTTATTCCTTAATTAGTTTGGTGATATTTATTTTACTCACAGTTAGTTCAATCATTTTTAGTTTAGTCATAAAATATTTATTCATTAGTTAGTTTAACTATTTATAATTTAACCATGGTTGGTTTAACCATTAAATATTTATTCATTGGTTAATTTGGCCATATTTACTTTACTTATGGTTAGTTTAACCATATTTATTCATTGGTTAGTTTGGCCATATTTATTTTATTTATGGTTAATTTAACCATAATTATTCATTGGTTAACTTGGCCTTCTTTACTTTATTCATGGTTGATTTCACCATATTTATTTAGATATGGTTAATTAAACCATAATTAGTTTAGTCATGGTTATTTTATCATGATTATTTTTTATTTTTGGTTGGTTTAACCATTAATAGTTTAATAATCATTATTTTTTCCATAATTAATTTTTCCTAGGTTAAATTAACCACCTACTTAACTTATGTAATGCAATTATGTGGCTAAATAACTTAAATACAATTAGTTTATATCTAAGTGTATTTATTTATACATACCCCAATTACATTCCACCTATTAACCCATAGGTAATCTAATTATATAAACTAGGGTAGGCCATTTATGTACCTATGATAAATTATTAGTTGGTTAACTAGTTATTTACTTAAAATACACTAATGAATGTGTAATTAAATAGTTAATTATTACAAATACATTAATGATAATATATAATAAATTAAGTCAAATTTGAAAAGATTAGTTATAATTTGGTTGTAATTATTAATTATAACTAAATAACTAAATATTAAATTTGATTTTAACTTAATTAATGTACATATTTACCTACCTCTTTATTTATTTACTTAATTTATGTATTTTACATAGTTATTTAGGAATAATTTTATGTGAATTAAAAGGCTTTCCAAATGGTGAGCAATATAAATGGATGCACCATAAACATCCAAGACATAAGAAATATTTTAAAAAGGAAGGCCACTTGGGACAAGCTAATTGAAAAGGTTCAACTTTAAAGGCCAAATTCAAAATGAAATAAGATTTTCCTACCTAGGTCATATAGGTGTAGGCTTAAGTTAGGTGGTGTACATTTAAGCTTAGTAAAGGTCATAGTTTAGGTTGCTTTAGCCTACTTTAAGCTTCTACATTTAATTGCTAGTTATAAGTGTGAGCCATGGATTATAGCTCAATAATTAGTTAAGGTTTAGTTTCGTAATTTTCCTTAGTACTAATGATTTGAATGCTTATAAGCCTCCAAGTAGTGATTATTAATAGTTGAATCAACTTTTGTGATATTTCTAGGCATATAATACTTATTTCTTTTAGTTGATGTAACATTTAATCAGTTAAGCACTTAGTAAACCTTTTAAAGTACATTAACCCTTTTATGTCGTAGAAAAGGGAAAGGGGATGTAGAATTAGATGTGATTTATTAATATATAGGGAATACAAGCTCATAATTAACAATAACATTTCACCATGATAAGGTTAAGTTAGTCTGTAGAAGAATCTTTAAGCACTAATGATGTACTTGTAAGATTTTTAGGATGTAGTCCTAATACATCTTTAATTAGTTCACTTCTATTAGACTTTTAAATAGAATCAAATCAAACTTAAATATTAACATTT
>Ga0116231_10014281_pt1 | contig 10738 bp, 12 predicted proteins | sample S1TSphgellanicum_2_FD_89695 | JGI IMG/M metagenome (GOLD analysis project Ga0116231, IMG submission 89695) | Host-associated microbial communities from peat moss isolated from Minnesota, USA - S1T2_Fd - Sphagnum magellanicum MG | ecosystem: Host-associated > Plants > Peat moss > Unclassified... | reverse complement strand
GGGCGGATTTGCTGCAAGGCGGGGCACGGGAGGATCTGTTCATCACGCCCGCGGTCTTCACCGGCGTCACCGACGACATGGACATTGCGCGCGACGAGATTTTCGGCCCCGTGCTGTCGGTGCTGACGTTCGACGATGAGGACGAGGTTTATGCCCGCGCCAATGCGACGCGCTACGGCCTCGGCGCCGCGGTATGGACGCGCGACATAGGCCGGGCGCAGCGCGCGACGCGCCGCTTGCGGGCCGGGTCGGTGTGGGTGAACTGCTATAACCGCGTCGATCCCGCCGTGCCGTGCGGCGGCTACCGCATGAGCGGCTACGGGCGCGAGAACGGACTTGCCCAGTTGGATGAGTATCTGGCGACCAAAAGCGTGTGGATCGAGGCTGAAGCGTGATGGGTCAAAACCCATCCTGAGGTTGCCGAGGCTATCGGTTAGAGAACTATTTTCATTCCTCACGAAATTTTGGACCGCGGGGGCGTGACAATGCTGCAACGCCAAGTCATTGTTCCGCGGCATGGATCAAGCACACGCTGCCGACGTTCCACACACCCTTGACACCCTGGTCGATCGCATCGGCCGGCAGGTGTGGGCTACACGGCTGGCCACGCTGAAACGCGGGTGTACCGCCAGCTATGCCGGCCGGGCATTGGCGCAGCTCCATGCGCTGGAACTGACCATCGAGCGCCTGCGCCGCCCCGGCCGCAACACCGCACCGACACCGGCCGAACTGCGCGTGGTCGCACTCGCGTCCGACCTGGTGGACCTCGCCGTGTCACTGACCGAAGCCGGCCAGGCCAGGCTCGCCGCAAAACTCGGCGAGGCGATGACGGACGAAGGCACGCTGGTGCCCCTGTTCCACCTTGTCCATACTGCTGCTCTGCAACGCGCCCGCGGTTTTGCGGTTGCCTACACCGGCCTGGAAGACGGCACGCCGTTCGACCTTCTGCTCACCCGCGACGGGGTGCAGGCGGAGATCGTGTGCGAGGTGATGTCGGCCGAAGCCGGGCGCGACGTGCACCGCGGCGCCTGGTCGGCGCTGATGGACCGGGTGGATCCGGATTTGCAGGACTGGCTGAGTGCCCACCCCGGCCGCTACTTGCTGAAAATGACACTGCCCAAAGGGCTGAAAGCGGGTATTGCCGCCGATGCCGCCCCGCTCGCCGACCTGCACGCCCGCATCACCCGCCTGCTCTCGGAGCAGCGCCGCGTGGATCACGACGAGGCGGCCGTGCTGCGCCTCGATCCGCTTCTGCTCGCCGCCGCCCAGTTCGAGGATGGCGCAACCGCACCGGCGCGGCCCGCGCCCGGCCTGATGCCGCGTCTGCGCCGGGAATTCGGCCCCGAGGCGCATCTGGCCGTCACCGCCGCCGGCGGCGCCGTGTTCGTCATGGCGGCCCGCGCCGCGCGCGAGGATGAGGTGGCGGGTGCGGTGCACGCCCGCATGCAGGAGATTGCCCCGCGGCGCCTCTCCGGCAGCCGCCCCGGCATCCTGGCCATGTTCATCGAGGACACGGACCGGCTGGAATGGCGCAGCCTGCGTGACCAGCTCCGGCTGGAGGGGGCGGCCCGCCACTTCCTCACCCGTCCCGAGGCGAAGTCCGTGGTCGCCGTCACCTGCGCCTCGCGCGAGGAACTGCTCGGCTGCCAGGCCGCCGATGGCGCCCCGCCGACGGAGCTGCGGTTCCGCAATCCCGGCCACCCGAACGCCAAAGCCGCGGCACTGGCGCCGGCCGTGCTCTCCTCGCCGTGAGCGCGACGCGCAACCGCATCGGCGCGGGCACGTTGATGGCTGACGATGGGTGTGCAAGTCAGCCGAGGCATATCATGACTGAGCGGGATTATCAGTCCAAACTCGAGGAGCTCGACCGGTTGCTGAACGACCCTGACGTGGCGATGGAGCCGTCGCGCGTCTGGTCGCTGCTGGCCGAAGTGTCGCAGCACGACACGGCGGGGCCGGACCGGCACGCGGGATAGACCTGCCGGCTCGTCAGCCCGGCATGAAAGCTTCAAGGTCATCGATACGCCGTAGCACCGCTTCGATGTCCAGCGGCCGCGCCCACGGGGTGACGTAGCTGCTGACGGCGACTCCGGAATCGAATTCATCCGCCCAGTAGATCAGCCCGCCCTGCGCCGCCATGGTCAGGAAACACGGGTTGCGGTGGTGATTGGGGACGATTTCGTAAACCACCGTGCCGGGGCGGCAGAAGGCGATGTTCGCCAGCCCGGCCCCCAGCGCGCCGACCACCATGGAAGCACGCCTGAACAGATCGACCTGCGCCGCGAAGCTCAGTGTCTCCGGCTGGACGATGACAAACCCGCGCGCACGCAAAGCATCGATGAGCGCCGGTTCGTTGACGAGCCGCCGGTGGATGGTCCAGGTACGGTCGATATAGATACGCACCCTGTCGCCTGCCGGCTCCGGCACCGCGCCGGCGATGCGCGCATAGGCGGCCCGGGATAGCGGCGAGAGCGCGTAATCGAGGCTTCCCGCGGTGATATCCAGATACTCGAGCCGGGAGAAGAAATACTGGCCGCCATCCTGTGTCGTGCAGACGGGCAACCGGCCCGCCCCGGCCAGATCGAGGCATTCCTTCTGCCACGCCAGCAGCGCCGGCAGGACCAGCCGCACGCCGCCATCCGGGTGGCGTTGCATCATGGCATGCACCGCCGGCACCGTGTGCGCAGCCCAGTGGTAGAAGTTGACGTGCCAATGATCGAAGCAGAGCACGGTGGGAAGCCGGGGTTCGACCCTCACCACATCGGCGAGCCGCACCCGAAGCCCGGCCAGCGCCGCCGGATCCTGCAAGTAGTTGGTCTGAGCGATGATGCGGCCACGATGCAGAATGACCATGTGGCGCCGGTCCAGCAGCACGTTGCTCAGCCGGTAGAGCCGCGCCGTGGCCGCCGGCAGGCGCGCATCGATAAACGGGTTTCGCGCCCGGTCCCGGTGCAGGTCGGCAAAGACCCGGGGCGTCATCTCCTCGCAGGTCTCGATTATGGTGATGTCGTCCGCCACGGCCGCGATATCGACCATGGTCGGGCGCTGCAAGGCCAGTCCTGTCAGTGTAGTGCGTCCACCGCCGGCACCGGCAGCGTGTCCGCATAGGCGCGGCCGTTCCACACGAAACGGTCGTGGCTGTGCACCAGCAGATCATGCATGCCGCCGTGAATGCGCGCCGAGACTTTGATGGGACCGCTGATCGAATCCAGCACTTTCGTCCAGCCGCCGCCCCGCTTGATATAGACCGAGGTGGAGCAGCCGGCCGAGCCGCAGAAGGCGGCGGACTGCACCTGCACGAACAGCGCCGCGGGGGCGGATTTGGCCGCGGCGAGCCGGGCCGAGCCGACCAGAAGCACCGGCGCATCCCCCGCGGCGCGCGACTGTTTTAAGTCGCCGGCGGAAAGCTGCGTGGCGATCACCTCCAACGCGCTGCCGGGTTGCGTGGTCAGAGTTACCGTGGCGTCGCCTTGAGCGGCGGCTGTGAGGACGCATAACGAAGAAAGCAAGAAAGCACTTCTTTTTTGAAAAAAAGAAGCAAAAAACTTTTGAATCGCTATCGCGCACCTCTCCGGCAGACGTACGCCAATGTCCAAAAGTTTTTTGGTTCTTTTTTTCAAAAAAGAACATTCTTCCTTAAGCATGCCGCGCCAACTCATCCCGCATCGCCATATCCTCCAACCGCGTCTCATTCCGCTTGAGAAACCGCAACACCAGCACCACACCCGCGACAACAGCAACCCCCAGCAAAATCTGCACGGGCGTGGACAGGCGGCTGGCGGCATCCCCCAGCACATAGGCAAAGCCGCCGTGCAGCGCCGGCCAGGCGATGCCGCCGGCGACCGTCCAGGCCGCGAACTGGCGCCTCGGCATGGCGTTCGCTCCGGCCAGAAGGGGTGTAAAACTGCGCAGCACCGAGCAGAACCGGCCGAGGAAAACCACCTTGCCGCCATGCCGGCGGAACAGATACCGCCCCAGCGCCAGCCGCCGCTCCGTCAGTCCGATCCGCGGACCATGCCGCACCAGCAGTTTTTCCCCGAGCAACCGCCCGATGGAGTAGCCCACAACATTGCCGATGATCGCCCCGGCACAGGCGGCCGCGATGACATCGAGAATATTCAGCCGCCCGGTGGTGGAGGCATAGATGGCGCTGCCGAAAAACACCGTCTCGCCCGGCACCAGCAGGCCTGCGCATTCCAGCGCCACCGCGAGCGTGATCACCCAGTAGCCGTAGTGGTGCACCAGATGATCGAAAAAATGCATCATGCCGGCAGCAGCCGATAGAGTGTGGTGCGGCGGTGCGTGTGATCCTCTAGCTCCAGGCTGGTCGGCACATCATGGCAGGCGAATGCCTGCATGGCATCAGGGGCCGGCAGATAGGCGCGGCCGGGATCGGCCACCCAGACCGTCGCCTGCGTGGCCTGGACGCGCAGCCAGGGGAGGATATGGCGGGTCATCGGACCTTCATAGCATATGTCGCCGCACAGAATCAGGTCCCAGCAACCGGGAGCTGTGCCCACCACATCTTTGGCGTGAATCGTCACGGCCAGGCCGTTCGCCTGCGCATTGATCGACATGGCGGCGGCGGCAAGGGGATCTATGTCGCAGGCATCCACATGGGCGGCGCCGGCGGCCGCGGCGGCAAGGGCCGCCAGGCCGCAGCCTGCCGCAAAATCCAGCACCCGGGCGCCACGCACACGCGACGGGTCATCCAGAATGGTGCGGGCCAGCACCTGGCTGCCAGGCCAGGCGAAGGCCCAGAAGGGCGGGGCCATGTTTTCCGCCCGCAAAAAATCCTCCGTGGCCTGCCAGATCGGCGTGATTTCCGTCGCCAGCCGCAGTCGAACTCGGGGACCAAAGGCGCGCGGCCGGGCGCGGTGTTGGCAACGACAAAAGCCTCGGCCTCTGTCACAGCCTGCCGGCCAGAATGGCCGCGGCGATGAGCACGCCCGCCGGCCGGTTCAGCCTAAACAGCCTCAAACATGCCCGAGGGTCGGCGATGTCCAACCGGACGATTTGGACGATGAGCAAAGCGGCGCCGGGGATGAGTGCCAGCCAGAACCAGGGGTGCAACCCGGCGACGACGCCAGCCGCGCTGAGTGCCAGAACCGTGGCGGCATAGCTGAGCCCCACGAACCGCCGCGGCATATGGGCAAAGCGCCTGGATGTGCTTTTCACCCCGATGACCGCGTCATCCTCCATGTCCTGAAAACCATAAATCGTATCAAAACCCAGGTCCCAGGCGATCGCCGCGGCATAGATGGCCAGCAGCGCCGCATCGATGCGCCCCGTGGCCGCCGCGTACCCCACCGGCGCACCGACGCCGAATGTAAAACCCATGACGAGTTGCGGCCACCAGGTTAACCGCTTGGCCAAAGGATAGAGCGCCACCAGAAACAGCGAGCTGGCGCCCATCACCTGGGCCAGAATGTTCAGTTGCAGCAGCACCAGCAGACCGGCCGTCAGCAGGCAGGCGAGAAACACCAGCGCGTGCCGTGTGCGCAGCGCACCGGAGGCCAAAGGCCGCCCGGCGGTGCGGCGGACTTTTGCGTCCAGATCGCGGTCCCAGATATCATTCACCACGCAGCCGGCGGCGCGCATGACGATGCTACCGACGGCGAACAGAGCCAGCAGCCGCAGCGTCTCAGGAGCGTCCGCCTGGCCCAGCAGAATGCCCCAGGCGCCAGGCAGAAAGAGCAGCCAGATGCCGACCGGCCGGTCCAGCCGCGCGAGCAGCACATAGGGGCGGCAAGCCGCGGGTAGCCTGGCCACCCAGCCGTCTGCGGCAATATCGGTAAAACCCTGGATGTCTTCCCGCTGCACTCCCACAGATGCTATGTCCCGCGTGCGGCAGCATCGGTCAACACGCATGGCGGACACGCAGCATCACGACACGCCCAGGCTGTTCGTGGCAGGACCGCTGTTCGCCGGCGCGCAGATCGCCGCGAGCGAGGCGCAGGCGCATTACCTGGTCCATGTCATGCGCCGCTCCGCCGGCGATCTTTTGCGCATTTTCGACGGCGCGAGCGGCGAGTGGCTGGCGCGCATCCTCACCTCGCGCCGCGGCGCCACTCTGGCCGTGGAAGCGCAGATCCGCCCCCAGGCCGACGAGCCGGACATCTGGCTCGCCTTTGCCCCGCTGAAGCGCGACGCCACCGACCTGGTGGTGCAAAAGGCGACCGAACTCGGCGTCTCCGCCATTCTGCCGGTGTTCACCGAGCGCTCCACGGCAGGGCGGATCAACCTGGAACGGGCGCAGGCGATTGCCCGCGAGGCGGCCGAACAATGCGAACGGCTGAGCGTGCCCGAGGTGCGGGCACCCGAGCGGCTCGAAAAACTTCTGGCCGCCTGGCCACCGTCCCGCCGGCTTGCCGTGGCGGTGGAACGCTCGGTGCCGGGCGCCTTTCCGCATGAGGCGGGGGCGCTTCTGGTGGGGCCCGAAGGCGGGTTTTCGCCGCGTGAGCTTGACGTCATGCGCGGTTCATCCTTCATCTGCCCCGTCAGCCTCGGGCCGCGCGTCCTGCGCGCCGAGACTGCCGCCATCGTCGGACTGGCGCTCCTGCAGGGGCGAACCTGGTCGATCTAGCGTGTGTCGGATCAGGAGCGTGCGGAGCCCATGTCGAACCCCGGTGAACAGGATGGCACGCCGATCACATCGGTGCGGCAACTGGCGGACTACCTCGCCGTCGGCGCCAAGCCGCGCGAGAATTTCAAGATCGGCACGGAGCACGAGAAATTCGGCTTTGCACGGGCCGGCTACGCCCCGCCGCCCTACGAGCCGGGCGGCATACGCGCCATGCTGGAGGGCATACGCGCGCTCGGCTGGGCGCCGATCGAGGACCGCGGCGCACTCATCGGCCTCAAGCACGCCGGCGAAAGCGTGTCGCTGGAGCCGGGCGGCCAGTTCGAACTCTCCGGCGCCCCGCTGGCGACCCTGCACGAGACGCGCGCCGAGCTGGACCGGCATTTTGCCGACGTTCACCGTGTCGCGGAGCCCCTGGGCCTCGGGTTCGCCCCACTGGGTTTCCACCCCACGGCCACGCGCGCGCAAATGCCTTTCATGCCGAAGAGCCGCTACGCCATCATGCGCCGCTACATGCAGCTGGTGGGCACGCTGGGGCTGGACATGATGCTGCGCACCTGCACCGTGCAGGTGAACCTGGATTTCGCCAGCGAAACCGACATGCTGCGCAAGCTCCGCGTGGGGCTGCTGCTCCAGCCGGTCGCCACCGCCCTGTTCGCCAACTCGCCGTTCACCGAGGGCAAGCCCAACGGTTTCCTCTCCGCCCGCGCCAATGTCTGGACCGACACGGATGCCGACCGCACCGGCATCCCTTCCGTGTTCTTCGAAGAGGGTTTCGGCTTCGAGCGCTACGCCGACTGGCTGCTCGACGTGCCCATGTATTTCGTCGCGCGTGACGGCAAGCTGCTGGATGTGGCCGGCTCGTCGTTCCGCAACTGGCTGGCGGGGAAGAACCCGCAACTCGCGGGGATGACGCCGACGCTGGGCGATTTTGCCGATCACTACACCACGGTTTTTACCGAGGTTCGGCTGAAGCGGTTTTTAGAGATGCGCGGCGCCGATGCGGGCAGTCCGGCGATGATGCTGGCACAGTCGGCCTTCTGGGTCGGGCTGCTGTATGACGAAGCGGCGCTGGAAGCTGCGGTGCGTCTGATTGGCGCCTATCCGTGGCGCGAGCTGGCGGCGATCCGCGCTGCCGTGCCGCGCCAGGGTCTGGGCGCACCGCTGCGCACCGGCACGGTGCGCGACCTGGCGCGCGATGCGGTCGCCATTGCATCCGACGGCTTGCGCGCGCGGGGTTTCGGCGAAGAGGTTTATCTGGAACCGCTGCAGGCCATCGTCGCCGGCGCGCCGACACAGGCCGAACACTGGCTGTCGCGCTACCATGGCGACTGGCAGGGCGACGTCTCCCGCATTTTTGACGAGGCCGCAATCTGATCGAGCCCCAGTTCTTCGGGCCGGCCGCCCCGCGCAGCCTGTGCACGGACTGCGGCATTTCGCGCACCGCGGACGCAAAAGCCTGTGGCCGCGCCTGCCAGTTCATCGCCCCCGATTATGCGGCGGCCGAGGCGCGCGTGCATGGGCGGGCGCGTGATCCGGCGCGGCCGGACGAGCTGCATTTCGGCCCGTTTCGCCGCATGGTCCGCGCCCGCCTCACGCCGCCGCGGCCCGGCGCGCAATGGACCGGCATCGCCTCGCGCATTGCCGAGCGCCTGCTGGAGACCGGCACGGTGCAGGCCGTCCTCACCATGGCGCCCGACCCCGCCGACCGCTGGCGCCCGATGCCCGTGCTGGTCACGGACGCCGCAGACATGGCGCAATGCCGCGGCATGCGCATGGGCTACGCGCCTTTGCTGGCTTTGCTCGACACGGTGCGGGCAAAGGGATTTACCAGGATCGCGGTGGTCGGCATTCCCTGCCAGGTTTTTGCCTTGCGCGCATTGGAGCGCGAGCTTGGCCTGGATGTGTATGTCATCGGCACGCCCTGCTCGGACAATACGACCACCGAACGTTTCCACGAATTTTTATCCCTCCTCTCCGACGCGCCGGACACAATTACCTACCTGGAATTCTGCCCCGACTATCACGTGGAACTGCGGTTCTCGGATGGCCGCGTGCGCCGCGTGCCTTTCCTGATGCTGCCCTTATCCAAACTGGCGCCGGATTTTTTCCCGCTCACCTGCCGCACCTGCGTCGATTACACCAACGTGCTGTCGGACATGACGGTGGGCTACATGGCGGGCGAGGGCGAACAATGGCTGATCGTGCGCAACGCCCGCGGCGAGGCGCTGCTCGATCTGCTGGGCGACGAGCTCGTCGTCTCGCCCCTGCGCAGCAAAGGGACGCGCAAAAGCGCCGTAGCCGGTTTTATTGGCAACGTGGCGCGCGCCGCCGGCGGCCTGCCGCTGCGCGCCATGCCCAACTGGCTGCGGCCGATCATGGGCTGGCTGATGCCGCGCGTCGGCCCCCGCGGCCTGGAATTCGCCCGCGCCCGTGTGGAGATGAAGGCGGCCGAAACTGTTTTGCATCTACGACGCGAAAAGCCGGCGCGGGTCAAACACATGATCCCGCCGCATGTCTGGGCGCTCGTCGCCCCCTACGGCCTTATGCAAGCCGAAGGCGAGACGCGCGCCGTTGCCGATACACCGCCCACGGTGTAACTTTGCCGCCATGACCGAGACCCTGCCCGACCGCCTGTCCTGCAACCCGCGCAGCCCCTTCTACAACGAGGAGCTGCTTCGCCGCGGTGTGGGCATCAAATTCAAAGGCGTCGAGAAGACGAACGTGGACGAGTATTGCGTCAGCGAAGGCTGGGTGCGCCTGACCGTCGGCAAGACGGTGGACCGCACCGGCGCGCCGCTGACGATCAAACTCTCGGGCGAGGTGGTGCCGTATTTCCGCGAGCCGGCGGACGCTGAGGCCGCCACACCCTCGTAGGGTGGACGAAGCCCACCAAACAGCCTCTCCACCGGCGACGCGCCTGACATCGGGCGCCAGAAAATGGACTTCGCCCACCCTACGCTGACGCGGCACCGCCGCTGATTTTCTCCGCCGGACTCGGCCCCGAACCTTTCAGGCGCACGATGCCCTGCAAGACGTCGAACCAGAAGGGTGCGCCGAACAGCGTGGCGATGGCGGTGACCAGCCAGCCGCAAACCGTGCGCACGCCGGTGCCCGTCTCCCAGACATAGCTCCAGACCGGTTTGGCGGGATCCGCCGGATTGGGGGTTTGCAGCTGCATGAAATGGCCCGGCGCCCAGCCGAGCGGGAGTTTCTGGTCCAGAATGTTACCCACCGCCAGGGCCGCCGCTTCCATCTGCTGCGGCGTCTCGGCGTTTGCACCGGATGGCGCGGCGGCGAGAACGAGTTGCGCCGCCGCCGGCACGCGGAGCTGGGCCGACAGGGTCGGCTGCTCCCACAGCAGCGTGGCGATATGAAACGCATCAACGTTGAACAGAATGGCGATCACCAGGGCGATGGCCACCGACAGCCACTGCGTCCGGCGCTTGAACACGCCGCCGACCCGGTCCATCGCATTGTCGAACCAGGTGGCGATATCCTTCTGGACCAGCGCGATGTCACCGTTCGCCCGCTGCACCATGCCGGTCAGCATGTTTTGCATTTGCGGATTAGGGGCGCCGGCGGGGAATTTGGCCGCAATCGCAGCCGTCAGCGCAGTCACCGCCGCCGGGCCGGGCGCCATGCCGGCGCCGGCGCCGGTCAGGCCGGTGACATCGAGAAAGGCGGCGGCGAACTGGCCCTTGTCGATATAGGCCGGCTTGTTGCTGCGCGGCTGGCTGACCGAGCCGCGTGGATTGATGGCCGCATGCTCATAGAGGTCCTTGGCCAAGGCAGCGAACGATGGGTCGTTGACCATGCTCTGGATACCCGCGAGCAGCGTCGATGACCGCCATTTGAGCGCCGAGCTGAACGTTTCCACGGCGGCGCTGGTGATCAGGCTGACACCTAGAAAGCCGAAGATGACGCCGATGGCCACGTCCAGGACGGCGCTGTTGAACATCTGGGACCCCAAACTTTTCTTAGGGGTAATGATCGGCCGGGAGCACCCGCGCGAATCACGAAGCCGTGAGACTGAATCCTCCGCTGTCCCGCACCTGCACCGCCAGGCGCAGGCAGATCTCGAAACCGTCCAGCCCGTCCAGGCGGCCGCCGGCATCGATGCGCACGATGCCGGGGCCGGCGGCGGCCAGACAG
>Ga0116231_10014279_pt1 | contig 10740 bp, 8 predicted proteins | sample S1TSphgellanicum_2_FD_89695 | JGI IMG/M metagenome (GOLD analysis project Ga0116231, IMG submission 89695) | Host-associated microbial communities from peat moss isolated from Minnesota, USA - S1T2_Fd - Sphagnum magellanicum MG | ecosystem: Host-associated > Plants > Peat moss > Unclassified... | reverse complement strand
TCTTGAGCATGCCGACCAAGTGCTTGACGTCCTGGACGCGGTTCTTAGGCGCGACCAGGATGGCGTCCTTGGTCTCGACGATGATGTGATCGTCCATGCCCACCGTGGCCACCAGCCGGCTGGTCGAATGCACGTAGCAGTCGCGGGTGTCGTGCACCATGACATCCCCCTGGAGCACGTTGCCGTCTTCATCCGCCGGCAACGCGTCGAACAGCGAGGACCAGGAACCGACGTCGCTCAAGCCCACATCGAGCGGCAGCACCATGGCATCCTTGGTCTTCTCCATGACCGCGTAGTCGATCGACTCGCTGCGGCACTTGGCGAATTCCGCACTGTCGATGCGCACGAAATCGAGATCCGTCTTCGCCGCCCGGTAGGCGTTGGTCGAAGCCTTGAGGATGTCGGGCGCGAAAGCTTCGAGCTCCGCCAGGTAGCGGGCCGCCTTGAACACGAACATACCGCTGTTCCAGTAGTAGTCGCCCGAGGCGACGAACTCGCGCGCCTGCTCGAGGGGGGGCTTCTCGATGAACTGCGCGACGGCGTAGGCGGGACCCGCGCCCTTATCGCGGCGGATGTAGCCGTAGCCGGTCTCGGGCGAGTGCGCGACGATACCGAAGGTCACGAGCTTGCCCTCGGCGGCGAGCCCCGCGGCGAGCGCCGCGGCTTGCTGGAAACCGCGCACATCGCGCATGACATGATCCGCAGGTCCCACCAGCAGCGTCGCATCGCTCGACAGGTCGAGCGCCTTGAGCGCCGCGAGCGCCACCGCCGGCGCGGTGTTGCGGCCGGCCGGCTCGAGCAAGATCCCTGCGGGCTGGATGTGCAATGCGCGCAGCTGTTCGGCGACCGTGAAGCGATGTGCCTCGTTGCAAACGATGATGGGCGCCGCGGCGCCGGCGATGCCGGCGAGCCGGGCAGCCGTGTCTTGCAGCATGGTTTGTTTGCTGGTCAGCGCCAGCAGCTGCTTCGGATACATCTCGCGCGACAGCGGCCAGAGGCGAGTACCGGCGCCGCCGGACAAAATCACCGGGATCAACATGGTGTCGAATCGCTCATTTCGTCAATCCTCTGCCGATTGCATAATAACTGAATCCCGTGCGCGCCATCTGTTCCGGGTCGTACAAGTTGCGGCCATCGAAGATGACCGGCGCACGCAGCTTCGCCTTGATGCCATCGAAGTCGGGGCTGCGGAACTCGCGCCACTCGGTCACGATAATGAGCGCATCGGCGCCCTCGAGGGTCTCATCGCTGTTATTGCACAGCTTCAAGTCCGCGCGCTCACCGTAGATGCGCCGGCATTCGCTCATGGCCACCGGGTCGAAGGCACGCACCGAGGCGCCGGCCTGCCACAGTAATTCCAACAGCACCCGGCTGGCGGCCTCGCGCATGTCATCGGTGTTGGGCTTGAACGCAAGTCCCCACATCGCGAAAGTCTTACCCCTAACGTCACCGAAATGCGCGACGATCTTCTTGAACAATCGGCCTTTCTGCGCATCGTTGACCGTCTCGACGGCGGAGAGGATGCTCTCCGCATAGCCGGCTTCCTGAGCGGAACGGCGCAGCGCCTTGACGTCCTTCGGGAAGCACGAGCCGCCGTAGCCCAAGCCCGGGTAGATGAAGGCGTAGCCGATGCGCGGATCCGAGCCGATGCCGACGCGCACCTGCTCGATGTCCGCGCCGAAATGTTCAGCCAGGTTCGCGAGCTCGTTCATGAAGCTGATCTTGGTGGCGAGCATCGCGTTGGCCGCATACTTGGTGAGCTCCGCGGAACGCACGTCCATGACGATCATGCGCTCGCGGTTGTGCGTGAACGGCTCGTACAGGGAGCGCAGCAAGTCGGTGGCGCGGTCGCTGTCGGTGCCGATCACGACGCGGTCCGGGCGCGTGAAATCGCCGACCGCGGCCCCCTCTTTGAGGAATTCCGGGTTCGAGACCGTGTCGAATTCGATATTGGCGCCGCGTGCCTCGAGCGCTTGCTGCACCGCCACGCGCACCTTGTCGGCGGTACCCACGGGCACGGTCGACTTGGTGATCACGACTTTGTATTCCGACATGTGCTCGCCGATCGTGCGCGCCACGGCGAGCACGTAGCGAAGGTCCGCCGAGCCGTCCTCGTCGGGCGGCGTACCGACCGCGATGAGCTGAAACAGGCCGTGCTCGACGCCCTCCTTCGGGTCGGTCGTGAACTCGAGGCGCCCCGCCGCCAAATTTCGCTGCACCACCGATTCCAAGCCCGGCTCGTGAAAGGGAACCTTGCCCTGCTTCAAGCTCGCGGTCTTGCGCTCATCCACATCGACGCACAGCACGTGGTTGCCGGCATCGGCAAAGCAAGCGCCGGTGACCAAGCCCACGTAGCCGGAGCCGAAGATGGTGATCCGCATTCCCAATATCCTTATTTAAAAAGAAAAACCTAACCTCGACCGTCGTCGCGCCTCAAGTCCAGGGCTCGCGCTGCAGTTTCCTTTCCCAGGCGAGCGAGCTCGACACGATCGCGGACAGATCGTCGTAGCGGGGCTGCCAGCCGAGCTCCGTGCGAATGCGATCGGCGCGCGCCACCAGGTAGGCCGGATCTCCGGGCCGCCGGCCCTCCTCGCGCACCGTCAAGGGCCGACCGCCCACGGTCTCGACCATGCGCAGCACCTCGCGCACCGAATAGCCATGCCCGTAGCCCACGTTGAGGGTGGCCGACTTGCCGCCCGCACGCAAATACTGCAGCGCATTCAAGTGCGCGCTGGCCAGATCCTCGATATGTAAATAATCGCGCACGCCGGTACCGTCGGGAGTCGGATAATCGGTGCCGAACACCGACACATGCGTGCGCTTGCCGACCATGGCCTCGCAGGCGACCTTCGTGAGCAGCGTGGCGCCCGGCGTGGTTTGGCCGATGAGGCCGCCGGGATGCGAACCGGCCACGTTGAAATAACGCAGCGCCACATAGGTCAAGGGATTGACGGCGGCCACATCCCGCAACATCCATTCGCTCATGAGTTTGGAGGTGCCGTAGGCATTGATCGGCTGGGTCGGAGAATCCTCGCCCGCGTAACCTTCGGCGGGAATGCCGTACACGGCCGCCGTCGAGGAGAACACCACGTGCTTGACGCCGTTGTCGAGGCACGCCTGCAGCAGTCCCCGTGTCCCACAGGTGTTGTTGCCGTAGTACTTGAGCGGCAGCGCCACAGACTCCGGCACGATGGTGTGCGCGGCGAAATGCAGGACGGTATCGACCTCGTACTCGGCCATCAGCCGCGATACCAGCGCCGTGTCGCCGATATCCGCGACCACCAGGTCGCCGGCCGTCACCGCCTGGCGGAAGCCCTTGACGAGGTTGTCGATGACGAGAACGCGCTCGCCGGCTTCGCCGAGCTGGCGAACCACGTGACTACCGATATAGCCGGCCCCGCCGGTGACGAGCACGCTTCCCATGATTTGAGTATAAGCCAAGCCTACAGACGGGCGTCTGCGGCGTGTTCCACGAACCAGCGATAAGTTTCCTTGATGCCGTCGTTGAGCGAGACCTTCGGCTGCCAGCCGAGCCCGGTCAGCCGTTCGGTGTCGAGGAGCTTGCGCGGCGTGCCGTCGGGCTTGGAGCTGTCGAATTCCAGCGTGCCCTCGAAGCCGACCGCGGCCATCACGATCTCCGCCAGTTCGCGGATGGTCACGTCCTTGCCCCAGCCGATGTTGACGATCGGCTCCTCGTCGTACGTGCGCAGCAGATACACGACGGCATCGGCCATGTCGTCCACATGCAGGAACTCGCGCCGCGGCGTGCCCGTGCCCCAGACCGTGACCTTGGCGTCGTTGCGCAATTTCGCCTCGTGGAAGCGGCGTATCAGGGCGGGCAGCACGTGCGAGTGTTCGCGGTCGAAGTTGTCGCCGGGGCCGTAGAGATTGGTGGGCATCAGCGAGATGGCGTTGAAGCCGAATTCGCGCCGGTACGCCTGACACATCTTGAGTCCGGCGATTTTCGCCACCGCATACCATTCGTTGGTGGCCTCGAGCGGGCCGGTCAGTAGGTAGTCCTCCTTGATGGGCTGCGGCGCCATCTTCGGATAGATGCAGCTCGAACCCAAAAACACCAACTTCGCGACCCCGGATTTATACGCCGCGTCGATGACGTTGTCCTGAATCAACAGATTGTCGCGAATGAAAACCGCGGGCCGCGAACTGTTGGCGAAGATGCCGCCGACGCGTGCCGCGGCCAGGATCACCGCCTCGGGTTTTTCAGCCGCGAAGAATTCGCGCACGTCGCGCTGATCGGTGAGATCCAATTCCTGATGAGTGCGCACGATCAGGTTGTCGTAGCCCTGAGCGGTCAAGGCTCGTACCACCGCCGAGCCGACCAGGCCTCGATGACCCGCGACGAAGATTCGTGCGGTTTTACTTAATTTCACTAACGCTTCCTACTCGTGATGTTTGTAGACCTTATAGCCCTCTTTTTCGACCATGGCATCACGTTTGGCAAGGTCGAGGTCGGCCGCGACCATCTCCTCCACCAGCTTGGGAAAGCTGACCTCCGCGGTCCAGCCGAGTTTTCGCTTGGCCTTGCTCGGGTCGCCGAGCAGCGTCTCGACTTCGGTCGGGCGGAAATAGCGCGGGTCGATCCGCACGATCGTCTTGTCCGTCACCGTGTCGATGCCGGTCTCGTCGATGCCCTTGCCCCGCCATTCGATCTTCATGCCGAGCAGCTCGCCCGTCGCCGCGACGAAGTCGCGCACCGAGTACTGCCGGCCGGTCGCGATGACGTAATCCTCGGCAGTGTCCTGCTGCAGCATCAGCCACTGCGCCCGCACGTAGTCGCGCGCATGGCCCCAATCGCGAAGACTGTCCAAATTGCCCAGGTGCAAGGTGTCCTGAAGTCCGACGCTGATGCGGGTCAGGGCGCGCGTGATCTTGCGCGACACGAACGTCTCGCCGCGCAGCGGCGACTCGTGATTGAACAGAATGCCGTTGCAGGCGTACATGCCGTAGGCTTCACGGTAGTTGACGGTGATCCAATACGCATAGACCTTGGCGGCGCCGTACGGCGAGCGCGGATAAAAAGGCGTGGTCTCCTTCTGCGGCACCTCCTGCACCTTGCCGAACATCTCCGACGTCGAGGCTTGATAGAAGCGTGTCTTTTTCTCCATGCCGAGGATGCGGATGGCCTCGAGCACGCGCAGCGTGCCGATCGCATCGGAATTGGCCGTGTACTCGGGCGTCTCGAACGACACGGCGACGTGGCTCTGCGCCGCGAGATTGTAGATCTCGTCGGGCTGCACTTCCTGGATGATGCGGATCAGATTGGTGGAATCTGTCAAATCGCCGAAATGCAATTGCAGGCGCAGATCCTTCTCGTGAGGATCCTGGTACAGATGATCGATGCGATCGGTATTGAACAGCGAGCTGCGTCGCTTGATGCCGTGCACCGCATAACCCTTGGAAAGAAGGAATTCGGCTAGGTAGGCGCCATCCTGGCCGGTAATTCCCGTGATCAAAGCTGTCTTGGTCAAGCGCTGCTCCGCTGTCGGCCGCGTCGGGCCACGAGCCGACGACTTTAGCATTCCGATCCTGTCTGCGTCGCGATTTAGCTAGGTTTCGCCGCGTTGCGTTAAGCACTGCGGTAGAGGCCGCCGCGGGGAGCCTGACGTCTTTATGGGCCGGCGCGGCGACCTCTACCGCTTCGCATCGTAGTTGGCGCGCAGCCACGCGTCGTAGTCCCGGCCGAGCAGCGCCTGCCACCACGGGGTATGGGTCAGGTACCAATCGACGGTCTCGGCCAGCCCGTCTCGTAGATACCTTGCCGGTGCGTAGCCGAGTTCACGCGCCGCTTTGCCATAATCGATGGCGTAGCGGCGATCGTGGCCGGGCCGATCGCGCACGTAGGTGATCAGATCCCGCGCCCGGCCGCCGTTGTAGACCGGCGATGCGCCGAAGCTCCCACGCAGCGAAACATCGGCGCGGAGCCGCGCATCGATCAAGTCGCACAGCGAATGCACGATGTTGATGTTGGTGGTCTCGCCATTGCCGCCGATGTTGTAGACCTCGCCCGCCTTGCCGCGCGAAATCGCAAGACCGATCGCCGCACAATGATCCTCCACATGCAGCCAATCGCGAACCTGCAGACCATCGCCGTACACCGGCAGGGACTTGCCCAACAAAATATTGACGATCGTGAGCGGGATCAGTTTTTCCGGAAAATGGTAGGGGCCGTAGTTGTTCGAGCAATTGGTGATGGTGGTGTGCAGGCCGAAGGTCTCGTGATAGGCGCGCACCAGATGGTCGGACCCGGCCTTGCTCGCCGAGTAGGGTGAATTCGGCGCATACGGCGTGTCCTCGCGAAACGGCGGGTCGTTGGGCCCTAGCGAGCCGTACACCTCGTCGGTCGAGACGTGGTGAAAGCGATGGGCGGTGGGCCGGGCCTCGCCAGGCCGGGCCTCGCCGGGCCGGGCCTCGCCGGGCCGGGTATCGATCCAGTAAGACTTCGCGGCCTTGAGCATCGCGAGCGTGCCGACGACGTTGGTACGGATGAAGTCGTCGGGGCCGAGAATGGAGCGGTCGACATGCGACTCGGCTGCGAAGTTCACGATGGTGTCTATCTGGTGGCGCTCGAGCAGTTCGCGCACCGTGGCCTCATCGCAGATGTCGCCGCGCACGAAGGTGTAGCGCGGATCGCCGTCGAGGATCTGCAAGTTGTCGATGTTGCCGGCGTAGGTCAGCGCATCGAACACCACCACGTGTCCGTCGTGGTGACTTTTGAGCCAGTGGTGTACGAAATTCGAGCCGATGAAGCCTGCGCCGCCGGTGACGAATAAATTATGGGGCTCGAAGCTCATCCAGCATTTTCCTCAAGTTGTGCCGCCAGTGATCCGCGGGCGCATCGATGGCGGCGCGAGTCGCGGTCGTGTCGAGCAGACTGAACGCGGGGCGCCGGGCGCGCGTCGGGTATTGGCTGCTCTTGATCGGCGTCACCGGCACGCGCGATTTTAGCAGGCCGCGCTCGTATGCCTCGTCCTGCACTGCGACCGCGAAGTCGTACCAGCTCGCCACACCCAGATCGGTCCAATGATGTATGCCGGGCGCTGCGTCGGCGTCGATGAGTGCCCAGATCGCGCGGCCGATGCTGGTGGCCCAGGTGGGCGCGCCGATCTGATCGCACACTACGGACAGCTGCGGCTTCTCGCGCATCAGGCGCAGCATCGTCAGCACGAAATTCTTGCCCGTGCTCGCATACACCCACGAGGTGCGCAGCACGATACCGCCCGGCGGTTGGCGGGGCGGCCCACCGCCGCCCCGCGCCACTACATGTTGCTCGCCGGCGAGTTTGCTGGCGCCGTAGACGGAGAGCGGGTTGGTGGCATCGCCGGGCAGATAGGCGCGGCTCGAGCTGCCGTCGAACACGAAATCGGTGGACAGGTGCAGCAAGCGGCAGCGCACCCGGGCGGCCGCGCTCGCGAGGCCCGCGACCGCGGTGTCGTTGACGGCGAAGGCCTGCGATTGCTGGTCCTCGGCCAGATCGACGGCCGTATAGGCGGCGGCGTTGACGACCCAGTCCGGCTTGACCTCCTCGAAAGTGGCGAGCACCGCGGCGGCATCGACGATGTCCAAGGCAGCACGGGCGCGCGTCACCACGACGGCGCCGCGGGCGCCGCCGGCGCGCGCGCCGGGCGCCGGCTGATCGGGGGCCGATGTCGTGTGGGCCGGCCCAGCAGCGGCCGGCGCCGTGGCGGCGACGGCCTGTGCGACCTGACCGCCGCCCAGGACCAGCACTTTCACGGAAACGTCTCGACCTCGGCGAGCGCCGTGCCCTGGGCATCCTTCGCCGACAGTTTCGGCGCGACGCCTGCGGGCAAGGGCCATCGCACGCCGAGCGCCGGATCGTTCCACATCAGCGTGCGCTCGTGCGCGGGGCTGTACAGATCCGTGCACTTGTAGAGAAAGTCGGCGGTCGGGGACGTCACCAGGATGCCGTGCGCAAATCCCGGCGGCACCCACAACATGCGGTGATTCTCCTCCGACAGTTCGACGCCCCACCACTGTCGGAAGCTGGGGCTGCCGCGGCGCAAATCCACCATCACGTCGAAGACGCTGCCTTGCGTGACGCGCACGAGTTTTCCCTGGGTGTGCTGCACCTGAAAATGCAGGCCGCGCAAGGTCCATTGGCTCGAGCGGCTATGGTTGTCCTGGACGAAGGTGGCGTCCAGCCCTGCGGCGGCGAATTTCTCGATCTGCCAGGTTTCGAGGAAAAAGCCGCGCACGTCGCCGAACACCTTCGGCTCGATCAATTTCACGTCCTTGAGCGGCGTGTCGATGAACTTCACAGGCTCCTAAGCCTCCTTGACGATGCGTTGCAGATAGGCGCCATAGCCGCCCTTGGCGAGGGGCTCGGCCAATCGCAGCACTTGCTCGCTGTCGATGAACCCGGCGCGCCAGGCGATCTCTTCGACGCACGCCACTTTGAGGCCCTGACGCTCCTCGATGATGCGCACGAACACGCCGGCATCGAGCAGCGAGTTGTGCGTGCCGGTGTCGAGCCATGCCGTGCCGCGCCCGAGGCGCTCGACGTGCAGCTCGCCGAGCCGCAAATACGCGCGATTGAGGTCAGTGATCTCGAGCTCGCCGCGCGGCGACGGAGCGAGCGCCTTGGCGAGCGCGGGAGCGCGCTCATCGTAGAAATAGATGCCGGTCACTGCGTAGTTCGACGGCGGCGACTGCGGCTTCTCCAGCAGGTCGCGGACCTTGCCATCGGCATCGAACTCGACCACACCGTAACGTTCGGGATCCTGCACGTAGTAACCGAACACGGTGGCGCCGGTGGTGCGCTGCGCGGCGGAGGCCAGCAACTGGGTGAGATTGGCGCCGTAGAAAATATTGTCGCCGAGGATCAGCGCACTCGGATGGCCCTTCAAGAATCGCTCGCCGAGGATCAGCGCCTGGGCGATGCCGTTCGGCGTTTCCTGGATCACGTACTCGAAGGACACGCCCCACTGCGCACCGGAGCCCAAGAGCTCGCGAAACGCATCGCTGTCGCGCGGCGTCGTGATGATCAGAAATTCGCGGATGCCCGCCAGCATCAAGGTGGCGAGCGGGTAATAGATCATGGGCTTGTCGTACACCGGCAAAAGCTGCTTGGACAAGGACATGGTGATCGGGTGCAGGCGCGTGCCGGCGCCGCCCGCCAGGATGATGCCTTTGCGTTCTTTCATTGCTACCTATTCGCCTTCACGTACTCGATCAATTTGGCAAAGCCCTGCGCACCATCGCCCTTGGGGGCCTTGCCCTCAGGGATCGAGATGTCGGCGGCGAGATGCTTGCCGAGTTCCACGCCGAACTGATCGAAGGAATTAATCCCCCAAATCGTGCCCTGGACAAGGACGCTGTGCTCATAAATGGCAAGAATACTGCCCAAACTGCGCGCCGTGGTCTGGCCGTACAGCAACAGCGAGCTTGGCCGGTTGCCCTCGTGGACGCGGTGCGGCGCGATCCGGGCGATGTCAGCCGCCGCTGTACCGGCGGCGCGCATCTCGGTCTCGACTTGCGGCAGCGTGTGGCCGAAGGCGAAGGCCTGCGACTGCCCGAGACAGTTTTGCAGCGCGAGGTCCTGGCCCGCCGTGTCGCCGAAGCTGCCGCGCAGCGGTGCGATGAAATCCAAGGCGGCGGTTGGCGTGCCCTGGTGCAGCATCTGGAAGAAGGAATGCTGGGCGTTCGAGCCCGGTTCGCCCCACACGACGGGCGCCGTCGCGAAATCCACGCGCGTACCGCCTAAGGATACCGACTTGCCGTTGCTCTCCATTTCGAGCTGCTGCAGGTATGCCGGCAGCCGCGCGAGGCGCTGATCGTAGGGCAACACGGCCAGCGTCGGCAGCTCGAGGAAGGTCCGATTCCAAACCGACAGCACGCCCATGATGACCGGGAGGTTCTTCTCGAATGGGGCGCTGATGAAGTGCGCGTCAATGTCGCTCGCGCCGGCGAGAAACTCCTCGAAGCGCTCGGTGCCGAGCGTGATCTCGGCCACGAGTCCGATGGCCGACCAGACCGAATAGCGGCCGCCCACCCAATCCCACATCGTGAAGCGATGGTCGGCGGCGATGCCGAACTCGTCCATCGCCTCGGCGTTGGTGGAGACGGCGACGAAATGATTAGCGGTGGCTTGTCGACCGAGGGCGCCGACGATCCAGTCGCGCGCCGCGTGGGCGTTCGACTGTGTTTCCTGCGTGACGAAGGTCTTCGAGCAGACGATCACGAGGGTCTCGGCCGGATCGATGCTGCGCACCAGGTCATCGAGCTGGGTGCGGTCCACGTTGGAGACGAAATGCGGCGTGATGCCGCCGCTCCATTCGGCGCGCAGCGCATCGCAAACGAGCAGCGGCCCGAGATCGGATCCGCCGATGCCGATGTTGACGACGTGCTTGAACCTCTTGCCCGTGGAGCCGAGCTTCTCGCCGCCGCGCACCTTGGCCGAGAACTCCGACAGCATCTTGCGCGACTCGCGCACTTCCGTCTGGATCGCGGCATCGCCCGCGAAACTCGAGCGCAGCGCGGTATGCAGCACGGCGCGGTTCTCGGTGGTGTTGATGGCATCGCCGCGAAACATCGCCGCGATGCGCGAAGCGAGGCCTGCGGCGCGCGCCAGCTCGAACAGCAGCTTCATGGTCTCGCGGCCGACCCGCTGCCGGGAATAATCGAGCAGCCAACGTCCGCCGTGGGCGGGGGCGCCGGCGGTCGAGGCGCCCGCGGTGGCGCCCCCGGCTGGGGCGCCCGCGG
>Ga0116231_10014278_pt1 | contig 10741 bp, 9 predicted proteins | sample S1TSphgellanicum_2_FD_89695 | JGI IMG/M metagenome (GOLD analysis project Ga0116231, IMG submission 89695) | Host-associated microbial communities from peat moss isolated from Minnesota, USA - S1T2_Fd - Sphagnum magellanicum MG | ecosystem: Host-associated > Plants > Peat moss > Unclassified... | reverse complement strand
TACGACCGGACCTGGCAAGACCGGCGCGCGTCGGAAGATGCGGCCGGCCGCGCGATCTGGGGCCTCGGCTACACCCTGCGCTATGCTCCGCGTCCGTCGTGGCGTGCCGTGGCACGCGAGATGTTCGCCCGCGCGTTGCCGCACGTCGCGTCGCTGCGGCATCTGCGCTCGCGCGCCTACGCCGGACTCGGCCTCGCCCACGCACTGTCCGCTGAGCCGACTTGGTTTGTCTTGCGACCCGAGCTTGAAGCGGCGGTCGCGCCGATCCTTGCCGGGTATGCCGAGCACACCGCCCCGGACTGGGGCTGGTGCGAGCCGGTGATGACCTACGACAACGGGCGGTTGTGCGAGGTTCTGCTGCGCGCCGGAGGCCTGCTCGAGGACGCGGCCATCACGCGTATCGGACGCGAGATGCTCGATTTTTATGCCGGGATCGTCATCGAAGACGGCATCTTTGTGCCGATCGGAAACGACGGCTGGTACCCCCGCGGCGGAATTCGCGCGCGATTCGGCCAGCAACCGCTCGAAGCGGCCGCACTGGTCGCGGCGGCGCGAGTCGCGCATGCGCGCACGGGCGATTCGGGCTATCACGCGCTGGCGCTGACCGCAAACGCCTGGTTCACGGGCCGGAACGTCCACCGCGCCGTCCTGATCCGCGACGGCGGGTGCGTTGACGGCCTCGACGCCGGCGGCCCGAGCCGCAACATGGGGGCGGAGTCGACGGTCTCTGCGCTGCTTGCGGTCGCGGCGATGGCAAGCGACGCGCGGGACCCCATTGCGCTGAGGCGCCGTCCTGCATAGGCCAAAAGGCCATTAACAGCGAATTAACGCTGTGATGCTGGTCGAGTCGGAACTCCTAAACAACGTACAACGGGCTGCGGTCGAACACACCGATGGCCCGGTCCTCATCTTCGCAGGTGCCGGTTCTGGCAAGACGCGCGTGCTCACGCACCGGATCGCGTACTTGCTCAACGAGAAGAAGGTCTTTCCGGACCGGATCCTCGCCGTAACCTTTACGAACAAGGCTGCCGGCGAGATGAAATCTCGCTTGGAGCGCATGGTCGGTGCGGTCGCACGCGATCTCTGGGTGGGCACGTTCCACTCGATGTGCGTGCGCATTTTGCGCCGCGACGGTCGCAAGATCGGAATCGCTTCGAACTTCGCAATCATGGACGACACGGATCAGCGCGCGATCGTGCGCGAGATCTTGCACGACCTCGATTTCGACGAGCGGCAAATCGCGCCGGGTGCCGCGCTGGCCGAGATTTCGAAGGCGAAGAACAACCTGTGGTCGCCCGATACGTACGAAACGCAGAACGCGTCGTTCATCGGCGAGCGCTATGCCCAGGTTTATCGCGAATACGAACGCCGCTTAAAAGAATCGAACGGCCTCGATTTCGACGACCTGATCGGCCGCACGATCGAGCTGCTGGAAAACGACGACGAAACGCGCGTGCGCTACCAGTCGAAGTTCCGGTATGTCCTCGTCGACGAATACCAGGACGTCAACTTCGCGCAATACAAACTCGTCTCGCTCTTCGCCGACGAGCACAAGAATCTGACGGTCGTCGGCGACGACGATCAATCGATCTACTCGTGGCGCGGCTCGGACTACAAGATGATCTTGCGCTTCGAGGAAGATTTCCCGGGCGCGAAAGTCTTCAAGCTGGAAGAGAATTATCGTTCGACGCAGACGATTCTGACGGCCGCGAACGAACTCGTTCAGAACAACACGTCGCGCTCGGCCAAGACGCTCTTCACCAAGCGCGCCGAAGGCGAGCCGATCACGGCGTTCCACGCCGAATCGGAGCGCGCCGAAGTCCGCTACGTGCTCGAGAAGGTCAAAGAACTCGTGCGCGAGGGCTCGGCCTATCGCGACTTCCTGGTGCTCTACCGCACCAACGCGCAGTCGCGCGTGTTCGAAGAAGGCTTCCTCGCCGAAGGCATCCCCTACCGGGTCGTCGGCGGCGTCGGCTTCTACGCGCGCACCGAGATCAAAGACATGCTCTCGTACCTGCGTTACATCACCAACCCCGCCGACGCGGTCGCCTTCCGGCGCATCGTCAACGTACCGCGCCGCTCGATCGGTCAGCAGACGCTTGCGTCGCTGCTCGAGGCGGCGAACACGGCCAACGTTTCGGTCGGCCAGGCCGTCTTCGATTCGAACCTGCTCAAGCGCGCGGTGCCGAAGAAGCAGCGCGAGCTCGAACGCTTCGCCGAACTGATCACCGATCTGCGCGCGAAGGCCGAATCGTTCTCGATCGCCGATCTGCTGGTCGCCGTGATGGAAGAGTCGGGGTACCTGCGCGAACTGCAAGCCGATGAAACGCCCGAAGGCAAGGGCCGCCTCGAGAACCTCCAAGAGCTCGTCGGCGTGGCCAAAGAATTCGAGAAGAACCCGGAGACGGGCGGCACGCTCGAAGACTTCCTCGCCAACATCGCGCTCATCAGCGATCTCGACACGCTCGATGCCGACGCGTCGTTCGTCACGCTCATGACGATGCACGCGGCCAAGGGTCTCGAGTTCCCGCACGTCTTCCTGACCGGCCTGGAAGAGGGCGTCTTCCCGCACACGCGGGCGCTCACCGACATGACCGAGCTCGAAGAAGAACGCCGCCTCGCTTACGTCGGCGTAACGCGCGCGATGGATCGCCTGTTCCTCTCGTTCGCCGGACGGCGCACGCTCTACGGCAACACGTTCTCGCATCCGAAGTCGCGCTTCATCGACGAGATGCCCTCGGTCGAAGTGATCGGCGGCATCGGGGCCGGCCAACGCCCGAGCGGCGGCCGCTGGCGCGAGGTTGCGATCCACGAGAATGCGGGCGCGGGGATCGGTCTCGATCTGCAAGCCGGCGATAAGGTCCGTCATCCCAAATGGGGCGAAGGCACCGTCGTCAACTCGGTCGGTGCGGGCGGCGACGGGCTGCTCACCATCAACTTCCCGAATGTCGGCGAGAAGATGGTCATGCTCAAATACGCCCCGCTGGAACGCGTCTAGCGAACGGTTTCAGCATGCCCATCCTTCGACAGGCTCAGGATGACATTTCTGCTTTGCGCGTCTTACGATGACCCAAGCAAACGTGTCATCGACGCAAGCGAACGCGTCATCGACGCAAGCGAACGCGTCATCGACGCAAGCGGAAGTGTCATCCTGAGCCTGTCGAAGGATGGGCGTGCGATAATCTGAGTATCACAGCAATGAGTTTACGTGTCGGGGTTGCCGGCGCTTTCGGGCGGCTGGGCAGTGTGGCCGTTCACGCAATTGGCGCCGCCCCGGATCTCGATCTGGTGGCGGCGTTCGTGCGCGAAACGGACCGTGCCGCGACGATGCCGCTTTACGACGACCTCGATGCGTTTTACGACGTGCCGATGGACGTCGTCGTCGACTGCACCGTCTATCCCGTCTCGCTCGACGTCGCGCGCGGCGCGCTCGACGCCGGCGTTTCACCGGTGATCGGTGCGACGGGCTGGACGGATGAAGATTGGGTCTCGTTCGCCGACGCCGTCGATAACGCAGCGATAGGCGCGATGCGTGTGCCGAATTTCTCGATCGGCGCCGTGTTGATGATGCGCTTTGCGGCGGAAGCCGCGAAATTTTTGCCGCACGTCGAAATCGTCGAGATGCACCACGCGGCCAAACGCGATAAACCGAGCGGTACCGCGCGAATGACCGCGCAACGAATCGCGGCCGCGGGCGGTCCTGCGAATGTGCCGATTCACAGCGTGCGGCTTCCCGGCTTCGTCGCGCATCAAGACACGATTTTCGGTGGACCCGGCGAGACGCTGACGATCCGGCACGATTCGACGTCTCGTGAATCGTTCGCGGACGGCATTCTGCTCGCGGTGCGCAACGTGCGCGCGCAGAGCGGACTCGTGACCGGACTCGATTCGATCGTGTTCGGGCCGCAAGGAATCGACGGATGAAGCTTGCGATCGTCGGCGCGACGGGCGTCGTCGGACAAACGATCCTCACCGTGCTCGACGAACGCAACGTTGCCGTCGACCGCCTCTTCGCGTACGCGTCACGCGATCGCGCCGACGGGCTCGCGTTTCGCGGGGCGACCGTGCCGGTCGTGGCCGCCGGTACGGAGCGGATCCTCGCCGATGCGCCCGACGTCGCGTTCTTTGCGTCGTCCGACGATGCAAGCGCCGAGATGGCCGAAGCGCTGGCCGCCGCGGGTATCATCGTGATCGACAACTCGTCGACGTTCCGGCTCGATCCGCGCGTGCCGCTGGTCGTCCCCGAAGTGAATCCGCATGCGATCCGGCCGCACGACCGGATCTTCCCGGTCGCCAACTGCACCGCCATCGTGCTCTGCATGGCGCTCGCGCCGATCGAGCGCAGCGTCGGCCTCGCGAGCGTGCGCGTCGCGACGTATCAAGCCGTCAGCGGCGCCGGGCGCGCCGGGCTCGAGACGCTCGCCGCCGAGGAAGACGCCGCGCTTCACGGGCGCACGGCACCCGAATCGAAGACGTTCGCCGCGCCGATCTTCCGCAACGTCGTTCCGCAGATCGGTTCGTTCGGCGGCGACGGCGATACGGGTGAAGAGCAGAAGGTCGTCGCCGAGACGCGCAAGATGCTCGAGCGTCCCGATCTGCGCGTCGCCGCAACGACCGTGCGCGTCCCGGTGCGCCAAGCGCACAGCGAAGCGGTGTTCTTCGAGACGAAGCGCGCGACGAGCGTTGCGCTGCTCGGCGCGGCGTTCGACTCGGCACCGGGCGTCGTCTACCATCCGCACGGCATCGTCACGCCGCGCGACGTCGAAGGGACCGATCTCGTGCACGTCGCGCGCGTCCGGCCGGAAGAAGATTCGGCGACGCACTGGCAGATGTGGATCGTCGGCGATCAGCTCCGCAAAGGCGCCGCGACCAACGGCGTGCAGATCCTCGAACTGCTGATCGCGCAAGGCCATCTTTCCGCCGCGGGCCGTGGAGTACCGACGTGAGCACCGCCACCCAAACGATCGTGATCTTGAAATTCGGCGGCTCGTCGCTGGCCACACCGGAGTTGCGGGAGATCGCGGCATCGCGCGTCCTCGCCGTGCGCGATTCCGGTAAGGCGCCGGTCGTCGTCTGCTCCGCGATCGGCCGCGCGCCCGATCCGTATGCGACCGACACGCTCGCCGAACTCGTTGCGCCCGTGCAGAGCGGTCCGAACCGCGATCTGCTGCTGGCGTGCGGCGAGGCGATCGCGTGTGCGGTGTTCGCTGAGTTGCTGGTTTCGCTGGGTGCGCCGGCGCAAGCGATGACCGGCGCGCAAGCCGGCATCACCACGGATGAGAACTGGGGCGACGCCGCGATCCTCGGCGTCGATCCGCGCGCCGTGATGGCGGCGCTCGCGCGCGGCATTACGCCCGTCATCACGGGCTTCCAAGGCGTCTCGGAACGCGGCGCGACGACGACGCTCGGCCGCGGCGGCAGCGACCTCACCGCGCTCGCGCTCGGGAACGCCATGCAAGCCGCGGTGGAAATCTATACGGATGTTTCCGGCGTGATGACGGCCGATCCGAAGAAGATCGCCGGTGCGCGCACGGTCGACCGCGTCGATTACGCCGAGATGGTCGAGCTCGCGGGGAACGGCGCCAAAGTGATGCACCACAAGGCCGCGACGCTCGCCCACGATACCAGCACGCCGTACTACGTCAAGGGGCTGCGGTCGGGCGTCGGGACGCTCGTCGACGACGGCGCGCCGATCGATCGCGAGCGTCCGGTCACCGGGATCACGTCGCTGCGCGACATCATGTTCGTGCGCATCATCCAAGGCGAAGACGTCCAGCACCGCGCCGACATCGATCTGCTGATCTTCCAGCGGCTCGCGGACCGCGGCATCTCGATCGACATGATCAACGTCAACAACGCCGGCGTGTTCTTCGTCTGCGATGCGGACATGATCGAGGGCGTGCGCAGCGAACTCGCGAATTTGAATTTGGCCTTGCGCGTGCGCCCGCACTGCGCGAAGCTCTCGATCGTCGGCGCCGGGATGCGCGGCACGCCCGGCGTCATGTACCGAGTCGTGCGAGCGATCTTCGAGGCCGGCATCGAGATCATCCACTCGACCGACTCCAACATCACGATTTCGATTCTCGTTCCGATGGAGGATATGGTGAAAGCCGAGCAGGCGCTGCACGATTTCTTCCGGCTCGGTCCGGGCGCGATGCTGGCATGACGTCGCTCGGCCGCGTCCTCACCGCGATGATCACGCCGTTCGACGCGGACGGCACGCTCTTGCCCGATGAAGCCGCGAACGTCGCGGAGTATCTGCTCGCGCACGGCCACGACGGGGTCGTCGTCAGCGGCACGACGGGCGAGTCGCCGGCCCTCGACGACGATGAGAAATGCGTGCTCTTCGCTACCGTCAAGGAGCGGCTCGGATCGCGCGGCACCGTGATCGCCGGTACCGGCGACAACAATACGACGCACTCCGTCGCGTTCACGAAACGGGTCGCGAAACTGGGCGTCGATGCGGTGCTCGCGGTCGTTCCCGCGTATAGCAAACCGACGCAAGACGGGATGCTGCGCCATTTCGGCGCGATCGCGGAAGCGTCGTCCGTGCCGGTCGTTCTGTACAACGTACCGAGCCGCACCGGTCAAAATATTCTCCCCGCGACGGTTCACGAACTCGCGCGCCGCCATGCGAACATCGTCGGCATCAAGGAATCGAGCGGCGACCCGAATCAGTTCTCGACGCTCATCCGCGAGAATCCACGCGAAGATTTCACCGTCTGGTGCGGTGACGATTATTTCTTCTTACCCGCGCTCGCGCTCGGCGCGCACGGCGTCGTGAGCGTCGCGGGGCATCTGTGTGGCGACGAGCTGCGCGCGATGCTCGAGGCATTCACGAGCGGCGACGTCGCGCGAGCGGGTGCGATCCATCGGGGCTTACAGCCGCTTTTTAGCGCGATCTTCGCAACGACGTCACCGATCCCGATCAAGTGGGCGATGAACGAACTCGGCTTTGCGGCCGGCCCGTGCCGCTCGCCGCTGGGCGAGATGCCGGAATCGCTCGCGGCCGCGCTGCGGCCGCTCATCGCGCCGTATCGATCGCTCGTCCGCAGCTGAGGTGACGTCGCTCGAGATCCTCGGTTGTCGCGTCGACGCCGTCGATCGCGAGGAAGCCGTGACGCGCATCGCGGGGCTCGCCGCCGGCAACGGGGGCGCGCTCGTCGTCACGCTCGGCGTCGAAATGGTCATGGCCGCGCAGCGCGATGCCGCCTTTCGGGCGCTGCTCAACGGCAGCTCGCTTTCGGTGTGCGATACGATCGGCATCTTGCTCGCGTCGCGCGCCCGCGGCGGCGCCCTGCGGACGCGCGTCACCGGCGTCGAACTCGTCGATGCGCTGGCCGCGCGTTCGGTCGGTGACGAAACCGTCCGGCTGTTCTTGCTCGGCGGCGCCGAGGGAACGGCGGAACGCGCGGCGGCGTCGCTTGCGGCGCGCTTTCCCGGCGTCCGGATCGCCGGAACGCGCAACGGGTATTTCAGGGATGCGGAAAGTCCTGCGGTCGCTCAGTTGATCAAGGAGAGCGGGGCCAGCGTCCTGCTCGCAGGGCTTGGCAGTCCGAAGCAAGAGAAGTGGATTGCCGGCTTTGCTGCGTCGGCGGGCGTCGGCGTGGGTATAGGCGTCGGAGGCTCGTTTGACGTCTTAGCAGGCAACGTCCGGCGTGCGCCGCGCGCGATTCAGCAGGCCGGCTTGGAATGGGCCTACCGGCTGATGTGCGAGCCCAGCCGTTGGCGCCGGCAACTCGCCCTGCCGCGATTCGCGCTCGCGGAAGGGGCGGAAATCCTTCGAATCAAGATGGGAAATCGATCGAACTGATATGCGTGCGATGATCCTGGCGGGCGGGATGAGCAGCCGGCTCTACCCGCTCACGAAAGACGTCCCGAAACCGCTGGTTCCGGTGGCGGGCGAACCGATCACGGCGCACGTCATTCGCTGGCTGCGTTCGTTCGGCTATGACGAGATCGCGATCAACGTGCACTATCTTGCCGACCGTATCATGGCGCGTTTCGGTGACGGCTCCGAGTACGGTGTGAAACTCCATTATCTCGTCGAACCGAAACTCACCGGGAGCGCCGGTGCGCTCAAAGCGCTCGAATCGTATTTCACCGAACCGTTCGTCGTCGTCGGCTGCGACGATCTCACCGATGCAAACCTCGATGCGCTCGTCGCCTTTCATCGCAAGTCGAACGCGCTTGCGACGATCGGCCTCGCCGAAGCCGCCGAGGTCGATCAATACGGCGTCGTCATCACCGCGGATGACGGACGCATCGTCGAATTTCAAGAGAAACCCGCCAAGGGCACCGAGAAATCGCATCTCGTGAATACCGGCATCTACGCGTTCGATCCGGCAATCTTCGCGCACATTCCGGCCGACACGTTTTACGATTTCGGAAAACAGGTGTTCCCCGAACTGCAAGCCCGGAATGCGGCTTTCTTCGGCCTGCGGATGCCCGGTGCATATTGGTGCGACATCGGGACGCCTAGCGAATACCGGCGCGCGACCGCCGACGCGCTGGCGGGCCGCGTCGCTCTGCGCGGCGCTCGGGTGCGTGGGATCCCCGCCGATGCCGTGCTCGGCGACGACGTGCACATCGACGGCGACGTGCGGATCGGTTCGCGCGCCGTGCTCGGCGATCGGGTCCGGATCGTCGGCCCCAGCGTGATCGGCGACGACGTACGAATCGGCGATGATTCCCGTCTCGACCGCTCGATCGTTTGGGATGAGGCGCGCCTTGGTGAACGAGTCTTTGTTCGCGATACGATCGTGGGGATCGGTTACGACCTGCCTCCCGATGCCCGGCTCGATGGCGCGATCGTCGCAAACGAGCCGGCCGTCCGATGATACCCAGCACGTGAATCAACTGGTCTTACGGGGGAGCGAGGCAACATGAGGCCCTCGCACGAACGGATCAGGATGGTTCGTGCGCTCCGTGGCGGTACGATGGATACTGCCCACGCGTCGGCACTTGTGCGCCTCGCCGCGGAAACCCGTTGGCCGCGAGAGGCTCATCTGTCGGCAATTTTGCGTGAAACGCTTGCGAGTACCGGCGCGTCGTGTGCGAGTTTCGAGCGCAACGACGGCGACCGTATCGCGCTCGATGCGACTGCCCTCGCCGAAGAACATCGCGCTGCGGTGCTTGCCGAACACGCGCAATACGCGCATCGCGGAATCGCGGGTCGCGCGATCGTCGGCGGCGAGGCCGCGTGGCCGGGCCGCAACGTCCTCTCGATCCCGATCGAAACGAAGGACGGCTGGTGCGCGCTCGCGCTCTCGGGCGACGTTGCCTTCGACGATGAAGCGGTCAGTTTCGGCCGCGTCGCCGCGGACGTGATCGCGCGCGTGCTCGAACGCGAGCCGCTGCAAGCGGCCGACACGATCTATCGCGATCCGCTCACGCGCCTGCCCAATCGCGATGCAACGTTCGGGCGGCTTGAAGAAGCGCTGCTCTCCGCGGCGCGCCATAAAGCGCGCGTCGCCGTCTTCTACGTGGACCTCGACGGTTTCAAAGCGATCAACGATCAGTACGGCCATGCGGTCGGCGACGTGACGCTGCTCGAGGTCGCGCGGCGCATGCAAGCGACACTGCGTCGCGATGAACTGATCGGCCGTCTCGGCGGCGATGAATTCGCGGCGATCCTGCCCAACGTCTCGAGCGTCGACGAAGTCCTCACCGCGGCCGAACGGCTTGGGAAACGGCTCGCGGAGCAGATCGAAGTCGACGACGTCCGGATGCGCATCTCGGCAAGTGTCGGCATCGCGCTCTTTCCCGATGACGGCGATTCCGCCGAACTCTTGCTGAGCAACGCCGATGCCGCGATGTATCAGGCCAAGCGTGAGGGCCGCGGCGCGATCCGCCTCTTTGGCGAGAACGTTGCGAGCGAACTGCGGACGCGTCGCGATCTGCGCGAACGCCTTCGCTCGGCCGATATCGAACGCGACTTTCTGCTCTGCTTCCAGCCCGTCGTCGCGTCGCGCGACGGCCGCGTCGTCGCGGCGGAAGCATTGGTGCGCTGGATTCATCCGTCGCGCGGCTTGCTCTCGCCGCGCTCGTTCTTCGCAATGGCCGAGACGATGCGGCTTTCGTCGCTGCTCGATTGCTGGGTCGTCGGGAACGCGCTGCGCTCGATCGGACCGTGGCTCGACGCCGGTTTCGATCCGCTCGTCAACGTCAACGTGAGCGCGCCGGATCAGGCGATCGTCGATGAGATTCGCCGCCTCTCGCGTGAGGAGAATCTCGATCTCGGACGCCTGCGCATCGAGATGTCCGAAGCCGCCGCGCTCGGCACGATCGAAGCGACGCGCCAGTTTTTCGCCGATCTGCGCCGGCTCGGTGTCAAGACCGGGCTCGATGGTTTCGCCGCGGGCAGTACCTCGCTGCGCATGCTCTCCAACGTGCCGATCGATTTCATCAAGCTCGACCGCTCGATCACGGCGAACGTCGGCACCGGCGACGACGCCGCCGACCGCCTCGCCGTCGTCGCGATCTCGCTTGCATCGGCATTCAACATCGTCGTCGCCGCCGATGCGATCGAAACGCCGGAGCAATCGCGCTGGCTCGCCGATCACGGCATCAGCGAGATCCAGGGCTACGGTATCGCCCAACCGATGATCGCCCCCGACTTCGCCCACTGGTGGACGCAGCGCGAAACGCAATCGCTCGCCGTCGGCTAACGCCGGTAACAACTCCGTAAGAGGCCGGCAATTTCGATGGGGGATGATGCTCGCGTGAATGACGAAGAAAT
>Ga0116231_10014276_pt1 | contig 10743 bp, 8 predicted proteins | sample S1TSphgellanicum_2_FD_89695 | JGI IMG/M metagenome (GOLD analysis project Ga0116231, IMG submission 89695) | Host-associated microbial communities from peat moss isolated from Minnesota, USA - S1T2_Fd - Sphagnum magellanicum MG | ecosystem: Host-associated > Plants > Peat moss > Unclassified... | reverse complement strand
GGTCGCCCGCCACGCCGGCCTGCCCAATATTTTGACTCTCGACGTCGGCGGCACTTCGACCGACGTGGCGCTGATCCAGCACGGCGAACCCCGCCTCACCCGCACCACCGATGTCGGCGATCTAACCGTGCGCGCCTCGTCACTGGACGTGAAAACGGTGGGCGCCGGCGGCGGCTCTATCGCCAAAGTCCCTGCCCTGACGCGCGCCCTGCGCGTGGGGCCGGAGAGCGCCGGCGCAGTGCCAGGCCCGGCCGCCTACGGCAAGGGCGGGACGCTGCCGACGGTCACCGATGCCAACGTGGTCCTCGGCTATTTGCCTGAAAATTTGCTGGGCGGCACGTTCCGGCTGGACCGCCGCGCTTCGGAGACCGCCGTGCAAACGATTGCGGATGCGCTGGGAATCGGCCTGCATGCCGCGGCCAGCGGCATCATCGACATCGTCAATGAAAACATGTTCGGCGCCCTGCGCATGATCTCCGTGCAGCAGGGCTACGACCCGCGCGATTTTGCCCTCATGGGTTTCGGCGGCGCCGGCCCTTTGCATGCCAATGCCGTCGGGCGTCTGATGGGTTCCTGGCCGGTGGTATCGCCCGTCTCCCCCGGCGTGCTCTGCGCGCTCGGCGACGCCACCACCCGCATGCGCATGGAGACAGCGCGCTCCTACTCGCAGCGCATATCGTCCGTGGTGGAATCCGAACTGCATGCGCTGCTCTACGACATGAGCGAGCAGGTTGCGGCAGCCCTCGTCAACGATGGCGTGCCACGCGCGGAGATTGAAATCCGCCACGAAATCGATGTGCGCTACCACGGCCAGGCTTTCGAGGTGCCAATGCCGGTTGCCCTCGCGTCTTTCGATGGTGCGGGGCTGGCGTCACTGGCAGCCGCCTTCGATGCGGAGCACCGTCGCCTGTTCACCTTCAATATGGACGCCGAGCACGAGCTGGTGAATTTGCGCGCCGTGGCGCTGGGCCGCTCGCTCGAACTGCCCGCCCGCGAAATCCCCCGCGGCGACGGCGACCCGCGCGCCGCCAAGCTGCGTGACCACGAAATCTGGGTCGGCGGCGGTTCCCGGCCGGCGGTTCTGTATGCGCGCGACCGGTTGCGTGCGGGCGATGTTATCGCTGGGCCTGCCATTGTCTCCGAAATGGACTCGACAACGCTGATCCTGCCTGACTGCGTCGGCCGTGTAGATGTGTGCAGCAATATTCTGATAGAGCCAAAGGGATAAGTCCGCAGATTGACACAGATTACCGCAGATTAAGGCAGGCGTGGAATGCGACGCATAGATTGCATAAAGCCGAAGCCAAATGATTCAAAAGTTTTTTGGTTCTTTTTTTCAAAAAAGAACAAGAAAAAATTCGCCCCATGCCCGCCAGAAAAAGCAAAGAAGCCCATAATCTGCGGTAATCTGCGTCAATCTGCGGATAAAAAATCTGCTTTCTGAGGATGCCAAACATGCCTGCGATCATCAAGCAGACCAACGACACGCCGATCAACAAAGTTCCCGTCGATCCTGTCACGCTCGACATCATCGAAAACGCCCTGCGCAACGCCCGCGTGGAAATGGACGCAACGCTGTTCCGCACCGCCCTCTCGCCAGGCATACGCGAACAGGGCGACGCCTTTCCGCTCATCGCCGACCGAAAAGGCCGCATGGTGGTCGGCCAGTTCGGCTCCTTCATCGGCGGATTCCTCAAAAATTACGACGGAATCATCGAGGATGGCGACGTCATCCTCCTCAACGACCCCTACTCGGTGGAAGGCGCGATCAGCCACAATAACGACCAGCTCGTCATCATGCCCGTCTTCCGTGACGGCAGGCTGATGGCCTGGGCCGCCATGTTCGGCCACATGACCGACGTCGGCGGCAAAGTCCCCGGCTCGCTCCCCACCGACGCCACCTCCATCTTCGAAGAAGGTTTGCGGATCCCACCAGTAAAACTCTACAGACGCGGCGAATTGCAAACCGACATCGTCAAGCTCACCGCCCACCAATCACGCATGCCGGAATGGTACAAGGCCGACCTCCACGCCATCGTCGCCGCCTGCCGCGTCGCCGGCCGCCGCCTGGAGGAAATGTGCGACCGTTTCGGCGACGAAGTTTTCGACTCCGCCGTCAACGAACTGCTGGCGCGCAACCACCGCGCCATGAAACATCTGATCGAAACCGCGATCGGCGAATCCCCCGTCTCCTTCGAGGATTTTATCTGCGACGACGGCCGCGGCGCCGGCCCGTTCAAAATGAAATGCACCATGTGGCGCGAGGACGGCCGTGTCGTTCTGGATTTCGCCGGCACCGATCCGCAATCCGCCTCCTCGATAAACTTCCTGCTCAACGACAACATGTTCAAGATGTTCTTCGGCATCTACATGATCATGGTGTTCGACCCGCAAATCCTGTTCAACGACGGTTTTTACGACCTCGTCGATGTGCGCATCCCGCAGGGCTGCCTGCTCAAACCGAATTTCCCGGCCGCCCTGTCCTGCCGCACCCATGCACTCGGCCGCATCTTTGATGTGCTCGGGGCGCTGCTCGGCCAAAAAACGCCGCAATTCCTCAACGCCGCCGGCTTTTCTTCCTCGCCGCACCTGATGTTTTCCGGTTTCGACGAGAGCGGCAAATGGTTCCAGCTCTTCCAGATCGGGTTCGGCGGCATCCCAGGCCGCCCGTTCGGCGACGGCGCCGACGGCCATTCGCTCTGGCCGAATTTTACGAATGTCCCCAACGAATTTCTAGAACGCTATTTCCCGATGATGATCGAGCGCTACGAAACCGTGGCCGATTCCGGCGGCCCCGGCAAATTCCGCGGCGGCAACGGCATTCACATGACCTACCGTTTTCTCCAATCCGGCACGATCGCCATTCACGATGACCGCTGGTTCATCCCCCCCTGGGGCGTCAACGGCGGCCTTCCCGCCAAACGTTCCTGGAAACGGCTGGACCGCGCAAACGGCACCAGCGAGACGCTGGCCTCCAAATGCGACAACATCGCCGTGGAGCCCGGCGACCTGCTGCATTTCGTCACCTGGGGCGGCGCCGGCTGGGGCGACCCGCTGGAGCGCGATCCCGCGCTGGTCGGCCTGGAGGTGAAACGCGGCCTGGTCACGGCCGAAGGTGCGCGCGACTACGGCGTGGTCACGAGCGCGGCGGGCGTGGTGGACGAAGCCGCCACCACCGCCCTGCGCGCGCGCATCACCGCCGAACGCGGCGACCTCCCCATGTTCAACCGCGGTCCCGACATCGAAACCTTGCGCGAGACGTGCCTGGCCGAAACCGGCCTGCCACCGCCTACACAGCCGAAATGGAGGACAGCCGCGTAGGCATAAGCCGCAAGCCACGCCCCCTGGCGCACCCCAGCCTCCCGGCCTAGACTTGTCGTGGGAGTCAACAAAAACGAGGGAGCCAGCACATGGCACGGGTTGCATTGGTCACCGGCGGCAGCCGCGGCATAGGCGCTGCCATCAGCGCCACGCTCAAGGCCGCCGGCCGCCACGTGGTCGCCAGCTACGCCGGCAACGACCGCGCCGCCGAGGCTTTCCACGCCGAAACCGGCATCGCCACGCTAAAATTCGACGCCGGCGATTTCGCCGCCTGCCAGGCCGCCGTGCTCAAAATCCGCGACGAGCACGGCCCGATCGAAATCCTGGTCAATAACGCCGGCATCACCCGCGACGGCGTGCTCGCCAAAATGAGCCGCGACATGTGGGACGCGGTGATCGACACCAACCTCGGCTCCTGCTTCAACCTGTGCAAACTCGTGTTCGACGACATGCGGTCGAAAAAATTCGGCCGCATCGTCAACGTCGGCTCGATCAACGGCCAGGCCGGCCAGTATGGCCAGGTGAATTACGCCGCAGCCAAGGCCGGCATCCACGGTTTTACCAAAGCGCTCGCCCAGGAAGGTGCCCGCTTCGGCATCACCGTCAACGCCATCGCCCCCGGCTACGTGGACACGGAAATGGTCCGTGCCGTGCCTGAGGACGTGCTGACGAAAATCATCGCCCGCATCCCCATGGGCCGCCTCGGCCGCGCCGACGACATCGCCCGCGGCGTCGCGTTCCTGACGGCGGACGACGCGGATTTCGTGACCGGTGCTACGCTGTCGATCAATGGCGGGCAGCATATGTATTGACCGTACGGGCTTATCGCAGCGGAGCGACCCGGTTTTTGCGGCGAGCGCGTGGGGACGGGACGGCGCCGGGGCCGGCGACATCGGACAATGAGATCGCCACGGGACCGCGGTTTGGAAACTCCGCCACCAGCCGCAGCCTCCCGCCCATCGCCGCCACGTAACTACTAAGGGTGGACAACAAAAGGTCCGCCCGACGTTCCAGCCGCGAGACGTTCTCCTGCTCCACGCCCATCAATTCCGCAATTCGCTCCTGCGTCAGATGGCGCGCCTGGCGCAAATCGCGCAGCGTCAACTCCTGCTCGACCAGCTCCGCGGTGCGGGCGGCCACCGATGCCCGCTCCTCTGCCGTAAAATCCGCGGTAAATTGCTCAATGGTCACGGTCATGCTTCGGGTCCCCTATCCTGGTCCATCGCCTTCAGGTGCGCACTGAACCTTCCGTCCGCCAGCCGGATCAAATCCCGATAAAACTGCTTTTGACTGACGCCCGACTTGCTGCCGCCAACCAGAAGAATGGCCCGCCGGCGCGGATCGAAGGCGAAGGCAATACGCCATTCCCCGTCTGGCAGCGTGAACCGAAGCTCCTTCATATTGGCGTGCGATGACCCCTTAAGCGTATCGCAGTACGGCCGCCGAAGCTGTGGCCCAAACTGCCGCAGCAAACCCACAAGTGCCGCGATTTCGATCTGCACCGGACGCGCGAAACCCTTGGCCTCCGCCGCGAAGGCAGAATCAAACAGCACATTCCATGTCACTGCGTCTGCCAAGACGATGGCCTGATATGCGCTCTTTAGCATATGCCCATGAACGCATAGGCGTCAAGGAGTTGCTACCACCTCCAGTGACACGTGGCGGGTTACTTCACCGTCGGCACCGGCAGCGCATACACATGGAACGCGCCGTTCAGGGCATAGATTGCCGGATAGACGCTCGCCGGCACCGGCGTCAGAGGCGGCTGAGTGATGATCACCGGAGCTGGTGTCCTGGAGGCCGATGCCAGTTGAAAACTGCCATCCTGCCCGTAATGCAGGCGCAGGCCGTTGCCGAGCACTGTCACATCCGTCGATGCCACCAGAAACGCTTCGCGTGGCCCGGCGCGCATGCCGGCCCGCAGGCCCGAGCCCAGTTGCTCATATTCCGTGTCGCTCAGCCTGCGCAGAACATGCCCGTTCGCATCGAGCAGGCTGACGACCGGCTTGCTGACAATCCCGTCCAGGAACAGGCTTTCGAATGTCAGCGCATAAGGCGCATCCTGGCGTGGCAGCGCGAACACCGCATAGGTCGTCGTCGGCAGCGACCGGTCGGCCGGCTGCAGGCAGGCGCTCGTCGCATCCAGTTCTACCCGTGCGCCGCGCAGCGAATCGATCGGTACGGCCACGGCGCGCGACAGATCCGGGGCCGCATCGCAGGCCCGGTCGCCCAGCGAGAGCAGCGGCGGCCGCGGGGTCGGGCCGCACGCCGACACGGCTGCCAAGGCGGCCAGGGCGGCCGCGGCGCGCGGGGTCACGCGAGCCTGCGATCGACCGCATCGACCGCATAGGCAAAAGCCTGCTTCATCGCCTCAACCGCCCCCGCCGGGTCAGCGCGCACCTCGCCAAACGTGGTGAAAGATTTCAGGTCAACGGCCGGCGTGCCGGGCGGCTCCTGCGGATCGGCCTGAATGCCCAGGTTCAGCAGCGTGTCCTGCATCAGCACGGATTTGTCGGCGGCAATCATACGCAGTTTCAGCCCCACCGCCGGCCGGTAGGGAGAGCTGTCCTTGTCGTCGTAGGCCACCAACCCATAGGCGGTCACCACCACGTCGAGCAGCGCATCGTCACCCGGAAAGGCGGGATAGGCTTCCAGGAAATCACCCCGGGTGGAGTCCGCCGGCACCGCCGACGCCGTCAGCTTGCGGGCGGCGAGGCGCGCCGTCAGTTGGTCGTGAAAATAGGCCTCCCCGTCAAAACCCTTCTCGGCAAAGATCGCCACCAGCGCATCCCGCCGGTTGTTCATCGTCGCGGCCGTGGCCACAGCGCCAATAACACCGAACACGCCAGGCAGGCGCGTGGCCACGCCGTTCAGCACAGCGACGGCGGGCCGTTTCGGGAAACCAGGGGTGGGCAGCGCCACCTTATGCACGGAGGCCATGGCCTGCCGGTCCAAGGTGATCGGCTTGGTCGCACAACCCGCCAATGCGGCGACAGCGCTCAGCATTAACGTCCGGCGCTCGATGCGCAGGCCTGTGGTCATCATGGGAAGCGGTCTCCGGGGCACGAGGGTTGAAACGACAATCCCCGGGGAGCCGGCCGATCCGTTCACGCGGGCGTGAGTTTAGAGGCGGCGCAATTCCTTATGCAAGGTAAAAGCGAAAGGAAGAAAGCACTTCTTTTTTGAAAAAAAGAAGCAAAAAACTTTTGAATCCTGGGCCGAGCCTCTCCGGAGAGGCCGAAGCCAAATTTGCAAAAGTTTTTTGGTTCTTTTTTTCAAAAAAGAACTTCTTACTCACTCTTCCGCCACCGCCCACTCCGCCACCCGAGCCAGTTGCGCATAATCCGAAAACCGTGGCGCCGCCCCCGGCGAGGGCTGCGACAGATACGCCCGCGACGCATCATCGAACGCGGCGACCAGCGCCAGCAGCCCGGCGCGCGCGGCCGCGATGGCGGCCTGCGTCTCGGTCTCGCTGCTGCGGAACAAAGGCGCCGCACGGCCCGCGTCGTGACCGCCGGAAATATGCCAGTAGGTGAGTTCCGCGACATGCCCGACCAGCGCAGCGCCGAACGCACCCTGCGCCACCATTTCGGCCTCCAGCGGCAGTTGCGGCGCGCGGCCCTCGCGCACGTCGGCGGAGGTCGGCGGGGTGCCGGTTTTGTAGTCGAGGATGGCGATGGAGGCATCGTGCCGGCGCTCGATCCTGTCCGCCCGGCCGCGCAGGGTGAAAGGGCCGGCGGGGGCATCAAACACCCAGTTGCCATCGACTTCGGTGGCGATGTGCGCCAGCGGCCCGCGGGAGCGGCGGTCGCGCTCGGCCTCCGCCACCCAGGCAGCGATGCGGTGCAGACGCGGGCGCCACCAGGCGGCCAGTGCGGGGCGCATGCCGGCGTGGCCTAGGGCCGCATCCATGTCGCTGGTCAGTTGCGCGAGAGCATCAGCGGGCCAGGCGGTGCCGTAGCGTTTGAGAAACCGGCTCATGCCGTCATGCACGATGCGGCCGTAGTCCGCCGCGTCGGCGGATTGCTCTATCGGGTCCAGCGGGCGCAGGCCCAGCACATGGCGGGCATAGATGGCGTAAGGATCGCGCAGCCAGGTCTCAATTTCCGTCACGCTCAGTTGGCGCGGCCGCAGCGCCACCGGCGGCGACGGGGCGGGCGGGCGTACCGGCACGGGTGCGTCGGCCGGCCGGTCGATCACCCGCGCCCAGGACACGGCGGGGTGCGCTGGTAGCGCCCTGCCCGCCCCTTGCAGCAGCGCATCCAGACGCACCAGCCAGCGCGACGGCACGCAGGGCGCATCGCCACGCCGGCGCGGCGCCGACAGGATGACTTCCGGCGCACTGCACGCGGCACTGACGAAATCATGCGCGGCCAGCCCGATCGTCTCCTCCGGGCTCGGCAGGCCGATGGCGGCCCGCATGGCGCGGCTCAGCCAGGGTCCAGGGTCGGTCGCCGGTGGCCACACGCCTTCGGTCAGCCCGCCAAGCACAATCACTTCGGCCGATTGCAGCCGCGCTTCCAACAAACCCCAGATGAAAACGCGGGGATGCAGCGTCCCCTCGCGCCCCCGCAGACCGCGGCGTGAACGAACAGCGAGGCCTTCGAGCGTGGCATCCAGCAGCGCCGGCAGATTTTTGCAGCGTTGCGGAGGCAGCAGCGGCAGCGCCTCGGCGAGGGCCGCCAAATGTTCGGCAAGCGCCGATCCGTCCTCGCCGGCCCACAGGCGCGCGGCACCAGTCGACTCGTCGGTGGCGGCCAGCGCCTCCGCGGCCTCGATCAGCGCCTGCAACCAGGCATCCGGTGCGACCTCTCCGCCAGAGACTGCACCCAGCAACGGCCGCAGACAGTTGGCCAGACGGTCGAGAAACGCCGCATCCCCCTGCCGCGCCTTCAAACCCGCAATCCCCGGACCAGGCCGCGGTCCCCGCAGACACTGGCGTTCCAGCGCCCGCGTTTGCGCAAGACACGACCGGCGCGACAGACCCGCCGCGCACAGCGGATGTTTCAAAAACGCCAGCAGCGGCACCGGGCGCAAATCCTCCGCCACCGCCTGCGCCAGCAGACGCAGGAACACCGCAGGCGGCGTCTCGCTCAAAACCTCGCCCGCGCTGTCGTCGGCCACGATGCCAAAGCGCAACAGCTCGGCACTCACCCGCTGCGCCAACTGCCGGTCGGGCGTCACCAGCGCCGCCCGCGCGCCCGGCGTCTCCAGCGCATGGCGCAGGACCAGCGCAATGGACTGCGCCTCCTCCTGCCCATCCGCCGGTTCCAGACGATGCAGGCCAAAACTGTCGCACGCCGCGCCCTGCCACCGTTGCAGCGATGCCGCCGGGAGCAAGGCCAGGCGCAGCGTGTCCGTCCGCGCCGCCGGCGACACCGCCGGCAGAGGTGCCAGAATCCGCACATCGCCCCGCGTCGCGTCCAGATTGGCGAGCAGCTGTCGCAGACTGGCCTGCGGATGGCTTTCGTCGAGCGCGTCCCAGCTCGCCTCGTCCAGATCGAGGTCCAGGCCAGGCAGCACCACGAGCCCCCCGGCCAGGCAGTTGACGCTGCGCAGCAGGGCGGCGACGGCCGGAATGGCGCCCGTTGTGCCCGCCGCAATCACCCGCCCCGCCGGCGGCTTGTCCCCCCACGCCCGCGCCTGCGCCCGCAGCAGCGCAATCTGCCGCGCTGCCACATCCGTCCTTCCCTCATCCGCCAAAATCTTCGGCCAGGCCTGCGTCACGATCTGCAGGAAATCGAGCGTAACGTTCCAATGCTCCGCCCAATCCGGCCCGGCGGCGGCAGGCAGCGCGGCCGCCAGATCGATATCCGCGCGCGCCGCCTCATCCAGCAAGGACGCCAGTTCGGCCGCAAGAATCCAGGCGCGGCCGGCCTCGCGCGGGGCGCCATTTGCCCCGTTCATGTGTAAAATCATGCCGGTCAGAATCGCCAGCCTTCTCTGCGGCGCGATCGAAGGTGGGATGCCCAGCACCCCGTCCATGGCCAGCGGCACCTCATCCACACCGCCGAACGCGGCAATGCGCGGCAGCAGCAGCGGCCGCCCGTCCGTCTGACGCAGAAACGCTTCCGCCAGGCCGCGCGCGGCGCGGCGGGTGGGGAGCAGAAAGAGGGCGCCGGCCACCGCCAGCGGCCCATCCCCGGCCTCGGCCAACCACAAGGCGGCCAGCGCATCGAGGAACGGAACGCCGGGCGGGATCGTCGCCAGCATCAGGTGGTCTGGCCGGTGAGCCTTGCGGCCAGCGCGTGTTCGGCCTCATGCAAATCGTCGGGCCTGGTAAAATGAAACCACAGCCCGTCATGCACCACGGCGGTCAGGCGCCCGGCCGCAATGGCGCGGTCCCAGATGCGGTTCATGGAAAAACTCGGCGCCCCGCCGCCGTCGAACAGACCCGGCCGTGCCAGCGTCACGCCGGCATAGATATAAGGTGCGATCTCCCGCTCCCCGCGCCGCCGCGGCCGGCCCCAGGGGTCGAGAAAGAAGTCGCCCAGCCCCGTGTCCGAATGCACCTGGAAGGTCCGGTGCACGAGAATCACCCCATCCACCGCATCGGTGAGCGCGGCCGCCACGCGGCGCAGCGCCGGCACCGGCCCGTCGAGCCAGACCGTGTCGCCGTTGACGACGAAGAACGGCCCGTCGCCAAGGCACAAATCGGCCAGCGCCGAGGCGACCGCCCCGCCGGTATCCAGCAACGCCGGCTCATGACGCACGGTGGTCACCGGCGGCACCGGGCGCCTTGCCAGATGGTCGGCAAGCTGATCGGCATGCCAGTGCGCATTCACGGCCACATGCGGCACGCCCTGCGCGGCCAGCCGGTCGAGCGCGTGGTCGAGCAGGCTCCGGCCGCCGAGATTGAGCAGCGGTTTGGGCGTGGCATCGGTCAGCGGCCGCATGCGCGTGCCGAGGCCGGCCGCCAGCAGGATGGCATTTTGCACGATCATGCGGACCAGTTTGGCCTAAGCACCCAGGCTTGCAAACACCTGCGTCAGCCTGTCGCCCCACCCCGACATCGTCGCCTGACGCGCCGCCCCATCCGACGCATAGGCGAGCACGATATGCAGCGCCCCCGCCGGCATCAGCGGCCCGAGCCGGTCCGGCCATTCCACCAGCACCACATCGTCCAGCATCTCGAACCAGCCCAGCTCCTCCACGCCGCCAGGCCCATCCAGGCGCCAGAGATCGAGATGGTGCAGCGTCAGCCGCTGCGTGCGGTAGCTCTGCACGAGCGTAAAACTCGGGCTCGGCACATCGAGCGCCGGGTCGCCGGCCGCGGCGCGCAGCAGCGCACGGACCAGCGTGGATTTGCCGGCCCCCAGCGGCCCTTCGAGGAGAAGCGCGTCGCCAGGCCGCAGCAGCGGCGCGAGGGCGGCGCCCAGCCGGTCGGTCGCCTCCTGGTCCGGCAAATTGAGCGTGCGCATG
>Ga0116231_10014275_pt1 | contig 10743 bp, 13 predicted proteins | sample S1TSphgellanicum_2_FD_89695 | JGI IMG/M metagenome (GOLD analysis project Ga0116231, IMG submission 89695) | Host-associated microbial communities from peat moss isolated from Minnesota, USA - S1T2_Fd - Sphagnum magellanicum MG | ecosystem: Host-associated > Plants > Peat moss > Unclassified... | reverse complement strand
CGGATGTTTTAATGAACGAAGTAAACTTATTTCACGTAGAGCAGTACTTGGTATACCTTCATCACCGAGACAAACACATTTGATCGCTACATCATGTTGTTGTCGAGTATCGAATGCTTTCCGAACAATTCCATATGTACCTTTACCTAATTCACATCCAACATCATATCGATCAAATAATGTAAATGTGCCATTATTCATCATGATCTGAAGAAAAAGAAACGAAGAGTTTGAATTTATTTACGATGTTGGTTGACCTTTGAGAATAGCAAGAAAAAGTTTACTTAATGATAGAGAAGAGAATGATGAACGATTATTACAAACACGATATAAATTTAAAAATGAAACGGAATCGAAATGAAAATTAAAACATACAGAAACATCGGTTGAATGAGCGTAATCAACCGAGAATCGAGGCGTACCTAAAACATATGTTGAAATGCTTGAATTTCGAATAGATAACCTACCTCGAATAATTCCGGAACCAGTAATCCATAAATAAAATTCATAAACCGGTATTTGTAATAAATATTGATTAACATATTGAATGATTTTTACTGTTAATACTGTAATTAACCAAATCTAAATATAATCAATAAAATTTTTCGAATAGAAATGAATTATTTACTGAAGTAAAAACAGCATAATACATAAATATCGATGGTAATAAAAAGAGAAGAATTGTAAATGTTAATGTAACAATAAACAATTGATCAATATCACAAAGATGTGAATCAAGTCGATTATTTCTCAATGGATTCTGTTTTTTTCCACAAAATAATCGAAAAAGAATAATCAACAAACGAATTTGCCAATTAAATAACCTAAAAAAAATCCTCTCAAAAACATCTTTCATTCATTCCCTTCAAAAACTACCTTGCTGCATAAATATAAAAACAATACAAATGAATTGTTAACAAACGTATAAAATCACAGATCGTTCCTATTGCTAATGATATCCCAAAAAAGCATAGAATTGATAATATCTGATATAAATAAGGTAATACAGTAATCACTAAGGCTTCGAGATACCCCGACCAAAGATAAATATGATAGAAATAAAATCTTGCAAGAAATTCGACTAATGGTTGATTTAATTTCAAACCAGCAGGTGCATGCATAAGCCATTCAATAATCGATTTAATCCATGTGGTTAAATTCTATTGAAAGATAAAAATGATTATCGAAAGAAATCGAAATTTTTCTACTTGAGTTTGAATTAATATTTCATTCGAAATTAAACGATTAACATCAAAATTTCGGAAGAGAATAAATGAACATAATATTCCAACAAATATATTCGATAGTAAATAACCGAAATTTGCATAACGTCTAAATACATAAACTTATTAATTTCCTTTTTTTTGGTTGATGAACGTATTTACCGTAATCGGAAGGAATTATGCCTCGCTTGTTGAAATGTTAAATACATTCCATAGATGCTCTGAACGAGAATACTATGTTTTAACAAGAAATCTTCGATGGATGTCTAGAAAAAATTCGAACAAAAAAAAATGATTTCGAAAAAAGTCATTCGTCGTACGCGATTGATGGGCGAAGGATCGATTAATGTCAATTGATTTTTTAAATGTTGATATATTGATTTCGGTAGATTATTTTCCTGACATATATAAACAATTTCGGCATTATTTTTCAATTCATTATTCTCCAATAAAACAACATTAATTGGATGATTATTGATCAAAATTTCATTCGATTGAGATTTTTGTTTAAGAAATAAATCATTGTCGATTAAACAACGATTTTCACATTGATCATGTTCATATTTACATAAAATGACACGTTGCTTTTTACAAGAACATTGATCAACGGATGAAATTATTAAATATTCATCATTCAATTCATTATTACATAAATACAAATCTCGACATTGAGTATCCAATAGAATCTCTTGTTCGATATAGACAATCATCTAAAATCAAATATTGACTTTACTCTTTCATCAAAAGATCTCATTGATTTTCTAGTTCGAATTCTTTCTGTAATTAAGAGAAATAAATATTCAACTTGACTCTTTGTTCATTTAGTTTGACTACACACACAGATACATATAAACACGAAGAAAAAGAAAAAAAAGATTAAATCGTTCATTTTAAGCATTACGAATGCCTAATGCTTGTTCCAATTCTGCACGTTTTTGTTGTACTTTATTATAAAAATATCGACTAACTGCTTCATATGACCATTGTTCTGTATAATAATCAGCACGTCGTTCTTCTTCAGCATTTCCTGTTGTTGAATCAGTAATCATTTTAAGATCACGCGATTGTGAAGCTAACCATTTACATATAAAACCTTGTGGATCATCAGCAAATGTAAGATAAAATTCTCGACTTTGTTTTAATTGATTAATACTATCAATATATTGTAAAATCTAGAACAGAAGAAATTCGATGAAAATCTTTTCTTTTTTCGTTTACTTTGCCATCTAATTCTTCTAATTCATGTGTATTTTGAGGTGAAAGATATGTTCGCATAGAATCTCGAACAGGATCATCAACTTCAACGTCGATATCATAACAGGCATGTTTTTTCGGATCACTACCCAAACTAGAGGAGAAGAAATAAATGAAGATTTTTAGTTTAAAGAGAATAGGTTTTACCAGAGTGTATGATTGATAATAATCGGTTCCGATGGAAGAATTAGTTTGTTAAGTTTAGCTGGTAAATCCGAAAAGCGAACACGTGTACAATCGAATATCTAAATATGGAAGATCATATTGAATGAAGAATTAAACGAAATACGAACTGCGTGTAAATGCGGATCACAATTAATAAATTCTCGCTCTTCGGGATCTTGTAATTTATGTGTTTTGATATATTGCCACATAGCATGAATGATGGTTTGTCGTGTACCATTCGTTAATGAAAGTAAACGAGCAAGACGAGAATCTAGTCGAAATTGGGGTGGCTAAGAGAAAAAAAAACATGTTTTTAATCAATGTATCGTTTAGTCATCGTACTGAATGATCAAGAACCATAAGAATAGTGCATTTAACATTCTGATCGCCTGGTCGACGAACTTGAAATCCATCAGTCTCTGCCGTTGCATTTGTTCGATGCCACTAGAATTGAAATATTATTGAAATTATCCTCTGATATTGAAACATACTTCAACAAGATGATTATCCGGTCCATATAAATCTTTATCTAATTCAATGACAAGACTGCGAAAAAATGATGAGAATTTACGTTTCGCTTTTCCTTGATCATATTTATTCGTATTTGGCTAAATGAAAATCGAAATATGATTTTTTTTTCTTTTCTGAATATTGAACTTACATCATCAAGAAGACGACCTTCAACACGCATTTCCCAATATTGTACTTGTTCATCATCGATACCAGTTGTATCTGAATCAAAACGAACTGGATATTGATGACTGATAAATATACGTAATTTCTTTTTTATCTAAATGAAGAAAGAAAATGAGAAATAATTGGAAAAGATTGGTCATACTTTTTGAGGTCGTTTAAGTGTTTCTTGAATATCAAGACGTTTTCGCATTAAAACAGAATCTAATTTTTGTTCAAGACGTAATAATTCAATATATGCTTGAGATTCAGGTACAAGTGAACGAATTTGTTTATGAATCACTTTTTCTGTTAGACGTTTACGTTTTTTTCTGTAAAAAATATTTAAATAGAAAAACAAAGAAGATATTTTGATTTCTTACTGTCTCATAGGACCACCGCCTGTTGGAATGGCATTAGACATCATCGGTTGACTAGGAACCATAACATTGCTATAAGCCATTGGGGGTGGTTGTTGTCCTGGTTGAATCATTGGTTGTTGACGAAGATCATTTGAATATGTTGACCGTTTATTTTTGTCATAGAGTGCTGCACGATTAACAACTCCATAGGGACTACCACCAGGTCGTACCATCATCGATGATTGAGCTGGTTGTTGAAGCATTGATACTTGCATTGGTGATGAAGCAACCATAGGACGCATGGATGGAACACCAACAGCAGTATTAGGTTGAGGCATAACAGATGGATTCATCATTGTAGGAGGTCTTTGCATGGGAGGTGGTTGTTGTGGTTGTTGCATTGGATTGGAATACATACTTTCGTTTTTGACAAGGAGACACTTTAGGTGATGATGTTTGATGACTGGGTCAAAAAAAAAATATCATTGTTCATTCTTGACATTCATTGGTTCATTTATTGTGTATGAATATATAGCATATGATAGAGGACAGTAGCGGTCAGAATGATCGCATTGATTTCTGATCATTTGAAAATTAATTTAGTACAAAATAATAGAGTCAATTAATTAAAGTATTCATTGAGGAATTAAATGCAAAAATTTTAAATGAAGAAATTCTACTGATTATCTTACAGATTCTTGAAGACAAACATCGGTTTTAAAAATGTACGTTATTATGGTAAATAAATTGAAATTAGACATGACTTCGAAACTATTTATATCTCAAGAAACATATTCCAATTCACCCATTCATCTAATGTTTCTCCATTACTCTGATAAATAGTCTTCGATAAACATAAATGATAGCCTCAAAAAAAAGTTGATGTGATTCGTTTTTCACAAGTCTGTCTGCATTTGCATGCATCTCACCTATAAGTGTAGAATATAACTCGCTCTTTATTTATTAACACACTAATACAAACTTAAAAAAATAGATTTTGTTCATACATTAATTAGCATTTTCGATTCTTCTCACAGTTTTCTTCATTGGACGATGTCTTAACATCACATGAACTGAAATAACTCTTGATAGCAGCAGCTGAGACACCCAGTTTTGTCAAAAAACTGGCTGCTGCTCCTGTCATCGATGCACTTTGAAACGTAGCAAAGAGATGTGGAGCTATACCAGCTGATTGCCACCAGGCGGCTAACGACCCACCAATAATACCCGTAGCGGAAAAACCAAGTTGAGCAAGAACAAACGGAACCCCATATGTACCTGCAGCAGCTGCCAATCCTCCATAACCGAGAACTTTGAGAGCTTTATCAGCTATGCAACATTGATCAGTACTCAACTCCAATTCATCACATAATTTCTGAAGACTGATATTTTTAAAGCTAATTGAACTGATAAGTGGCGGGTAAGACAGAAGTAGAAGTATTACAAGAGACGCTGTAAAACGCATTTTTGTTTTTTATTCCAAACCTATGAAGTGTGGTGGAGAAATCAGTGTTGTGAAATTCAAACGCTCGTGACTCTTCTTTCTTATTTAATAATTAATATTAAGCCTCATTCGCCTGCGCGTTACCAGATGAAATAAAACAAGTGGAATTCATTTGTCGATAGATAGCGCTGAATGATAGAAAAATCTACGAAAAAAACTATCAATTCCAACCAATCTTCAAAATTCAGAGTGAAAATTTTATTTTTAAAATTAAATTGATGATTATAGACATAAAAAAGTGATAAATTTCGAACATCGATCGTCATTGGCAACGGAAGTAGAGTATTAGTCAGCTTTACATTTTGTGAAATTTCTTCTTTCATTTCTTTGATTGATAGCAATGGTAATTACACACCTAATATTTAACATTAAAACTAATGATTATATCTTCTATATTTTTAGCCTCGTCGATCAACTTCACGTAGTCGAACTCGATCAAAGTAAATAAAGATTGTCTTTGAAAAATATTTACCATGAATCTTCTTTCAAGATCACCCCACCGTGACCATCGACGACATCATCATCGTCGATCTCCGGTCTCCTCTCGTCATCGTCAAAGCCGGAGTCGAGAACAGGATACTAAAGACGATATTGAACGACTTAATCCAGCACCCAGCAAAGTTTTAGGTGTTTTTGGATTATCATCATATACAGAAGAAAAAGTGATTCGACGAATTTTTTCGAAATTTGGACGAATTAATAATATTCATATTGTTTATGACCGAGGAGTAAGTTTTCATCTATATACATTTATCATTCATATTGAAAATCGAATTTTTTCCCAGACAGGTCGATCTCGTGGTTTCGGATTTATTTATTATGATAATTTAGAAGATGCTCAAGAAGTAATTGTCATTTTTGAATTTAATTTTTTTTAAATTTATTTTCGTTATGAAAAGGCCAAAAAAGAAACACATGGAATGGAGATCGAAGGTCAAAAAGTTCGTGTTGATTTTTCCTTAACCAATAAACCACATGAACGAACACCAGGCATTTACATGGGAGCAGCGTAAGTTTCATTTTTTTTCCAAATCTTCTAGCTATTCTTCTGTACTTGTTCCAGGGAGCAGCTAAGTTCACGAAGTGATCATAAGCCATCGCGTCGATATCGTAGTCGATCACGATCACCACGTGAGTATTCTATGATTTTTCCATCTTTCTCTATCGAAATATTTTCTAGGTCGTCGATCTCGATCACGTTCATAACTGATTAAAGTAAGATGATGATTCCATATTATATTACAGATCAAGAAGTTTTCTTATTACATGTATTGTCTTCATCAGCAATGAATTTTCTATCCGCTTTTAAATCCTCTACCAAATGATTAGCTATTTCTTTTTGTCTGTACGATATCTCCTACTGTATATAGGTGATGCTAGAAAGAAAAACTGATAATCCTGTGTCTGTCTAACAGATCTTTGAAGAATGAAGACATCATCCTAAAAGAATTCGAAGAAACCTCTTGGACAATTCTATCGGAGACGAAGATTGAAGTTGAAATTTCCATTAATTTCAATTTAGCAAATCGAAGAAGAAGAAGAAGGCGGAGAAAAAAAGAAGGTTTCATTTTATTATTCTATAAACACATGAGGTGGTACGTATCTCAATCGCCTATTGTTTTCAACGTTATTAAGACATGAATTTATCCGAATTTCGACTAATTTATTCTGTTTTCTTCATCTAGATCGACGACAAATATTGTGCAATTTGAATACATATACTCAAGAAATATATATATACTTCATTTAACTAACAAATCAATCCAGATAAAGCTTTAGTTGATATTTGAATAGTTCTGTTTTGTTCGAAATAAAAACAAAAATTTTTCTTTCCTCAATTGTTGATTTTATTTCAAATAAATTACTGGACAATACAATACAATAGAGATTGTCTGACATCGAACTTTTCTGCACTTAATCAAGGACATAGATCAGTGAATCATTAAATAAACCTATGTCCTTCATCAAAATCACATTCAAATGAATTATATCAACATCGATGAAATGTTTCTTTTTTTCTTAATATATATGTGTACATAGAATGAATCGATAGCAAAAAAAGACATTAAACGACACACAAGATTAGTAATGAGAGTTAATGAAAAGTTATGTTTTGTTTTGTTTTTGTGTAATATGAACATGCAGAATGAAGGAAAAAAAAATGTTTGTATTCTTATTGATAAATTTAATCTTGTAATTCTTCTTTATCAAAGATATATTCACCAAGACCAGAACCAACACGACGTAAGTTGGTAATATAATCTGCGTATTCTTTGATTGATTTAACCTGTTCGTCAAGAAATTCTTCTTCAAGATAACTTGTTAAATGTGGATCACTAAATTTAAATAAATAGAATGAATTCAAATAATCGATTATCTTACTTATGTTTACAAGCAAATGCATGAAGTTCAAGTAATGCTTGATAAACATCTTTTTCCAATTGTAAAGCTGTTTCATGGGCTTCAAGTGGTGAACTCCAACTTTGTTGAGCTGGTTTCTACAAATAATTATCATTCATATTCAAATAAATTCAATCAATAACATACTTTAATATCCAAAAGAACAATGGTACCACCTCGTTTATTTTGATATTCCATAAATTTATTTGCATGTTCACATTCTTCTTTAGCCATTTTTTCGAAGAATTTATAATGACCTAAAATAGAAGATTTGTCAATATGATGAATAAATCGTTCAATGTTTTACCTTTTAACGCAACATCATGACGATCGAAATAATGTGACATTGCTGTATAAACATAACTAGCATAGAATTCCAAATTAATTTGTCGATTAATTAAACCTTCATTATCTTCATGATAATTACTAAACAAAAGTCAAGGATGAAAAACAATCTGTATTTTCCAAAGATAGATAAATCATACTATCGAACGATATTTTCTCGTGGTTGATTCAATGCTACTGGAGCTTTTTGACGATCTAGTTGTCCACTTTGTTGTTGATTATCGTTTTGATTTTCCATTGACCTAATATTTCTTGTTCAATATGATGTTTAATAGATACGATTTGTAACGAACAGTCACTGCTGCTGCAAAACAAATCGACCGACTGACTAAATAAAAATAACGCCGAGTAAATACGTTTATATAGCAAGCGAAGAAAAGAGAAAAAAAAAACAAGCGCTATATTTTTTTTCTCCTTCGAGTTTGATCCTCATCATGGAGTATGTGCGTGGCGGCTTGGCTTCCCGAAAGAAAAAGAAAGAGAGAGAGCCTACGATTACGTGTCTATTCTACGCAGTTCATAAAAAGAAGCAAAGAACGAAAGAGAGAAAAATAGAGAAAAGAACGATTGGAGAGGACGAATCAAGCAATAGAATTCTGGAATATAGTGTGCACTATCACAGTGATATGACGAAGTGAAAAAAATACAAGGAAAGAAATTAAGAATTGACCTTTTCAATAGGGCAAAATATATACACAGACAAAAGAATTACTCACACGGATAAATTAGTCCAATTGAAGTCAACTACAATCGAATGCACTTATCAATTCGACTGTATCGATATATGAAAGTTTGTCGTAGTACTAAAGATACGCTGAAATTTTTGATAACACCTCGACTTTTTCTTGAATTGGTTATCTTTTCCAGCTTTATCAATTTCATAACATCACAACATATTTTGTCTACTGATGTAGATGTAGAGTTTTGAAGCATATTTTTTTGTTGTTTTATTTTGTTATTTCATTCCGAAGCAAAGATTTTCAAACAGAAGAGATCGTGTAAAATTCTATCAATATGTATATCTTTTATTCGTTGTACAAAGCATAACAACAACAAAAAATAACAATAGTAACAAAAGAAAAATCACTTTATATGACTATTTACTATAAATTTGATCGAATCAATTGTCATTCATAGATAGCACCAAAAAAGTAAATGCAATATTCAGTAGAAATTACATAGGAAAAACAAATTACCGACAAGAAAATCAATGATTGATTAGGAATCCGCTATTCGAAAATTCGTTTGGGAAGTAAATGATACAGTGTTATTAGAATAACAGCTAACCATCCCCATAAAAATACCGAAAAAACCCAATATTTACTTTGAAAAAATGATTGATTAGGAAAATTAATCGGTCGACCAAGTTTTATCTGTGCTTGACGTCGAGCATTATAAACTAATAATGCGGGTATAATATATTGTACAGCAACACCAGCATATGAACCAGTAAAACCGACGAGAAAACTAATATCTTCAGTGATTATACTGACAGTACAAGGAAATAAAAGAACGAATATAACCAGAAAAAACCGATGTTTACGTTGAACTTTTACACATGATTTCAGAATTGTTTCAAGATTATTTCGTAATGTTATACCAATAATTGGGAAACTTGAACTCAATGTAAATACAGGAAATAAGACAATAAAATATGCTAAAAAAGTTGGAACTGCAACTGCAGAATGTTGACATGATGTTGTTGGACGAAAATTTAATGTATAAAGATCTTCAAATGTATTAAATGTAAATACAGCTGTTAATGATAATAATAAGTAAAATAATGTTATACAAATATAATCATAAGCAAAAAGAGATTTTAGTTTATTTTTTGCACGTATTGGTGCTACTATACTTGGAATTGAATGATGACACATCTGAAATTATGAGAATAACGAGTAAAGAAATGATAGAAAAGATTTTCTACATACGAAACTGTATACACAAATACCAAACAATACTGGAAGACTACGAACATGAAATACAGCTGGATGAGCTGAAGGTTCATCTTTGGGTTTTCCAGCAAGATGAACGATACACAAAGTAATCATGGAAATAAAAGCTAGAAAATAATAGAGATAGTCTTTGGATGTTTCACGGACGATTAAATTACCAGTCCATCGACAGATAGTTGTAAATATTTGAAGAAATTTCGTTTTTTGTGCATTACTAAAAACGAATAAACCCAATGTAGAAAAAAAGACAGCCTAAAAATGTTCATCTGAATAATAAATCGTTATATGTTTATCGTACCACTAATATTTGATAGACATTATGACGTGTTAATGAAGAATTCGACCAGCATAAATCATCATTAGTGATATTTGTACAATTGATTGGTTCATATCGACTGAAATATACAAAGATATAATTGACATTTTTATGATAGATATCAACAAACCAAATAACATCACGAATGGATTTAGGTACGGCTGAACCATAGATGGCTAAATCTCCGAAGAGATAAAGTGATATACATATATAAAAGATCACTAAACCCACTACAATAGAAATTTCAATAGTTAGAAGAAAACAATCGATGAGATTAACATACGTTTATTCAGAAATATATTTGCCATTTCACCCTAAAACATTGAAAGAAAAAATTTGACTAATATCAATGAGGAATGTGTAAGTCTCTCACTAACCATTTCAATTTTTTCAACAATATCAAAATCATGTTCTTCCGTTCCTATTGAAAAATACACTTCTACACAAAGCAAATATAGATATTCATTTCTTATTTAATATCAAATATTCACCTTCGGTATTGATTGCATTAGATAACAATGGTGTTTGATCTGATACATTAGTATTT
>Ga0116231_10014274_pt1 | contig 10744 bp, 9 predicted proteins | sample S1TSphgellanicum_2_FD_89695 | JGI IMG/M metagenome (GOLD analysis project Ga0116231, IMG submission 89695) | Host-associated microbial communities from peat moss isolated from Minnesota, USA - S1T2_Fd - Sphagnum magellanicum MG | ecosystem: Host-associated > Plants > Peat moss > Unclassified... | reverse complement strand
GAGCAGGATCGACGCCAGTCCAACCGCGCGCACCCGCGCGCCTGCGAGGACGCGCGGCCCCACGCCTGCGCGGACGCGCCGACTCACACTTGCGCTCCGCTTCGAGGCTGCCACGGCCGAGCCCGCAGACTGGCGGCCCATGCGGAGCCGATCAGCAGAACGCCGATGAGCAGCGCGAGCAGCTCCTCCAGCGGGGCACTGCCGGCCGGGACGGCACGCTCGTGCGCGACCGTGTGCAACGCCGCGTCCAGCTCGGCCGTTGGGATCGGGTGCCCGGCCGCGGCGGCCAGCCGCGGCACCGCTGAGAGTGCTGCGGCCGCAAGCTGCGGCCCCGGCCCCGGAGCGAGAGCCTTGACCGCGAGCTCGGCGGCACCCAGCGCGTGCGCGCCGCTGCTGGGCCCGGCCAGGCCAAAGCCGTTGGGCATAACCACCAGGATCTGCCCGCCGAACAGGTTGCTCAGCTCGAGGTCGAGATAGTCAGCGTACGTCTTGGGCTCACGCCACAGCGCCGTGGCCGTCCCGAGGTCGGTCGCGCTGGCGATCATCGCGACCCGGATCGGGAAGCCGGCCCGGGCGCTGGCCGCCAGCACGGCGCTCAACTCGGCGGTGGTGGCCGGTGGCAGGCTCAGGTCGATCGGGTCAAAGTAGGTGAAGCTGACGAGGACGTCGCTGGCGGGGTCACCGTCGGCCAGCGCGCTCGGAGCCGCGATCAAGGTGGTAAACGCCAAAATGACGCAGATGACCGACAACCGCACAGGCGTCCAGTTTAGGCGCGCGCTGCTGTCGGCACTCGCTCTGATGGCCTTGATCTGCCTGCGCCCCGCCGTGGCCGCCGCCGACGGCCCCGTCTCGCCGACGGGGACGAATTTCTACGCGAAGGTGACCCACGCCCCGGCGGGCATCCAGGCCAAGGTCGTGGACGAGTACCTGAACCTGTGGGTGAGCGTATCGCCGCGCACGCGCGCGACGGTCCTGGACTTCCGCGGGGCCCCGTGGGTGCGCTTCAGCGCGAACGGCGTCTCCGTGAACCACAATTCGCAGGAGTATTACCTGAGCCAGATCCCTGTGCCGGCCGTGCCACCGGCGGGCCTCACGGCCACCACGCCGCCGCACTGGATCAAGGTCTCCTCAGGGCACTCCTACCAGTGGCGCGAGGGACGCCTGCACGCGCTCGCCACAATCGCGCTCGCCCCGGGGCAGAGCCTGATCGGCGACTGGCACATAGCGATCGTGGTCAACGGCCGCCACGACCTCATCACCGGCGCCATCTTCCATCACGGCCCCCCTTCGGGTCTCTGGTTCTGGCCGGCGATCGTGCTGATCGCCTGCGCCCTGGCCGCCTGGCGCGTGAGGTCCAGGTTGCTCGATCGGCGCCTGTCGAGGGGGCTGGCGCTGGCGCTGCTGGCGCTGGCCGCAGTGGGCATGGGCAGCAAGTACCTGCACGGCAGCCCCGGCGTCAGTACCGGCGGAGTTGTGCTCCTGTTGCTCACGTTGGCGGTCTTCGGCACCGTCGCCGCACGCCTGTCCCGACCGCACTCAGGCTGGCTGCTGCTGCTCGCCGCGGCGCTGACCTCGTGGGTCGGGGTGACGCTGCTGCCCGTGCTCACCCACGGCTACGCGCTCGTGACGCTGCCGCTCTTTGTGATCCGCGCAATCACCACCACGCTGCTGGGCGGCGGGGTCGCGCTGGTGCTGTTCGCCCTGCGGCTGCTGGACGCCGACCCTCCGTGAGCCGGCCGCGAACGCCAGCCCGCGCATGCCCGTTGGCCGCGCTGATCGCGGCCGCTCTACTGGTGGCGGGGTGCGGCACCGCCACGCGTGACCGGTCAGCCCCGAGCGCCATCACGGCCACCGCACCCGCAGCGGGCATCCCGCCCGCACTGACCGCCGGTCTTCGCCCGATCGGACGCGGCCCCCGCTTTCAGCCGCCGCGCGGCGACACGCCGATCGGGAGCTGCGCCGCCCCGCTTGGGCGGCGCGACCAGGCCCACGTCGAGGTCTTCGCACAGAACCGTGTTGTGCTCCTGGCGGCCGGGATCGGGGCGCGGAGACCGCTGCGGTTCCGCGACGGCCGCCTGACCCAGGCCGCCTGCTTCGGCGATGCTGTGACGCTTGACCCTACCGGCACGGTCTACTTCCGCCCCGGGGTTACGGTGACTCTCGGCGAGCTATTCGCGGCCTGGGGTCAACCGCTCTCGGCCGATCGAATCGCCTCGTTCACGGGCGGTCCGGTGCGCGCGTACGTGGACGGGCGGGCCCAGCGGGGCCCGGCCGGCCAGCTGAAGCTCTCCCAGGATGCTGAGATCGTGCTCGAGATCGGACCCTACGTGCCCCCGCACCACGCCTTCACCTTTCCCGCCCCGCCCTCCCCCCGCCTGCGATGACCGGGCGGCCGGCTCTAATACGCTGGGAATCGTGAGCGAAGGCGCGCCGACCGTTTCAGAAGCCGGGACGGCGGCCAACCCGCGCCGCTGGTGGATCCTCAGCATCTGCTGTCTCAGCCTGCTGATCGTGGGGCTCGACACGACGATCGTGAACGTGGCGCTGCCGTCCATCCATCGGGATCTGCATGCCTCTTTGGCCGGCCTGCAGTGGATCATCGACGCCTACACGCTCGTGCTCGCCAGCTTCCTGATGCTGAGCGGCTCCACCGCGGACCGGCTGGGCCGCAAGCGCATCTTCATGACCGGACTGACGATCTTCGTGATCGGCTCGGCCGCCTGCGCCGCGGCTCCGAGCCTCGACGTGCTCGTGGCCGCGCGTGTGGTGCAGGCTCTGGGTGGCTCGATGCTCAACCCGGTGGCCCTGTCGATCGTCCGTGACGTCTTCACCGACCAGCGTGAGCGCGCACAGGCGATCGGCCTGTGGGGCGCGATGCTCGGCTTCAGCATCGCGTTGGGCCCGATCGTGGGTGGCGTCTTTGTCGACACGATCGGGTGGCGGTACGTGTTCCTGGTCAACGTCCCGGTCGGGCTGATCGCCCTTGTGCTGGCCGCCGCCTACGTGCCGGAGTCACGCGCGCCGCACGCCCGGCGCATCGATCCGGTGGGCCAGGTGCTGGTGATCGTCGCGTTGGCGACGCTCACGTTCGGGATCATCGAGGGCGGCAGCCGCGGCTGGACCTCACCGCTGATCCTCGCCGCCTTCGCTGTGACCCTGGTCTCGGTCGCGATCCTGATGCCCTACGAGCTGCGGCGCTTCGAGCCGCTGATCGAGTTCCGGTTCTTCCGCAGCGTGCCGTTCGCCGGCGCCTCGGCGACTGCGGTCTGCGCGTTTGCGTCGTTCGGCGCCTTCCTGTTTCTGAACACGCTCTACCTCCAGGACGCCCGCGGCTACTCGGCGCTGGACGCTGGCCTCGCGACCCTGCCGCTGGCGGTCTTCCTGGTGATCCTGCCGCCGGTCTCGGGCCGACTCGTCGGCAGCTACGGCAACCGCCGGCCCCTGATCTTGGCGGGCATTGGTCTGACGATCGGCCCGCTGCTGCTCACCGGCCTGACCCCGCACACACCGATCTGGAGGGTGTTCGTGGCGTATATCGCCTTCGGGATCGGCAACGGGTTCGTCAACGCGCCCATCACCAACACCGCCATCTCCGGAATGCCTGCCGCTCAGACCGGAGTGGCCGCGGCGATCGCCTCGACCTCGCGCCAGGTCGGCTCCACGGTCGGAATCGCGCTGGCCGGTGCCGTCGTCGCGAGCGGCAGCGCCCACGCGAGCACCGATCTGGGGCCGGGGTTCGCCGCGGCCACCCACAACGGATGGTGGATGATCGCCGGATTCGGCGCCGCCGTGTTCATCTTCGGCCTGATCACGACGACCGCGTGGGCCGGCGCCACGGCCAAGGCCACAGCCGCCCGGATGGCGCCCGAGGGCGCGTTGACCTGAGTCGGCCGGCGGTCGCCTCCGGTCGGCCACCCGCGAACCTCGGCCTCCCGCGAACCTCGGCCACCCGCGAACCTCGGCCTCCCGCGAACCTCGGCGACAATCTCTGCTCCGATGTCCAGCACCACAACACGGGCATTCGCGCCCGGCAGGGTCAACCTGATCGGCGAGCACACCGATTACAACGACGGCTTTGCGCTCGCCTTCGCCGTGCAGCAGGGGGTAGTCGTCCGCGCCGAGTCCATCCCCGGCGAGCTGATCCTCGCCACGGCGCTCGACCTAGACGAGAGCGACAGCTTTCCTGCCGCGGCGCCCCCATCGGCTGCGGGCTGGCGGGCGTATGTGCGTGGCGCGGTGGCCGAACTGCGGGCGGCCGGCTTCGCCGTGACGGCCGCCCGCGTGGAGATCAACGGGACGCTGCCGATGGGATCGGGACTGTCGTCGTCGGCCGCGCTCGAGATGGCGCTCTGCCTGGCCCTGCTCGATCTGGCCGGCGCCGGGACACCGGACGTGATCGGCCTGGCGAGGCTCGGACAGCGGATCGAGCATGCGTGGCTCGGCGCCCAGACAGGTCTGCTCGACCAGCTCGCGTGCCTGGCGGGCGCCCCCGGGGAGGCGGTCCTGATCGACTTCCTCACGCTGGAGCTGACGCAGACACCGCTCGAGCTACCTGAGTGCCGGCTGGTGACGGTGCCCAGCGGCAGCTCCCGCGTCAACGCCGACTCCGGCTACAACCGGCGGCGCGAGGAATGTGTCGAGGCGGCCAACCGGGTGGGAGCGCAGTCGCTGCGAGACGTGAGCATCCAGGACCTGCACGTGCTGCCGGAGATGCTGGCCCGCCGGGCGCGCCACGTGATCACGGAGAACGGACGCGTGCTGCAGGCGGCCGCCAGCCTCGAGCGCGGTGACATGGAACACCTGGGCCTGCTTCTCGATCTCTCCCACCGGAGCCTCCGCGATGACTTCGAGGTGTCCGTGCCGGCGGTGGAGGCGACGGTGGCGAAGCTGAAAGCCGCCGGCGCGGTCGGCGCGCGGATGATGGGTGGCGGCTTTGGTGGCACGGTGCTCGGGCTGATGCCGTCCGATGCGCCGATCCCAGCGGAGGCGACGGTGGTGTCTCCCGGCCCCGGCGCGCATCTGGCGCGCTTGGGCCGCGCGGACGGACAGTAGTCTGAGATTGTGCTTGAAGTAACCAACGTCAGCGTCGACTTCGGCTCCGTCACCGCGCTCGCCGGAGTGACCCTGACCGTGGCCGCCGGTCAGATCGTCGGGGTCACGGGCGAGCCGGGTTCCGGCAAGACCGCACTGGTGCGCTGCCTCAGCGGAGACCTCGCCCCCAGCTCCGGAACGATCACGCTGGACGGGGAGCCGCTGGTCGGCGGCCTGCGGGCCGCCGAGCGCCAGGGCGTCGCGGTCGTCTGGCAGGAGCTCCAGCTCTGCGAAACGCTCGACGTCGCCGGCAACCTGCTGCTGGGCCGGGAGTCACGACGTCATCTGCTCTCCGGCAAGCGGCTGGGGATGGACGCGGCATCGCTGCTGGAGGACCTGGGCATCCCGATCGACGACACCAGCCGCCTGGTCGCCACCCTGACGATCGGGGAGAAGGGCCTGCTGGCGCTGGCGATGGCCCTGGTCAGGCGGCCGCGGCTGCTGGTGCTGGATGAACCGACGGCCGCCCTCGGAGTCCTGGAGACCTCGCAGGTTGAGCAACTGCTGCAGCGCGTCCGCGCGGCCGGAACAACGATTGTGCTCGCGAGCCGAGACGTCGGGCAGATGTTCCGTGTCGCTGACCGGATCGTGGTGTTGCGGCGCGGGTCCGTCGTCGCCCAGGTCGATCCGGCAAACTCTCACCCCGACGATGTGGCGGCGCTGATGGTGGGCACCAGCGTCGACCGCTCCGCACGCCGGCAACTGATGCGTCTGCACGGGCTCGCTGACAGCCTCGCCGTCGCCGACCCGAGCTCCGGCCTCAGCCTGATCATCGCGGCCCTGGCCGCTGCGCTCAACATCGACCGATCCCACATCGACCTGATCCGAGCTGAGTCGGCGGCGACCAGCTCAGACCGGGTGATCGTCGATGGAAACACCTGGCTCGTGCCGGTGGCCGGACCCGCCGGGACGGGGGCCGTGATCGCCATCAGGCGAGACAGCGGCGAGCCTCCGAGCCGCGACGAGCTCGATCTGCTCGGGCTCTACGCGGGTTACGCAGGCGCGGCGCTGGAACGCCAGGAGGCCGAGGCGGCGCAAAGGGAGGCCGGCGCGCTGCGGCGCTCGCGTGAGCTCCAGCGACAGTTCCTCTCCCGGCTCAGCCATGAGTTGCGCACGCCGCTGACGGCGATCCGCGGCTATGCCTCGAGCCTGATGGCGCCGGACATCGTCTGGGACGACGACTCGCAGGAGCGTTTCCTGGAGCGGATCGCGGCCGAGTCGGCGCGGCTGGGGCGGCTGGTGGACGATCTGCTCGACTTTTCGGCGATCGACTCCGGCGTGATGCGCATGCAGTTCGATTGGTGCGAGCTGGAGCTCGTGTTGGAGGCCGCGATCGCGGTCCTGCCGGAACCCGATCGCGGTGCCGTGACCGTGCAGTCAGACGAGGAGCTGCCCGTGCTGTGGGGCGACCATGACCGTCTGGAGCAGGTCTTCGTGAACCTGCTGACCAACGCGCTTCGGCACAACCCTGAAGGGACCAGAGCGACGGTCACGGTGCGGACGCGCAGCGGCAACCGGATCGAGATCACCGTCAGCGACGACGGTCCCGGGCTTCCGTCCGAGATCAGGGCAGCCCTGTTTGATTCCGGCACCCGCGGCCGGACCCGCACCTCGGGGGCGGGGCTGGGCCTGTCGATCGCTCGGGGGATCGTGCAGGCCCACGGCGGTGAGATCGGACTCGACGATCAGCAGCCGGGGACCAGCTTCAGGATCGTGCTGCCGCTCGACGCTCACGAGACGGCGCCCGAGCCCACGCCGGTACGGGTGCGCGCCGATGCTTGACGGCCAGCAGACGCGGGCACTGCTGATCGAGGATGACCCGAACATCGTCGATCTGATCCGGTCGAACCTGTCAGTGCGCGGCTTTGACACCGTCGTCTCCAACGACGCCTCGCACGCTCTGCGCCTGCTCGAGACCGAAGATCCGGACATCGTGCTGCTTGACCTGATGTTGCCCGACGCGGACGGCATGGATCTCTGTCGCCAGATCCGCGAACGCTCGACGGTTGCCGTGATCGTCGTGTCGGCCAGGGGCGGGGAGCGCGACAAGGTCACCGCGCTGAACATGGGCGCCGACGACTACATGACCAAGCCCTTCAGCGTTGAGGAGCTGCTCGCCCGGATCACCGCAGCGCTCAGACGCACCCGGGCCACCGCGGCGACCGAGCAGCCGCAGCTCGTGATCACCGCCGGCGAGATTGTGATCGACCTGGCCAATCAGCAGGTCACCGTTTCAGATCAGCCCGTCCACCTGACGCCCACCGAGTTCGCGCTGCTGCGCGAACTCGCGCTCAACCGCGGCAAGCTGCTGACCCATGCCCACCTGCTGAGGCGGGTCTGGGGGTCTGCCTACCAGACCGAGACCGAGTACCTGCGGGTGTACGTGCGCCGCCTGCGCGCAAAGCTCGGCGACGAGCACGCCGAGCTGATCATCACGGCGCCGCGTTCCGGATACCGCTTCGCCGCGGAGTGACTCTTACGCGACCCTCGAGCCGCGTTAACGAGTTTTTTATATCCGTCAAGCGTTTGTTCATGCCTCGTTCACAGGTCTGCTCCTAACGTAATTCATCGTTAAGCGGTGAATCCGTCATAGGGACGAGCTTCACCGAGGAGAGAGGAACCTAGGAGGTACTTCGTGAACCTGCTGCGTAACAGCAAGGTCGGGATCGTTGGTTGCACGCTCGTAGCGAGCGTCGGCGTTGGGCTCACCAGCTCGAGCGCCGTCGCCAAAACCGCTGCGGCGCGTCCGTCGTCGATCTCAGTCTCATCCTTCACCAACAACTTCAGCGCGCTCAAGTCGCTGAAGTCGATTGCCGCCGAGGGCAAGGGCAAAATCGACGCGATCCTGCCTGACACGACCAGCTCGACGCGCTACGTCGAGTTCGACGCGCCCGACCTCAAGGCAGCCGCGAAGGCGGCGGGCCTGAGCATTCAGGTCCAGAACGGTGAGGGCTCCGACACCACGTTCCTGTCCGACGCCAAGGCGGACATCAGCGACGGCGCGAGCGTGCTGATCATCGACCCTGAGGACCAGGGCACCGGCGTCGAAGTCCAGACCTACGCCAAGGCGCACGGCGTCAAGGTGATCCAGTACGACCGGCTGAGCTCGGGCAAGGGCGCGGTCGATTCGGACCCGTACGTGTCGTTCAACAACGTCACGGTCGGCACGCTGATCGGCAAGGGCTTCGTCGCCTGCGCCGGCTCGTGGCTGAAGGGCAAGGAGGCGCAGTTCATCGAGATGCACGGCGCTCCCACGGACAACAACGCGACGCTCTTCACCGACGGGTACGACAGCGTGCTCGATCCGCTCGAGAAAGCCGGCAAGATCAAGCGGGTCGCCAACACGGCCGGCACCTGGAACCCGACCACCCCGTCCCCGGATGCGCTGGATGAGTTCAAGGCCGCGCTTCAGGCCAACCCGAGCGCCAACTCCGCCGTCATCCCGAACGATGAGAACGGCGCCCCGATCATCACGTACCTGATCAGCCAGGGCGTGAAGCCGTACTCGTTCCCGACGACGGGCCAGGACGCCACGCTGACCGGCCTGGACAACATCCTGGCCGGCTACCAGTGCGGCACCGTCTACAAGCCGATCTACAAGGAGGCCAGCGCGGCCGTCGCGCTCGCGGTCTATGAGCGTGCCGGCAAGGCGGCTCCCAAGAGCCTGGAGAACGGCACGACCCAGGACCCGACCACCAAGAAGCAGGTCCCGTCCGTGCTCCTGACCCCGGAGTGGGTGACCCCCACCAACATGAAGAGCACCGTGGTGGCGGACAAGTTCGTTCCCGTCTCGCAGCTCTGCGCCAGCAGCTACAAGGCCGACTGCAAGAGGTACGGGATCTCGTAGCCCGACTGAGGAGTAAAGTCGCCCACCCGCCCGGTCACTGCGATCGGGCGGGTGGGCAGGCTTCCTTTGGCAAACTTCCACCACTAAAAGTTCCAGCGAGATGACCACATCTGACACCACACCGGAGGCGCTGCTGTCGCTTCGCGGGATCAGCAAACGGTTCGGGCCCGTTCAGGCCCTCTCAGATGTCACCTTCGACATCCCCGCCGGCAAGGTCACCGCGCTCTGCGGGGACAACGGCGCCGGAAAGTCGGTGACGATCAAGACGATCGCGGGCCTGTGGGCCCCCGACGGCGGAGAGATGCTGTGGAAGGGCGAGCCGATCCATCACAACGGCCCGAGGGCCACCGAGGAGATGGGCATCAAAACGATCTACCAAGACCTGGCGCTCTGCGACAACCTCGACATCGTCCAGAACATGTTCCTCGGGCACGAGTCGCTGAGACACCGCACGCTCGACGAGGACGCGATGGAGCTGACGGCGAGAGAGACGCTGAAGAGCCTGTCCGTCACCACCGTGCGCTCGATCCGGCAGTCGGTCTCCTCGCTCTCAGGCGGGCAGCGCCAGTCCGTGGCTGTGGCCAAGGCAGTCATGTCCAACGCCCAGCTCGTGATCATGGACGAGCCGACCGCGGCGCTCGGCGTCGCGCAGACGCGCATGGTGCTCGACCTGATCAAGCGGCTCGCGTCCAGCGGCGTGGCGGTCATGCTCGTCTCCCACAACCTCAACGATGTCTTTGAAGTCGCCGACCGCGTGGCGATCATGTACCTCGGGAGGCTGGTGGTGTCCGGCCCGGCTTCGGAGTTCACCACCCAGAGCGCCGTCGAGTACATGACCACCGGCGCCTCCAAACAGCCTGTCGCTGCCGCCTGACCCGAGACTTGGAGATTCACAGTGTCAACGCCCCAGATTGAAGTCCCACCCGACAAGGGCTCGGAATCCGCCCTCAGTGAGACCGAGCTGGCCACGGCCTCCCCGGAGGTCTTTGCCGGCACCCTCAGCGAATACCTGACCGCGTGGTGGCGGCGGATCAAGGGCGGTGAGAGCGGCGCGGTGCCGGTCCTCGTCGGACTCGTCGTCATCATCATCTTCTTCCAGCTCGAACGCAGCGCCTTCCTCAGCGACGGCAACATCGTTGCCCTGTTGGGAGAGGCCGCCCTCTACGTGATCATTGGCGCCGCCGAAACGTTCGCCCTGCTGCTCTCGGAGATTGACCTGAGCATCGGTTACGGCGTTGGGATCGGTGGCTTCGTGATCGCCGAGCTGATCGCCGCCCCCGTCAACCTCCCCTGGTGGTTGGGGATCCTGGGCGGCATCGCGGCGCTCAGTCTCCTTGGCCTGCTGCAGGGCAGCCTGATCGCCCGGCTCGGGCTGCCTTCGTTCATCGTCACCCTCGGCGGCCAGCTCGGCTTCCTGGGGATTGTGGAGGTACTCGCCAACGCCGACTCCACCGCGGTTGGCGGCGTCATCCAGGTCAGCCAGACGAGCCCGATCTCCAAGCTCTCGAACAGCCAGATGAGCCCGACGCTGACCTGGATCGTCGTGATCGGCGCCGTCGTCGTGTTCGCCGCGGTCACCCTGAACACAAGCCGCTCACGCCGCGCGCGCGGGCTGCACACGGTCCCGCTCGGCGTCACCGTCCTGACGATCGTGGTGCTGGCGGTGGTCGGCGTCGTCCTCGCCCTGATCTGCAACGCCAACCGCAGCGGCTTCGGCACCATCGAGGGTATGCCGTGGCTGTTCCCCTACGTGCTGCTGATCATCCTCGCCTACACCTGGCTACTGTCGCGCACGCGGACCGGCCG
>Ga0116231_10014272_pt1 | contig 10744 bp, 7 predicted proteins | sample S1TSphgellanicum_2_FD_89695 | JGI IMG/M metagenome (GOLD analysis project Ga0116231, IMG submission 89695) | Host-associated microbial communities from peat moss isolated from Minnesota, USA - S1T2_Fd - Sphagnum magellanicum MG | ecosystem: Host-associated > Plants > Peat moss > Unclassified... | reverse complement strand
GATTTAAAATAAAAATTTATTGCTTGAAGAAGTGGTTCTAAACCATTAAAATAAAAAAACCACATTGGGTCTTAAAAAAAAAAAAAACCAAAAAAAAAAAAAAAAACAAATTACACAATGGCACAAGGTTGAGGCGGAGAGAGTTTAGCCAAGAACAATGACCACAACTCCATTGATCTAGCTCTCAAGAGAAGGGAACTCTCCAGAGCATGGAGTTCTCTAGTGAATTTCACCTCATGAAACTAGCATTCCCTCAATGTCACTGCATCTGGCCAGAATGAACCAACAGCCATCAGTGCACCATGAGGATGGATGATGGGTGGACAAGAAACACTTTTCCATTGGGTTTTAACTCCCTTGCTAACCATGGTGGTTACTCCTGTTGGCTGGTTCTAGTGTGTACCCACAACCAAGTCACTAGCCCTTACCTGCATACTAACCATCACTATACATCTACTTACCTAGTAGTCACCTATTGTTGTACCTATGTATATACCTACCTAAATCTACAGTCCTACCTATTCTTTACAGGATAAGTTATGAAGGTGAAACCAGACCTCAACTCAGTTCAGGTTCATCCATAACCGAGTCATAATGGGCTTCCAGTGGATGTTGTGCTAGTCGCTGTCGGTTCACTCTGGCAGCTTCATCTTTGGATTTGTCTCTGCACCCTCTGAGTGAAGGAAAATGCATCTAAAATTATGTGCTGAAGATGATGATGACCTTCATTATACTAGGATAGAATTGTGAAGAAAGGAATTTGACCACTGTTTTGTGCCTTCTGCAGTGCCAGCAAGTGATGATTCATCACAGATGAAAATGAAGAGATTTGATTTTTAGCAAATGGAAGGGACAAATTGTTCAGTCTTGTTGGCAGTCATAACTTAGTTCCAATACAATCAGCACCTACCTACCTGCATCTGGCATTCTGGACAAGAAGTTCTCCATGGCAACAATATGCACAGCAGTTGCAGTGGTCACTGCAAGAAGTGAACCATCTGCAGAGAAACACATACCGTAAACAGCTGCCACCCAGAAGAATGCAATCAGTACCTTGCAGACAATACATTAATAACTGCTCCATCCTTGACTATTCCATTTACTCTATCTTTGATACACATCCACAGAAATGCATAACTTCAGTTTGAGCAAGCACATTATGTTAGTGAGGAGAAGTCACTTGAATTTTTCTGTGAGTAGACTTAAAAAAAGGATGAATATAAAGAAGATGTCAGTGTTCAGGGTTATTTACATAGCTGGGTGATAAAATTCACAAGCTCCATATCAGGTTACAAAGGCAAAGGTCAGGTCTTGGTTTTCTGTTTGTTGCAGTGCAAGTCAGGCACTGGATTGACTCGACATGGAGAGAACTTGAAAGTGCAGAGATTTCACCTGTATCAAGGACTGGAGACTGGCCAACCAGCTGAATACATGCCACAGAAACCCCAATATGAGGGATACAGTGCCATCTCATGGGCTTACAGAAGCAATGGACAATGGCAACTTTTATTGGAAGCAAGAAGCTGCATATCAATGTTTGGGATATGGTGAAAGCTGTTATAATTTACCTGCCCAGTTTCATGATTGAAAAGGCAAGCCTGATTTGTTCCACTCCCACCAGCTCCAATAAGCTTGTTGGATACTCCTCTTCCATATACAGCAGTGTACAATCGACAAGGCTGCCCACTGTCCAAGTGTTACTTTCATTCTACCCTTACCTGTAATCACAAATTCAAGTAAATCTGGCTCCTCCGGATATAAGGCTTTGTATTAGATACTCGATCTAAGATCTTCAAACTGAACACTGTTGGCTCTGGAAGATCATTAAGGATTCACTTACTTCTGTGTCCTCACTTGGAGGCCACATCATACTCCGAATAAGCTGACCACTCCCGTAATCCCACTCCTTCAAGCCATGACAACTTGGGGTAAATATTGCTGTCCTGCACAGTACTGGGTGCCATTGGAATTGACTCCAGGTGGATTAAACCTTTTCTGTGGCTGGGTTCTTTGCTGGTGTTTCCACAATACCCAAAAGCTCAGTCCATAAGAGCTCAAGTAAAACAATTAACTCTCTACTTGTATTGTCCTAGTGCTCATGTTGTATAAATGAGTTGTCTATGTAACATGCACCACTTCTTACAATAAATTGGATTCTTTTTCCAATCAGTTAGGATGATTACTTGAAGTTGGTCTGAGTGACGCCATGATCCTGTCAGCACATGATTGCCTCCAGCATCAATGGCAAGTGCATCTCCACAGATTAGAGTCCCATATATGCTACGCACTGAACAACCAACTCTGGCATCCCAAACCTTGAAGAATATTGATCACCAATCAGAATATTGGTCAGTTTCAATCTGCCTCAGCAGACTGGAGGTCACACCATTATCCACTGTGGTGAAGGTTTTCATGGTACTGTACTGCATAAGAACCAGTTGTATGTGCCAGGTTTCATTCCAAAATGTTGTCTATCCAAAAGCAGAAAAATGTCAGGGAAGAAAACAGTTCAGCATTGTATTGTGCCATAAAGATATATAACCTACCTGGGTGGTATTGTCCCATCCACCACTCAAAGTGATGTTGATGTCTGCAGGATGCCATTTCACAGCAAATACTCGGTTTGAGTGTCCTGCTGTAGTTGTACCATTTCTGCACATGTTGCCAAAACAAAAGGAATCTTCTTAAGATGTTCACTACTCATGATGATATCCAATGCTCATGCACATTTTGCCCATGTTCTCAGCTCATGCAACTGCTTTGTTACATGAAGATGCTCATCGACAACAAGGACAAGGAAAACAACTGATGTCCCTTGACAGATTGTGGGAAAATTATGGAGAGGACAAGGGAGTGTCTCCTTTGGCATTCTGAACAATGTGCTCACCCTTCACTAAGAATTTGTAAGGGCTTTTGTGTGACTCCATCATAGATCCTGACCTGCACCAGGCATATGATGTTGGACCAAATTAGATTACAGGGGATGTATTACGTGTGCTACAGTTTGATCAGAATGCCTCACTCTCTGTGGTGGTCTCTTGTCATATATTTATTGCAAATAATTATGCATCTCCTATGCTGAGTACCTGTAGATGGCCTTTCCTAGACCACAGCCTATTTTTCATACCTTGATTGTGTACTGAAAACAAAGAAAAATGAAATTTTCCTGATTTCCTTAGAGCTGCACAAGGAGGTAGCATAGCGCTTTAGAGAAAGAAGTGATTTATGGAAAGAGAGGTGACAGTAAGCATACCTTGGAGTCCAGCCCTGCAGTAGCAAACTTCACACCAATTGGATGGAAGTCAACTGCATAAATCTCATTGCCTTCCTCTTTTGTCATCCCCAGATGCATCTCTGATGTAGCATGCCAATGATGGATTTGTCCATTTATATCTTGCACAATCAAACAGGCCCATTCTCAGGCATTAAGCTCTAGTCTGTTGTCCTCCCCAACAGCTTGCCAAGAGGAACTCATGAAGGGCAAAACATTGAAGCAGGCAGACACCCACACCCCAGGAGGAAGGAAAGAGATATGCTGTAATGTTTCGTTTATGCAATTGCAAACTCAATATGCAATAATGGTTCCTACATAAATATTTCAACATAACAAGGTCACCCATACTGTCACCCCTGAGATGTTGTCACTCCCAAGAAGTGCAACATTTGTATTGTACAGTTCTTTCAAGAATAATGGAACTTAAGTTCTGAATTTCTCATAATTCCATGGAAATTAAGAAACATGATGTGGGATGTGATGATGGGTTTTGCACGACAGTCAAGATTGAGCACCGCATGAAACCAGCAAGTTTTGGGTGGAAGCAGAAGAATTTAAAGCAGGATGAAAGCACATGGAAGTGCATGACCACTTCCGCTGTCCTTTCCTCCCAATGTCCAGCATGAATGCAATCCTTCCATTCACTGCATTATAAATCTGCAAGAAGACATTGGGTACAGGAAGGAAGAAACACTCAAAACCATCATCATAGTTTGTTGCTTCTTCCAGGAGATCACAGTAGCTCAGGCAGAAATTGTTGCCAGGAATATGCAAAGGTTTGGACTGGAACATGGACACATATCACCTCAATAGTTCCTGCACTGGTACCGATAGCGAGAAAATCGCCATTGTCAAGAAAACGAGAACAGGAGGCTTCCTTCTTCTGCCTGCAGAAAGAAAGAAAATTGGTACTCACATAGTAAGCGGAGCTTCATGGATGACCACCTCGTGTCAATTCTCCAGACAAAGAAAGATCTGACAGAAAATCGCCATGAACACAGGCAACAACCTGTTCAGAACTTTGGTCTCATTTGCTTCTACGCTCAGATCTGCACTGGGAAACTAACCAGATGAAGCTGAAAGAACGCTAGATTTTCTTACATCGGGATTGTGAGGACGGGACGGAGCAACAACACTGACGTCCCGGGTGCTCCGTGACTGCTGCAGTCCTCCTCAGCGGAGGTCGGAACGTGTTGTGTGCTTGATGACTCAATCCTTTCTGCGGCGGCATCTGCGAGGGAAATCTTCATTGCAGCATACTCAAGCTCTTCCTCGGCTTCTATAGCAAGCTCTTCCTCAACTCCCAGTTGCGCAAGCCCCTCAACCAGACCAGTGAACTCTGAAAGCTCCATAATATTCTTGTTGCCTGTTGTTGTGTGCAGTGTGTCGGACTTCAGGTCCTTTGAGCACTCCATGAAATTGAATGGAAATGACTCCATCGCAGTGGACTAAATCCTTCTTTGTTGTGAGTCTCGTTTTCAGGCAGGCAGGCAGGCTACTTAGAGAATTTTTTGCGAGTCAATGGGCTTCAGCATCATGTCTTTGCAAGATCGAAACATCGGACCTCGACAGTAAAAGAAAATGCTCTTCAAGACGAGGAGGAATCGTGTGGTTTGAAATCATCATGAATTGCAAGAAAGAAAAAACTTCTGACAAAAAAAATCCAGTTCATCAAAAGAATTACGGACGAAATCTCCAGCGGATGTGATCACCGACAACAGCACAAGACGAACAACAACAGGAAGCAAGAGACGAACTCAGAACTTGTCGCAATGCAATTTTTCAAGATCCACTTGGTTTTCGTCACGTAGAACTACAAGTGATACGAATTGAGGACATCATGTACCATGATGAATCGGGGCATGAACTTGCAATGCTCGGTCGCATCTCAAGCACGAACAACTTGAATAAACCGTCCTTAGTTCCAGAGACGTAACGAAACTCTAGACAAATCGGGGAAGACGATGCCCGTGAGAATATTATCAGTCGGGCACACACAAGGGCAGCTACAGAAGTTCATTCCGGACAAGAATTGCAGGCTTCTTACCGGCTTTAACTGAAAGCGGGCAACTCGGGCAACAGAAACGTCTTCCCCTATAATGACTCACTGCCCGTTTTCTCGGTTGGGCTCACAATTCAGTTACGATCGCAGTTCTTAATGTCCTCAAGAATTTTGTTTGCCTGCAATTTCCTCACTACATGCAGTATACTTTTCTATTCAACGATGTTTTTTCTTCACCATCTTCAAAGTCAAGAAGTCTGTTTGGAAACATGTGTTGATGTGCAGGGCACACTTTTTGACAGGCTTGTCAAAAGATCCTTGCATCACACAATAGCAAATTGTGATAGGAACTTGTGTCTCATTCTGTCATGGCAATCTCAGACATAAAACAACTACACAAATCTGACAAATCTTCTCAGAATCTCTCCAGTCTTGCTAGTATTCTGAAGAACAAACCTGTATCAAAACCAATCATATTGCTTGTCTATCCATCTAAACAGTGTCTGCAAGGCTGTGTGTTAAATCACTTTTGCACACCATACCTAAAGTTGCCTGTTGCATGTAGTTCCAGTAGTCTGGAAACAAATATTGCAGGGGGAAAATTCTCATTGCAGTATCAAAAATTTGAATTGAACTGAAAGGTTTCTGACCCACTCTAGAATCTCCTTCAAATCCCATATTTAAGTGGTGCATCTGAAGGGAGTGGTCTAATGCAGCACATGGCTTGCGTCCAGTACTTGAATCTGATCTCTGTCTCTGCAGCCTGTTGAACTCCTGCACCTTCGGGACCAATATGCACTTCCTCAACAAATGGTCCCTTCTTTGCAGTGAGTAGTCTTCCATAACCTGAAGCAAGCGTCAGAAGAGAGAACAAAGCTTGATTGGAAGTGTATTAGATGGCACAATCTTTTACCCCTACTGCTCCGGACAGCAGAATCTCCAAAACATGGCTCAAATCATATGTGATGGTCATCTGCTATAATGCAAATGGAACTGCAGCTCAACCCTTCTGGCTGGCTGGCTGACTGACTCTCAGGTCTGCTTTCCCCATCTCCTTTTGCTTGAAGTTTGCTTCTTTGTAAAATACTAAATCCCATCAATGTCATATAGGAATCAGAGCCTGAACCTACTACGGTACAAAAGGTGTGTTTGTAAGAAGAGGAATATTGTAAGCTGAATATTGGACCATCATCAATGAGGCAATCTTCTAACACAATTTTCCATCGCATTCATATCAGGCACCACAAATTGCCTGTATAGTAGTGGTTCTCGGAACATTGAATTAGTCAGTTCCACACACCAACTAACCACCGATGAGCTCCCCAGGTTTACAGGCACCCACATAGATTGTCAACACCTGGTCCTTCATACCCATCAAATTTGCACACTGTCTTCTGGGTACCTGTGAATCTCAAACACTTGCTCGTTAGGGGCTAACATTTATCTATGAGATTGCAGATAAATTCACACCAAAAACACTTTGAAGGTGTTAAGACAATAATGGCTGCAAAAATGATGTGGGCAACTATCACAAGTGCTAGACCTTCAACTTCATCATGAATAGCAGTGACAAGAGGCCATGCCTACCCCCACTGACTTCATGAGTTCCCAATGATGACAGTAGGTGTAGGTAAGTAAAAGCAATCTGTCCAAAACATTTCATTCAAAACCATTACACAAAATCTGAATCCAGAATTTCTCTCATGTTTTCTTCCAGAAGCAATGGGAAGACTCAGTCATGCTGTTGGCAAGAGGGGAAAGTATTCACACCAGATCATTCACAGGAACCAAGAAAAGCCACACAGTAATGGACTTACCATATACCAGTGCATGTCCAAAGAATCACTGATCACTGTAATCTGCTTGAGCTTTCGGGGAGGCAAGCGATGGAACCAGCAGTAGGCCTGTTTCTTTGCATCATCCACCTTCATGTATCGCTTATATGTCCCAACTGTTCGTCTATTATTGCTTTCATCAATATGCATTTCCTCCATGTAGAACAGAAACGGCTGCTTACACACTGAAGTGGGTACAGGTCGTGTGTCGAAGCTGAATTCCAGAGCATGATTGTTATGGTTCCAAGCTGTGAAGGAAGTTTCAACTGTCGTCAGCAGTCGGGGAAGAATGATCTCTGGGAAGACCTGTACAACATACCCTAATGAAATGGAGAATGATAAACCGAGCTTTTGATCATAGCATATTGATTGCTGCAAGAAATTTGCAGGATCATTTCGCATGGCCTTTGTCAGATGCTTCAGACCTTCCAGAGCTGTCAGCCCTGGGAACACTGGCTCTATCAACTCCAAATGGTGCATTGATAGGAAGGGAGTCAAGGGATGTGATGCAAGCAACCCATGTGCACTTCCAAAAATATCAAACTGCAAAATCCAACCCATCAGTTTGATGCCATGTGAGTAAATCATTTTTTCTCTGTGACTCAGGGGGAGAGAGAGAGAGAGAGAGAGATGTCATGGAAAAAGTGCAACTTCAGCTGACAGGGACATATCCAGGTCATGGTGATCAAGGCAGAGACACCAACAACAAACCTGATGAAAGCCATGCTCTCGAGTGAGAGGTACACCAAGCTCGGTGATGCAAGCATGAAGCCGGTCGTCACTGCCAAATAGATCGGGGTAGCGTTCCAAGCAGTCATCCTGCATTTCTGAGAGTGCCTCTGCCAGAGGATAGCTGATTGCAAACCCTCCACCACCATAGGCCATGCTGTGACTGAAATGCACGTTTTGCTTGTGGCTTTCAGAGCTACTTCCGATGTAATACATCTCCCTGGAATCGTACTTGCTGAGAACACGCAGCAAGTTGTCGGTGGAGAAAAGAGTGTCATCGTCGCCCATGACAAACCAGTGCACATCGGGAAGGTTCAACCTAAAAGTTTCGCAGACAACTCGAGAAATGCGAATGCCGGAAGGATGCCCCAAGGGATGAGTATACCTGAAACTGTCAGTGTCGCCAGAGACGAGCACCGTGGGAAGATTCTCTCCTGCTTCCATCTTCACATGCTCCTCCAGCCATACAAACCCTCGCATCTCCTCCGGTCGCCACCATAGCTTGATAAACTCCCGTCTCTTCTCCCACAGCTGCGACGCCCCCGCAATCCCGAAAACAATATTTCGCAGCAAGAGTTCACCACCATTTCCATTGCTGCTCCAAGTTCTCAAATGCACACCACCTACAGCTGGAATAGCAGCAGCCGTGGGCTGGAAACTCAAGCTACCTTCTGCTGATGACGAAGCAGACGAGGAAAAGGACGAAGAAGATGACGACGAGGACGAGGACGACGAGAATGCTTGCAACGGGAAAAAAACGGAGGGAGAAGAAGAAGAAGAGTCAGTTTCTGGCATATAAAACACAGCAGCCGCAGGTATACATGAGGAACTCCTACGAGTAGAAGAAGAAAAAACGAGTGCCTGCCAAGCACTGATGCCAACACCGAGGACAGCAGTAAGCAACAGCACCGTGCTCCACCAAACACGCCTACCCGACGAGCCCCGATTCTGGCTTCTGAAAAACATCTTCACACTTTCCGCCTTTCATAATAAGGAGATGCGCAAAAGCAGCGACGGCGGCGGCGACAGTCGCAGCAAGAGCATCACCATCTCTTCTTCACCGCGGCGGGCACACAACGGACTCCAGCAGCAACGTCACTCCCCATTCCACAGTTCCCCCATTCCTTCCTTCGATGTTCTTACCAGCGGAAGTCCATCGCTCGCTCACGTCGCGCCTGCGCGCGCTCACTGGCTGCCGTTACGCAGTCTCGCGACGGCTCGTGCTCACTAGCTAGCTAGCTAGCTAGATAGCTATCTTGGGGTCACATTGTCCTAAACCGCGAATCCTGCGGCGTAGGATGCGCCACCAAGTACTAGATGGATGGCGGTTACCTATTCTAGGGTTTCTTTTGGAGGTTGCGAGGAGGGAAAGAAGTGGTGTGAGGGTTTTTCTCGTTTTGGGGTTGCAAGTTGCAAACTTTTTTCCATTAAAAACCACCAAAGAAATGAAAAAGTGGGGTCATAAGTCTTGGTCTGGGTATATGGTTCATTTGTAGGCTAAGCCCAACGGCCAAGGGCTTTATAACGAACATAACAAGTAACAAACAACCTCGTCCAACTTTTTCTTCTTCTTCTTCTTCTCGTCCCCCTTTTTTAGTAATAATTTACTGATACCCTCCGGGTATCACAGGAACAAATGAAAATTACAGAGCCATTTCTAATAGCCTTACCGAGCATAACAACTTTTTTTTTTTTCTTTTTTTTGGTGATACTTGGTGGGTATTCTCCAGATGTCACAAGGAAAATGAAAAAAACATTATAACAAAAGTGTGTCTGTGTAAGTCAAGTGATTTCACTGAATTTTAACTTAGAATTCATTGGTTATAATAATCAACCAGACTTAGTGAAAAGATAATGAATTCACTGGTTTAATGGACAGGGAGGCTCTTATATAATAATGCAATTTATATTTGTCTTCTCTCTGTACCTCCTAGCACTGGTATATGCACTGGTATCAAAGCACTTACCGAATAACAAATTTCTCCAAGTAATTTTATTTAATTAATATCTCTACTCATCAATCCATAAAAACCTTTGAAATTTTTTTCTAGTGTATTTCTGAAACTAGTCGGAAGTCTTGTGACAACTCAGGGCCTGCCATATATGTTTCCGTTTGCTTGGCGCTCCCTTGGGAGCTTTGTATGGTCCCTTGGAATTGCCATCAGATGACTGAGATTTCAAATTTTAAAGATTGGGGGGAATTGAAATCCTCATCTCCAGAGAGGGGAAAATATTAAACAGGCCGAAAGGAAATGAATGTGAACAGTACAAACATACTAACAAGGACATGTTTTGTTCCCACCCAATCCCGTTCCCCCTCAAGTCCTCTCGTCACCACCCTATATGGAACCAGGTCCTAATAGGATGCTTTGCGAAACATACTCATGTTACAATAATTTTGTAACCTGCCATGGCATCCCCATCTTCATGGTACTAACAACCAGTGTTGGATGGGTATCACAAATACCCCTGGGCATCACCTGGGCATCCCAGTCTGATCCTCTCAGGGTATCACCTTGAGTGATGCCTTGATTGAAAATCGGACTACCAGTTCTCACAAAACCTGTTTAAAAAATAAAAATAAAACTGATAATCAGGTAAGGTCAAACCTTTTACCCGGGTCCAGGTCTCAGGTTTAGTTGCCCTCATGAAAACTTAGGGTTAGGTTTGAGGTTGGAGGTGCTGCATTCCAACAGCTCCTTCCTGCAAACCCTAAAAAAATACATAAAACAGTTTTGTCTCATGTTCATTATGCATTTTTGTTCTAACTAGATTTTTTTTTTTTTTTTTTTTTTTTTTTTTTTTTTTTTTTTTTTTTTTTTTTTTTTTTTTTTTTTTTTTTTTTTTTTTTTTTTTTTTCTTTTTTTTTTTTTTTTTTTTTTTTTTTTTTTTCTCTTTTTTTTT
>Ga0116231_10014270_pt1 | contig 10750 bp, 7 predicted proteins | sample S1TSphgellanicum_2_FD_89695 | JGI IMG/M metagenome (GOLD analysis project Ga0116231, IMG submission 89695) | Host-associated microbial communities from peat moss isolated from Minnesota, USA - S1T2_Fd - Sphagnum magellanicum MG | ecosystem: Host-associated > Plants > Peat moss > Unclassified... | reverse complement strand
TATGTTGAGGTCGGCGCCTAACAATTGGTTTGAGCGATCGCGGGCCGCGTCTTTGGTCATCCAAGCCGTGCGATCGATGATTGGGATCGGCTGTGACTAACCACCGGCGTTCAGACGACACTCTCCACTCGTGACCGAATGGACTCCTCGCGCCACGCATACCGTTCGAAATCACGGGCAGTCATCGGGCGGCCGAAGAGGTAGCCTTGATGATGCGTGCAACCCGCTTTCGTCAGGAACTGCTGTTGCTCGACGGTCTCGATGCCTTCCGCGACGACCTCGAGTCCCAGGGTTTGGGCGAGGGACACGATGGTCTTGGCGATCGCCGCGTCGCCCGGGTCGGTCAGCACATCGCGTACGAGGGACCGGTCGATCTTCATCTGGTCGAGCGGCAGGCGTTTCAGATAGTACAGCGAGGAATAACCAATTCCGAAATCATCCAGGGAGAAGTGGATTCCGAGTTCCTTCAAGGTCACCATCTTCTCCACGACCTCTTCGACGTTGTGGAGCAACACGCCTTCGGTCAGCTCCAGCGTCAAGCGATGCGGATCGACGCCGGTCTTACGTAATATCGAAACCAGCTGATTGACGAATTCGCCCTGTCGGAACTGACTGGCGCTGACGTTGACGGCAAGCCGGAAGTCGGCAGCCAAAGCTTGGCAGCGCCATTCCGCGAGTTGCGTACAGGCCGATTCCAAGATCCATTGACCCAAGGAGAGGATCAGGCCGTTCTCCTCGGCCGCGGGGATGAAATCGCCCGGCAGCACCATCCCCCGCCTGGGATGCTGCCAACGCACCAGGGCTTCGGCTCCTGTCAGTTCACCGTCGGGCCCGACTTGTGGCTGGTAGTAGAGCGCAAATTGATGCTCGGCCAAGGCCTGTCGCAATTCCTTGTCGAACGCCTCACGTTCCTGCTCGAACGTCTCCATTTGCGGGTCGAACAGTCTCCACACGTTGCGGCCGGAGTCCTTTGCCTTGTACATCGCCAGATCAGCCTGCTTCAGCAATACCTCGGGCGCGGCTCCGTCCCCCTTGAACAGCGTCACGCCAATGCAGGCTTCGCCGAAGTGCGTGACATTGCCGAGCTGGTGAGGCCGGTTGAGCAGGCCCAACAGTTCCTTGCAGGTCGATTCGGCGACATTCTTCGCCTCCTCCTCGGTATGGCCGATGTCGCTCAACACCATGACGAACTCATCGCCGCCCAGGCGTGCCACGGTGTCGCCTTCTCGCAAAACCGCCGTCAGCCGCCGTGCGACTTCGCGGAGAAACAGGTCGCCGAGGTCATGACCGTGCGTATCGTTGAGCGCCTTGAACTTATCCATGTCGATCAACATCAGCGCGCCGTAGCTGCCGGTGAGCGCGCTCTCCGCCTGGGCGCCTCCGAGTCGATCCATGAACAGCTTGCGCGTCGGTAGGCCCGTCAGCTGATCCAGCCGAAGCTCGGCCGCTTCTCGGCTCGTGTCGCGTAAGATCATCAACGCGCGCGCCATCGTGCCCACCTCGTCGACGCGGTCGATGTCCGGCACGTCGCCGTCCAATTCTCCTCGCGCGACGCTCGTGACCCGATTGGACAGACGATTCATGGCCTCGGCCAGATCGCGTCCGATGATGAAGGTGATGACGCCGGCCACGGCGATCAGACCGAAGAACACCCACAAGGCCGAGAGCGCCCGGCTTCGGAACGTGGCCTCGATGTCATCGATGTAAACGCCGGTGCTGATCGACCAGCCCCAGGGCTCGAAGAATCGCGTATAAGCGATCTTCTCGAGGGGTATGGTTTGACCCGCTTTCGGAATCCGGTAGGTGATCGCACCTTCCTTCTTGTCGGTCCTGGCCACGGCGAGCAACTGGCTCACCATGCTGGCGACGACGGGGTTATTTTTGGCGTCCGGCGAATTCAAGAACGTCCGGCCTTCCAACTCGGGTCGGCCCCCGTGAGCAACGCCGGTGCCGTGCAGGTCCCAAATGCAAAAATAATTGTTCTCGTCGTAACGCATGGCCCGCAGGGCGGTCACGGCAGCCCGGCGTGCTTCCGCATCGCTCATGAGACCCTTGCGAGACTGGTCGTAGTACATGGCGACGGTGCTGTAACCGACGTCGAGGAGATTCTTCACTTCGCTGACGCGGTCCTGCATCAGCGAATTCTTCAGATCGATCAGGGAGACGATCGAGACGCCGGCTTGGAATAGAAATCCCATCGCCAAGACGAGCAGAAAGCGTGTTGAGACGCTGATTCGGGTCAGGAACATGGCGTCAATCCGACTCTTTTTTGGGTCCAACGGCCGTCATGGCGGTGTCTTTCCAGCAAGGTAAAGCCAAACGAGGCGGCAGCGAATTGCGAAGTTCGCAGTTCCAGCGCGTCTTTTTGTGTACTGGGTCGCTAAATGCCTTTTTAGGCGTCCACTTGCCAGATTTCGTCAGATTGCCGGCTCGGTACACCCCACGGGCTCGGTACACGCCACCGGCTCGGGACCGGGCGCATGCCCGCGCTAGTCCTTGAGCGCGATCCACACCACGTCGCTAGGGGCCGAACCGATATTGCCGGACTGGTGACCCGCGCCCATGTCGATCGCGGGCATCCAACCCACGTACCCATCCGGAGTGTCACCCTCCTCGCGCGTAGACGGGTGCGCGGTTTCGCTGACGTATCGTCCGCCTTTGATATACACGTACAGAGTATTCGCGTGATGAGCATGCACGCCCTCCCATTCACCCGGATTGATCACGAAGCGCTGTACGATGACATGGGAGTTCTCGAATAAATCCTCCAGCGGAATATTGGGATAGGCAAGATGACCCTGGTCCGGCGAGTGACCCCGGGCCGCCACGTAAGGCTTCAGGATCACCTCGCGCACTTCGATGGGCGTGTCACCGGCATTGATCGCACCCGGGTCCGCGTCACTCGACCCATCGAACCATGCGACGCGACCGTCGCGCCACAGCACCGACCGGCCGTCCGCCTCGGACTTGAGCACCCCACCCTTGACGAAAACGAGCAGCTCCGGGGCCGGATGTGCATGCGGCCCCGTCGCCTGTCCCGGCGCTATCGTATAGGCCTTGACCAATACCCTCGGATTATCGAGCACGACCCGGCTCGGCAGACTCGGGTAGCCCGTGCGCTCCGCAGCGTCTGGCTCCGCAGCGGTGGCCGCGATCGAAACCGTGGCGAGGGCTGCAGCGGCCGCAAGGACGAGATACCTCATACCAGCACGATACCATCCAAACCGGGCGACTCAAGACAGGATCCTCTGGATCGCCCAGACCAAGCCGACTGCCGCGATGACCAGCGAGGCCGGTATCGCAATCCGCGCACGAAACCAGGGTTCGTGACGGAACCGGCCCACCGCGAGAAATGCCAGCGCGATCACGAAGAGCTGCCCCAGATCCACGCCCACGTTGAAACCCAACAAGGCAGCGACGAACTCCTTCCTGGGGAAGGGCACATCGCTCAGGCTGCTCGCGAACCCCAGGCCGTGGATCAGGCCGAAACAGAACACGACCGCAAGTCGCGCGGGCCCGAGCCTTGGGGACACGACGTTCTCGAGCGCGATCCAGGTGATCGAGAGCGCGATGCCGGGCTCCACATACTGGCTGGGTAGCCGAAAGATCCCGTAAGCCGAGAGGAACAAGGTCGTCGCATGCGCGATCGTGAAAACCGTGGTTTGCGACAAAAGCTTGCGCCACGTGATGCCGAGGAAAAAAAGCCCCAGCACGAACAGGATGTGATCCAGCCCCTCGGGTACGATGTGACGAAATCCCAGACGCAGGTACATCGCCAACTGCGCGTACCACGGCAGCCGATCCGGGTCGACGACACCGTTCGAACCCCGCCCCGCGACTGCCACGCCGCCGGCGCCTCCCGCAGCCCAGGGCACGCGACTCGCCCAGTCGAATGGAGCGCTCGTGTGCGCCCCATCCTCGAGCCAGCGCGTGATCGAGAGATGGGCCGCCGGTATTTGTACGGTGTAGGCCACGGGGTAATCGACCTCGGCGCCCAAGGGAATGCGCAGCGTCAAGGGCGCCGCCGACGGCAAGCGCGGCACCACGAACGTGAACGTCGAGGGTTTGCTGAGCGAACCGTCGAGGTAATCGGCCTGCGGCGCAACGGCCGGGGTGAAGCCCCGAAACTCGAGCTCGAGGGGTGACTCGCCGAGATACAAGCGCAAGCTGTCGGCGACTCGCGGCGCGAGCGCAAGGAGATCCCGCCGCTGCTGCGGAGCCGGCGACGTTGCGAGCGCGTAGTAACGCGCCGGAGAGCCCAGCAGCAGCGTGAGGTCCAGGTCGATCTTCACCGCCAGCGTTCCGTCCGGCGCGAAGGAGACGAGCACCTGGGTCATCTGCATCGTGTGGCCCTGCGCTCCCGCGGCCAATCCCAGGCCCAGGAGCGCCACCCAGCACCACTGTCGCAGAAGCCTTACCAGACGATTGGCATCGTCTTACCCGTCTGCAGCAGGACGAGACCCGACGGATTTCCAGGGTAAGGGACGACCAAACGCCAGGTGAACGGACTGCAGGTGATCATCGCAAAGATGATCCGCTGCGGAAATCCGGGCTGACCGATCCAGTTCATCGCATCGGACTTCGCATAAAGGTCCTCCATGCTCGCCGCGGCGTCCGCGATCGGTCGATGGGTCATGAGCCCGCCGATCTCGAGTTTCATTTCAGCGGTGACCTTGCCGTCGTCGACGAGAACGATGCCGCCTTTCAAGGCCTGGATGCGATTGACGGCGATCGCCATGGCCTCATCGCTACTGCCGACCACCGTGATGTTGTGCAGGTCGTGCGACACCGACGTCGCGACGGCGGAGTTCGGAGTCTTCGGGCCGATGCCGGTCCAGAACATCTTGCCGAGTTTGGCCTTGCCCGTGTATCGATCGACGATGGCGACCTTGATGATGTCGTGCTCGATGTCCCGCTGGACCACGCCATCGACGACCGGCAGCGTCGCGGTCTTTTGCTCAGGGTCGGTGTAGAAGGGCGCCTGGATCGCCGCGGTGACGCTGCTCTTGCCCTGAGGCGCACGGATCTCGAAATCCTTGGCCGTCAGCGGCCGCCCGACGTGGATCGTGTCCGTGGCCCAAGCCGGCCAATCGATGGCCGGTATCTTGAGCAGGTATTTGCCATCCTGTGCCGCGAGCTGCCCATTGGCGAACACATACTTGATCGCGACGTCCTTGGTCGACGTGAGCAGGACCACGTCGGCATAGCGGCCCGGGGCGATCGAACCCACGATGGCCTCCATGTGCGCATGTTTGGCCGGATTGAAGCTCGCCATTTCGTAGGCTGCTGCGACCGGGGCGCCCATTTGAATGGCGAGCCGCACGTGATGGTTCATCGTGCCCTGTTTCAAGGTATCGGCGACGTTGCGATCGTCGGTCACGAGAGAAATGTTCGACCAATCCGTCAGGCCCTTCTTGACGAACAGCGGCACCGCTCTCTCGATGTTCTCGTCGCGCAGTTGTAGGAAGAGGCCATGCCGCAGCTTGTCCCAGGCTTCCTCGGCTACCCGCGTCTCGTGATCACTGGACAGACCCGCCGCCGCGAACGCGTTGATCTGATCCAGATCTCGCAGCCCCGCGCCATGCCCGTCGATGACGCCGCGATTGTCGCGCGTCGCCTGGATGTCCTCCCAGATCCGCTGATATCCCGGATGCGTCGGCATGGAGACGGCGGGCCAGTCCATCACTTCGTCCAGCCCCTGCACCGAGAGACTGCCCCGGATGTTCTGCGCGACTTGGGCGTACGCGTAGTTTCCGCCGCCCACCTCGAAGGCCGAAGGCGGTGTCGCGGAGCCCAAGGCGGTGAAAATCTTCAGCGGACTGCCGTATTTTTCCGCCGTTTCCCAAAATTCGACATTGTGTACGCCGCTGACGTTGGAAAACTCGTGCGATCCTTCGGTGGTCCAGGTATTACCCAGCGGTATCACCAGGGCCGCCTCGTATTCCGGTGACAGCATCGTGCTCTCGATGTGCTTGTGCGACTCGCCGAATCCGGGAACCGCCCAGAGCCCCTGGGCGGCGAACTCCCTCATCGCCTTGCCTTTCCATTGGCCGACCGGACCCACCCACGCGATGCGTTTGCCGCTGACGACGATGTCCTGATCGGGCTCCCACTGCGACGTGAACACGTCCAAGACCGTGGCCCCGTGAATCACCAAATCGGCGGGTGCACGAGCGAGCGCCACCTGCACGAGGCCTTGTCGAATCCGGCTCTCCTCGCTGAAGACGATCGGATGGGCAACCGTCGTTGCCGTGGGCACACTCTGCGCCGCGGAGCCCTGGGACGCGACGAACGCCACGCCGACGGTGAGTGCCATGAAGAGCGCGGCGGCGTCGCACCGATGAAAATGCATGCTGTTCTCCTGTCACGCCCGCTCCCCGCGCGATGATAGCGCGTTCGCGTCCGGGGGATCGAGTCGCGCATGATGCAGTCGCCAAGCGCGGCGGCGGCGATTATGCTTCGCACGTAGCCCCTGCGCGTGGAGGAGACCGAGGCGTCCTGTCGCCGTTGGGTTGCTCATCGCCATCGCTGTTCCAACCATGCCCCGGGGGTCTATCAGCCATGAAGTCGGACGCTCCTAGGATCGTGTCTTCCCTGGTGTTGCCCAACGCGATGCTTGGCGCAACCCAGATGTTGCTTGCCATCGGGTTCGCGATCGACAGTCGGCGCCCCCTGGGTCCGTTTCTGGGCATCGCCCTGTTCCTGATGGCCGCGCTGACGACCGTGCATGCGGTTCGCGCGGCTTCCACGCGGGTAAGCGAAGGCGGTGTCTCGCAGTTGACCTGGCGTGGGCGCCGGCTCCTGGCCTTCGCCGACGTTACCGGCATGACCAAGAACTCCCGCGAACTGAATCTGTCGGCGTCGGCCGGCCGAGTCACGGTTCCCGTCGCCTACTTTGAAAACACGGCCTCCGCAATTCGGTTCATAGAATCGCGTTTACCCTCGCACGTGATCCACGATTGATGCACTCGCGCGGCCCGACGGCGGGACTGCGATTCGGTGCCACAGTGCTCGCCGCTCTGGAGATTCCGCGCCGTTTTACCGCAGATTATTTGAACTGGCGCACGTTTTTTCGGACGCACCGCCCCGACCCAGGCACGCCGAACCCTCGCTGATGAATATTAAATGGCCCCATGACGCGACAGCGCTCGATGGTTGTTCTGGGTTCGGATTTTGCGAGGAATCCCTGTGCTGAAGATCGGTAATCGCCTTATGTTGAGTGCCATCGTCGGCGTGACGCTGCTGCAGTCGGCAGCCCATGCCGCGGGACAGCCGGAGACATCCGGATACATCGTCGAAGCCCGCACCGTCGATCAGGCCGCGCACGCCGTCCGGGCCGAAGGCGGACAGGTGATTCGGGAATTGGCGATCATCGACGGCGTATCGGCGGTCCTGACGCCGGCCCAAGCAGAACGTTTGAGGGCCCGCCAAGACACGACGGTCTTCAGGGAAGCGCCCCTGAAGACGCAGACGGTGACCTCCTCGGTCAGCACGCCGCTGCCCGACACGACGCCGGATATCTATCAGCGAGCAATGATCGGCGTGAACGATCTCGCGGCCCAGGGGATCACCGGAGCCGGCGTGACCGTCGCCGTGCTGGACAGCGGCATCCTTCAGAAGACGACGCTCTCTTATCTGACGGAAGATTCGAACGGCAAGAACCGCATGGTCGCGCAGTTCGATGCGATCGAGAACGTGCTGGTCGATGCGACACATCCTTGCAAGCACTTTCCTTGCGTCAACGACGATTACGGTCACGGCTCCCACGTTACGGGTCTGATCGCGAGCTCCAACACCTCGGATGCAGCGCTCAACGGGCAGCCGCAGGGCATTGCCCCGATGGTCCACCTGATCAGCGTCAAGGCATTCGACGGCGCGGGCACGGCGACCTATTCGAATGTCTTGAACGGACTGAACTGGATCTACACCAATCGCAATACGTACGGGGCGATCCGCGTCGTCAACATGTCTTTCGGTGCCGCTCCGCAGTCGTTCTATTGGAATGACCCGATCGACCAGGCCGTGATGAAGCTGTGGCAGGCCGGCATCGTCGTCGTGGCCTCGGCCGGAAATTTTGGTCCCGCCGCCCAGACCATCGCCGTCCCGGGAAACACGCCCTATGTCATCACGGTCGGGGCGATGACGGACAGCTTCACGCCGAACGACCCTTCGGACGATGGAGTGACCTCGTTCTCTTCCGCCGGCCCCACCTACGAAGGCTTCGTCAAACCGGACCTCGTCGCGCCGGGCGGGCACCTCGCGGCTTTCATGGACAAGAGCCTGCAATTACTGCCCTCCAAATATCCGCAGTACGGCTCGACCGACCCGAACCTGTTCATCATGTCCGGGACCTCGCAGGCAGCGGCAGTCACGACCGGCGTGGTCGCGCTGATGTTGCAAGCCAATCCGTCCTTGACTCCCGATCAGGTGAAGTGCCGCCTGATCTCGACGGCGGAGTCGGCGGTGAGTTCCTCGGGTTATGCGGCCTATAGCGTCTATCAGCAGGGCGCCGGCCGGATCAATGCCTATGCGGCGGTTCATAGCACGGCAAATAATTGCGCCAATCAGGGACTCAATATCGCCGCGGACATCGCAGGGACGCATCATTATTGGGGCCCGGCGCAACGCAATGCCTCGAATGGACAGTACTTCGTGGTCAATGCCCAGGGCACCCCGCTCAACAACGACGGCTACGTCTGGGGCCAGTCCTTCGACATGGGCCAAGCCTACGGCTGGACCAACGGTTACATGTGGGTGAACAACGGGTATTTGTGGAATAGCGGATTCGCTCTGACTCAGAACGCCCAAGGTAACCTCGGCATCTCCTCCGACAATGCGACCGAAGAGGCCAGCGGCTACCTGTGGAACAACGGCTTCCTCTGGAATAACGGATTCCTTTGGAACAACGGGTTCCTGTGGAACAACGGGTTCCTCTGGAACCAGAGTGCAGTCACTCCGGCGTCGGCGCCGACGGCCGTCGAGTCCTGGAACGCGCAAGAATAAAACGCGCCACTCAGAAACTCGCAAGAACCGGCGGCTTCAGTTGACCGGATCGACGACGGGCGAGGGCGCCAGCGAACGGAGGTCGCGGCCGCCAAACCACGCCGTAATCAGGCGGGCGGTCACCGTGGACTTTGCCTGCGCGCGCGCGTCTAATTAGCGGTCATTCGGTACCCAGGAGTCAGAATTATGACCGAGCGAAGTTCATTTCCCGAGCCAAGGCCGATTCTCGAGCCGACGCGGATCACTCGTCGCACCTTGCTCATCGCTTCGGCGGGCATCACGACTCTCGCCGGCGCCATGACGGGCGCCACCGCGTACGCCGCGGGGGAGCCGACGCCTGCGCCGGCGTCACCGAGCGGACCCTTCAGTTTGCCGCCCTTGCCGTATCCCGAGAACGCTCTCGATCCGGTGATCTCGTCCACCACGCTCGGCTTTCATTACGGCAAACACCACCGAGCCTATGTCGACAATCTGAACAAAGCTGTCGTGGGGACGCCTCTGGCGGACTTGAGCCTGGAACAGGTCGTGAAGACCACCTATGGCGTCGCCGACAAGACGGGCATCTATAACAACGCGAGCCAGGACTGGAATCATGGTTTTTACTGGAAGAGTCTGCGGCCTCAAGGCGGGGGTGCGCCGCCGGCCGCCTTGCAGCAGAAAATCGATGCCTCCTTCGGCAGCCTCGACGGTTTGAAAAAAGAATGGCTTGCCGCGGCGACCTCGCAATTCGGCAGCGGGTGGGCGTGGCTGGTGCTCGACGGCGACAAACTCGCGATCACCAAGACCGGCAACGCGGACTCGCCCCTGACTCGCGGGCAGAAGCCATTGCTCACGATCGACGTCTGGGAACACGCGTACTATCTGGACTACCAGAACCGCCGCGCCGATTACGCGACCGCCGTTCTCGACACGCTCATCAACTGGGGATTTGCGGCCGACAATCTGGCGGCCTGAAGCGGCGGCCTGAAGCGGCGGCCATGCCGGCGGCGCCGAAAGCCGCTCGCGGACTCAGCGGGCGTCGGTCTGCCTACGACCGTCGTGACAGCGACGTGCCTCGGCCTCTGCCTGCGGTAAAAGGGCCGCCCGCAAGATCCGCGTCCAGATCGCGTAACCCGCCGCGTTCATATGCAGCCCGTCCGGGCCGAAGATGTCCTTCGGTTTCCCTTCTTCGAGCATCGCCGGAACGACGTCGACGTAGATCAAATCGCTGCGCTTGCGCGCGCGGGCCCGGATGGCCGCATTGACCGCGGTCTGCCGCGAGAACTGCGCGAACCGCAGCTTCGAGGGTTTCAGCGAAATGAAATAGACCGGCGTACGCCCGAGGGCTGCGTCCTTGCGCGCCAGGAACGTGTCGAAATCGGCGACGACCTGGTCGACGGATTTCCCGGCGTCGATGTCGTTCTCGCCGGCGTAGAAGACGATCGCGCTCGGCGAATACGGTGCGACGATCGCATCGAACCAGTCGTTGACGTCCGCGATCGTCGAGCCGCCGAAGCCCCGGTTGATGACCGGCAGCGGCGCCATGTCGGCGGCCAGCGTCGCTCGCCACTTGACCATGCTCGAGGAGCCGACGAACAGGGTCTGGCAGGGCGCCGGCGGCGTCACCCGATCGGCGGCAAGGAAGGCTTGGATTTCCGCCGCGAACGCCCGGCCCTGCGTCGGATCGGCCGGCGCAGGCGCCTGGGCCCGGGCCTCCATGCCGATGCATGCGAGGGCGAGAAGCCCGGCGAGCAAACGAGATGCCACG
>Ga0116231_10014269_pt1 | contig 10751 bp, 10 predicted proteins | sample S1TSphgellanicum_2_FD_89695 | JGI IMG/M metagenome (GOLD analysis project Ga0116231, IMG submission 89695) | Host-associated microbial communities from peat moss isolated from Minnesota, USA - S1T2_Fd - Sphagnum magellanicum MG | ecosystem: Host-associated > Plants > Peat moss > Unclassified... | reverse complement strand
GCCCCGGGGGGGGGGGTTTGGCGCCCTCCCTCGGGTGGCCGGGGGGGGCCCCGGGAATGGGGGGGGGGGGTGGGGGGGGGGGGGGGGGGGGGGGGGGGGGGGGGGGGGGGGTAGTACTTTGAGCATCATCACTGAAATTGGAGGAGATGATGTTGATGATAATGGTTGTTGAAGTGCACTTAGCAGCAGCTAGCTAGGGCATGAAAGTTGCAAACACATGCTCTTTGGATTTTGGCAGCAACCTGGAGCTCTGGGGCAATGTGACTAAATGATCAAATGTGTACCCACCTCATTGTCAGGTTCTCCTGCCTTCCATTCCAGTCACAGATACATTTCTAAATTAGGGTTACCAAATTGACAGCTCTCCATACGGTCATTACTAGTGCTGCTACAATTTCAATAACTTCTTTTGAGAATTCCATTTGTAGGGAAGGAGTGTGTGTGGAAGGGCAAAGGTGTGTGCATGCATGTGTGCGCGTGTGTGGAGGTTTGAATGTTTGTTTGCTTGTAAGCTCCACTCCAGATGAAGTACCTATTATGACTCTGGAGAGAACTGGTTGTGAATGGGTGAGCTCATGCATACACTGAAACTGATTACAAGTGTGGGGGTGCAATGCACATACATAATTTCCATACAAATGTGCAACAATCTCTTTGAAAGTCTTTTGAGGATGTTCATATATGGCAGCAGGGTTTAGGGTTTAGGGAGCAATATGAGAGGAACCACAAGTACTGTTCAGTGTGGCAGCATTGTCACTGACTAGGTGGGGGGCTTTATCAATCTCTGTGTAGCAAGCTCAGAGCTAATGATTTTCTCAAAACCGACTTTTCTGCTTGGAGAAAAGTTTTGAAAATCTATCTGTTTTTAGGAAAGCCAAAGAAAAAAGCACCGTACTTTCAAACAAGTTTGCAATACATTAATTTCCTTGCCAAAGTCTCTCCATAACCAGCAAAGTTTTGCAAATCTAGGCAAGAGATTTTTGCTCATATTCCACAAGAGAGAAAATTGAAAGTTAAGGCTATGAATGAAAAGTCTTCAAACTAGTATATGATTTGGTTAAAGAGTTTTCATCCCTAGCCGAGTTGTGACAGATGACATCTTTTTGGTTTATGGTCTTCTATTTTATTAGTGTATTAGTGGTGTCCTGATTGTTATGTTCTTTCATGACATGTGTTTTTGCACTTATATTTGCCTTGCACTTCTTGTGGATGGGTTCCCATACTTCCCTTTAAAATTTTAAAAAATAAATTATATACAGGATTTTTCTTCTTTTTTCAATGACTCTAAACTAATGTTGCAAATTAGGAGCTGCTCATTTGCAAAAAGAGTTTAATTACAAACATGCATGTTCTCCAAGATGATGCATTAGATGAGAATCATGCCTCTCAACTTCAAGAGTCCTGGATTGCAATAGTTTAGTACTTTACACTAGTGAGGGATGTGGATCGTGATGGTGGGTGGATTGACTATGACTTCCGGGACGATAAATAATTTCTACCAATGACTTGTCAACAATCTAGCAAGCACACCCATTACAAATGATGCTAAGTACTTAACCTCTCAACATTCAATTACCTACCTACTTACATCCCACTTTCATGAAGTAAAAAGGGTGTGAGGGAGGAGTGGGGAGGAAGAAGGGAAATGGAAGCATGCTTTTGTTTTGGGGGAGGGAAGTATATTTAGGCTTCTATGTTGGGGAGAGAGTGTCTACATGTTCTAAAAATATTGATGGTGGGCCAATCAAATTGCTCTTTTTGGACCCAAAAAAGAGATTATGTGGGGTGCGCCCACTCACTAATGAATAGAAACATGAATTAAAGTACCATTTCAGTTTAGGGTTAAAAAATCACTTTCAATGCACCCACACAACTAATTAGTACAGATAACAATTAGAAGTATCCTTAGTAGGTAAATATAGTTGGCTATTGTGTGAAGGTCCCTGTCTATTTGTATTTGTGTTTGGTGCCCTATTTACTTACTACTACAGGATTTGGTACACATGACAAGTAAACATTTGTCTTGGTGGTACCAATCACTAAGGATTTGGACTTCCTCATATGCAAGCAAGCAAGCAAGCCAACCCATTCATTCCTTAAATAATGAAAGGTTGCCCTTGTTGCAAGCTAAATGGACTTTCCCATTGGTCGTTGTAGTAACCTAAGCGACCGACCGCTGGTATAGTACATAGTTTGGTACCCAAAGCTAGTTAAGATCACCTAAGTAGTAATAAGTAAGTACTTCCCCCTCCCACAAGAAAATAGCTACAAAATTGGACAACAAAAGTGCGGGGAAGAAAGCAACATTGGGTAGGTTCTTTGCTTTTAAGTGTGGCAAAAACCTTGAGGATGATGGTGATTATACATAAGTTAGGTGATTATATGTATGTGTCGATCATGCACCACCACCAAATGATACATAGCTAACTAGGTTAAAGTGTTGGGCACTATCTATCTCACACAATCAATAGACAAAAAGTTAAAAACATGAACACTCAAAAGATGGTTGAAAACACTCTTTGTAAAAATTTGGATGAGTTCTCATGATAACAAAGTGGGGACAACATATGATGATCACATAGTGATAAACCCCAAAGTTTTATGCACATTCCAAATCAAAAATTTGCATTGGGCAGATGGGTGTAACAAACATGATAATCTTGAAGGTCTTCCCCCCCCAAACCATGATATTTAGACCAATCCTAAACTCCCAATGTGACACAAACAACTTAGCTTTTAAATTGGTTCTAGTTAAATAGATGAAAGGGTGGGTGGGTGGATGGATGGGTAAGATAGATGAATGAGTGGGTAAGTAAGGAAGATAGATGGGTGGGTGGGTAGGCAGGTTAGATAGATGGATGGGTGGGTAGGTTAGATAGGTGGATGGATTAGTGGGTGGGTAGGTAGGTAGGTTGTGGTGCGCATAAAATCACAACCATAAAAACAAGAAAAAAGAAAAAGGAAGAGGGTAGACTGGAAGAAAGCCGTTGGCCAATTCTTTTGTTTTGTTTTGTCATCAGTGTTGTTGTTGTTGGGTTGTTATGGATTTTGGGAAGCTTGTTGGCATTGATGAGGAAGATAACAGATACTGGGCTTTAAATGCCAAAGGGGCCCTAGATTTCAGCAACAAAATTCTTCTCCTCCTGCCAACAACAAAAAGGCCAAAACTAAGTATGATGTAAAAGCCAATTTAAGTATCATGTGATGGATCACTACCGTTTTGTTGCAGCGCTTTTTTTTTTGTCTGCAAATCATTGCACCAGCTGCTTTGCTTTGCTTTGCTTTCATGGTAGTAACTATTCTAAGTACCTCTCTTGCTCTCTCATTTTTAGATAAAAAAGGGTTTCTGAATTTCAATCAAGGAAGAAGATGGTGTAAAACTAAGCCTTAATATTCATTTCATTTTAAAGGTTTCTGCTTTTTCAATTAAGGATGAAGAAGGACTGCAAAAATAACGACCCTTAATGTGAATTACCATATTTTAGACAAAAGGGTGAGGGTGCATAACTAGTACCCTTAATGCTCATTATTAGTTTTAGACAACTTAGAGGGTTAATGATTTTTCAACTAAGGAAGAAGAAGGTGCAAAAACTACCCTTTCATGTTCATTTATCATTTTTAGGCAAAAGGGTTTCAAATTCTCAATCAAGGAAGAAGAGGGTGCAAAAAAAAGACTACCCTTCCATGTTCATTTATCATTCTTCAGCAATAGGGTTTCTAATTCTCAATCGAGGAAGAAGAGGGTGCAAAACTGCTCTTAATGTTTGTTATCAATTTTAGATAAAAGGGTTTCAAATTATTAATCAAGAAAGAAGAGGGTTTAAAACTACCTTTTATGGACACATTATCAAATTTAGACAAAAAGGGTTTCTGATTTTTCAATCAAGGAAGAAGATGGTGCAGAAACTACCCATGTTCATTACATCATTTTCAGACAAAAGGGGTTGTCCGATTCTCTCAGTCAGTTACGAAATGATAGGGTGCAAAATTATCCTTGTTCCTTATCAATTTTAGACAAATGGGTTTATGATTTTCAATCAGGGAAGATGGTGCAAAAAACAAACCTACACCCTTTTTCATTTATCATTTTTTAGACAAAAGAATGGGTGTCTCTAGTATTCAATCTTTTAGGGAACTTCAAGAGGCTGGTGCCAAAAAGAAAAACCCTTTCTTTGTTCATGAATTATCAATTGGTTTTGACAAACAGTTTGATGATCAATCAGGGAAAGGGGGGGGGGGGTGTTGCAACAATACTACTACTACTACTACTACTTCTTCTTTTGTTCATTATAGCTATGGAGGAGACTACCCATCATGATGATAATAGAGGCGTTGATAGAAGAAGAGTGCAATGCAAAAGCCTTTATACTCAAGTATTTCCCTTTTGTAATGCTAGTTTGACAGCCAATCTTTGTCTCCTGTCTCTCTCAAATTCATTTCCCTAAAGCGGCTGGGCTGCTGGCTGATGATGATCATTCCCATTCCAATTTGCAGGAAACCCATAAACAAATATGTGGACATTGTGAGATAAATTAGGATATATCATGTGAACAAAACCTAAAACCTTTGTAGGGTAGAGTATGAACTTTAACCCCCTTCCACCAAGCTGACAGTTCAAATCTAGGTTTTGTTTCGCATCCTTTTCCATCAGTACAAAACACTTATAGAATGAAATGGATTTATTCTCTTGATTCATTACCCAATTCTCCTCACACTTTGAAAAAGCCAAAAATTCTCTGGAGGACCCAAGCATGTGGGACTTGCTACACACACAAATGAGTAAGAGGTCCACACATGATGCTGTTCAATATTATGCTTGTTGGGTTTATCTCATGCAACATAAGATGCTTGGTTTCACCAGTGCATACTTGGAACAGTTTCCTCTTAATTATACCTAATACAAATTCTATGACCCAGCAAGATCAGTGCAAAAATGGGGAACAGAGCTACAGATAAAAAGAGTTCAGAGTTTAGAAGGAAACATACCAGAGGGTCATAAATGTGTGCATGCACAATCAAGCTACACAAGAGAAGATAATAAATCCCTCTACACCAATTTCACAGAGAAGATTACCCATCACAATTCTTTTGTTAAATTTTGAGTTGCAAAGAGATTAGAACTGTGTGCCGTCATCAAGATCATCATCAACATCATCATGCATTTAAAAATCCATTAATATCATCATATTCATGAAAGCCAGTAATTTACTTACATCACTATAAGATCACCCAATACAAAACAAAAAACCCATGCAGAGAAGAATCTCTAAAACCCAGAAGCAGGAAGTCAATTGGATTGATGAAGGAAGTTGTTGCAAGGATATAAGAAAGGCTTTTATATGCCAGAACACAGGCAGCAAAAATTACATTAGATGTGTTGTTCAAACCGAAACCATAACAAGAGCAGCTTTGATTACTAGTAACAACAGAAGCATGCAGAACTATAGAATCTACAGGTAGAACTTTCACTAGCTGCTGAAGAGAGGTCAATCCTCTCCATGTCTCTAGTGTAGCTAGCAGCAGCAGCAGCGAGAAGTAGCTAGAGCTGGGCAACTACAACAACACCAGAAAGAAACGGACAGTTGATCATGCAGCAGCAACAGAAGGCAGGAGTGGCGGCTTCTTCTTCTGCAACTGCAGCTAACTTTCTGTCGTACGAAGCAGGCTGCACTAGACTGCTGGCAGCGGCGGCGCTAGAAGAAGCTGGGCGTTACGGTCCTGCGTTGAACTGCTGATAAAAAAGCACCAGATCGACAATCTGCACGTCATCCTAAGTAGTCTGTCAGACAACGTTCGGCAGGAAGGAGGACGTTGTGTTGCAGGGAAGTCCGAGACGATCTCTTTGTTATATTACTGCAGCTAGCCGGAGGTGTTGCCAGGGAGTGTATAGTCTAGTAGTACATCATCGGCAGTAGCAGCTTTGCTTGGTCTAGACCAACAACTCAAATGCTAGTACGATCTGCTGCATCTTCGTGTTTTAGTGCATAAGATTTACAACTGACATCAGTAGTCTTGATCTCCTTGGTCGAGAGCTGCACTTGCACTGGGCTGTAGGAAGAATATGCTGAAAGAAAGAAAGCAAGCAAGCAAGCAAGCAAGCAAAAAAGAAAGCATCCGCCTGCTGCATGAAGAAAGTAAAAGCCATGACACAAAAAAGAAAGCTCATTAGTCTCTAGATGCTGATCAAACAGCTTGCATTCCCCTGATCGGACAGACACAACGGAGAGAGAGACAGCGTCATGAGGAGGAGGCGAATTGAGCTGAGGAATTGGTACAACATAGTTTGCTAGGCTTAGATGCTGCTGCTTGCATCACCATCAGCAGCGTCAATCACCAGTACAGGTGCCTACCTACTTGCTTGCGCTCGCCGCTCATACTTGCGTGCTTCGCTCTCAAAGAGAAGATGTTGATGATCCTGGGAAGAATATATATATTATGCATGTAGCTTGGGCCTTGCTTGGTGGACATGATGTTGATCATCGCTGCTGCATATCAAAGCGGAGCGTGCTGAGGGGAATGAAGCCTGGTCCGAAGCACGAGCTAGCAATCGAGAGAACCCCTTTTCACCTCACGGGGGCGGGGGGGGTCAAGAGTTGGTGAGGCAGAGGAGGATCTGATGATGCGTAACCGAACCTCGGGCCAAGCGGCATTCCTCACAGCACAGCTCAGCAACAAAAGAAACTGGCAAACCTTAAAAGACCCGACGACGATCACGATCCATTGCAGCAGCAGCAAGCAGGAGGCAGCATGACCTACTGCAACCAAAACAAGAAAAAAACACACAAAGAGATCGTCGTTGGGAAGATCATTGCAACAACAGAAAAACCGATGACAAACGAACAACTATTGCAGCACCAAGCTTTCACAGCTAGCTTCTTCGACTTCCCGGCTCGCTGGCTGGTTTGGCAACTGGACCTCTCCCCCACAGAAACTTCGCCGCACTGAACGAAACAGCGGTAGCAACTTGTGCACACCTACAACTCAAGGATGACGACGACGACAACAACCACAACAACCATTAGTGCTGCTGTTGCAGGGGCGCGAGATGCATTCAGTCAGCAGTGGCGAAGGTACTGAAAACCAAACACCCCATCCTATTCACAGTAACTCCCTTGCACTTGCTAGCTCTAATGCAGCAGCATCTTAGCTCCAGTGCACAGTACTACACATCATAATAACTCTCTACCCGCCATCATGCCTGCAGCATCCATCTCATAGATCCATCGACAACCCCGGCCGAACATCATGACGTCCTTCCCTTGACACCCCTTGGTACCGACCGACAAGAAGTGTTAAGACTAAAAGACAGGTCCCATCAGGTTGTTCTTCTTATACTTTTTCCTTCTCTTCTTCTCCGATCTACACCATGTCCAACAGAAACAGCCTCCCACCCCAGTCCCCCTCTTCTTTCCTCCCACTACCCTACAAGCTGCTAGCTTCTGATTGTCCATGAAGCCCCAACTCAGGCAAATCCTTTCCTGCATGCTTTCTTCTTCTTCTTTCACTGCTTGATATAACTCCACATAACTCCATTTCTACAACCTTCCAACAACAACAACACCAACAAATTACGCACTTACAGGTTCCCAAAACCCAACCAACACCCCAACTCCACACCACCCCAAGCAAAACAAACACACAAACCCAATCAGACAATCTCAGAGATTCTCTCTAGACATTTGCAGCTACTTGGTAAAGTCGGAAGAGGCTGCTTCAACGCTCTAGAGACATGATTCTCAAGGAGTTCTGCTGCTGCTGCTGCATGCATGCATGCATGGGCTTGAGCAAACAAAAGCTCCCAGAGACAGCATATTGAGCTGATGCCACAACACAACCAACCAACAACAAAAAAGATCTAAAAGAAACAAAGAACAACAACAAGAGCTAGGAACAACAACAAACAACAAGACCTAGAAGAAAACAAAGAACAACAAGGGAAGAAGAAGAAGACGAAGAACACCAACAACAACAACAACAACAACAACAAGATCTAGAACAAAAAGAATAAGAAAGTAAAGAAAGGTTGGGTGTTTTTGGAGTATTTGGGAATTTGTTGGTTTGGGTCTAGAGTACATGAAGAGGAGGAAGAAAGGAAGGAAAGTAAGGAAATGAGGGGGAGCCAATGGTGAGCAAGTAAGTAGTAGTAGGCTGAGGTACAAGGGCAAACCAAAGTGAAGGAAAGGGGTAGAGAAGCCAACAAAGGGGAAGGTGGAGAGATGGGAGACTAGAATGGGGGAAGGGTGGGCTTTATACCGCCTAGGTCCTCTCCTTTTTCTTACACACTAGACCAAATAAATAACTAAATAAATGGAAAAAGAAACCCCCATTATAATTGACCCAAAAAAAACACATATTGAGGTCACACACACAAGGACATCCACAAGGATGATATAAATATTCATCCATTCCCCTTGTTGCTTGGTTAATAACTTGACTAGTAGTATCATTTTACTATCTATCTCTTGTGATATCTATCCTCCCCTTCTTTGGAGTAGTAATCCAGTAGTGGGGCAGGAAAAAAATTAAATCACTGCCCAGAGTTTTTTGTGTTTTGTTTTTGTTTTTTTTTTGTCTTCAATTTTTGTGATATATAATAACTGCAGAAATGGAGATTTACTATATCAGTCAAGAATTAAATTAGCCAAAGTTAGAAATTAATTTTAAACATTGTGAATGGATTTTTTTTTTTTTTTCTTTTTTTTTTTTTTTTTGGGGGGTGGGAGGGCTTGTCTGTTCATCAACTGAGAGTAGAACCCTATTGTGCAGATACCTATTGTTTGTTTGTTGTAGTTTTGCTTTAAATTTTCTTGATCTTTTCTTTCTCTGGGTTATTTTATTAAGAAAGGGAGTAGTTTAAAATATTATTAACCATTTTTTTTTGGAAAGGAAAAAAGCAAGTTGGTTCACTAGCCCACACCAAGCATTTAAAAAAACTTTTGGAATCATGACTAGTAGGGACAACAACACACAGAGTTATTAAATACTTGCTCAATTCCCAAGGAGAACACACACACTTTCTCCTTCTGGTGGCTCTTTTCCACATGCAAGATCCATTAAGCCATTCAAGTAGGATCCTCAAAGTCACTGCACATCATAAAAACAAGTATATCAATATAGACATATATATCTATATATATATATATATATATATAGATATGTATGTATGTATGTATGTATGTATTATACATACTATATATATACATGTATGTACATACAGGATTAGGGAAATGTCAGTGGTTACAATGCAGGTAGTAAGTAGGTGAAGAAGCACTTTGGTGGGTACTAGATAGGTAGACTATGCATGTGCATGGTTAGTACATATGGCTAGCCATCGTTGTTAGCTATCAGACAAGAATACAAACAAAGAAAAAAGGTGATTCTTTTTCACACCACCGTCCATCATGCATGGTGCTCTCCGGTGAGTGTTGGTTTCACTTTGGCCACCACATATATGGTAGATGCATATCGATGGTTAGTACATACCTAACGGCATTAACCATGTAATAGGGTTAATGATGGTTAGCCTGGTGGTTAGCTATGGAACAAGAAGACTATGGAAAAAAGTGTTTCTTGTCCACATGATTCCCATCCATCCCTGCATGGTGCTCTTGTGGGCGTTTTGTTCGTTTTGCTCAACCTCTGGCCATATGTATCCATCAATCATGCATTTGAGGGCAAGTTCCTCTCAAAGGTCATGTTTCCTAGACTTGAAGCTTTAGATTTACAAATGAATCAAATTGTTTATACTTTTTACACTTGCTTTGGTGCTTCACAGCAATCTAATCCCATGCAGACTAGAGGCCCATTTGGCTGAATTTTCAGGGATTTTGCTTGATGAGATTAGAATCTGTTCCATGAGCTGGTGGTGTATGGTGTTTACCATGGGATCATCCTTTTGTATGTATCAAATTATGTAGCATTATTGTTTTTTGGGTTTTCATTGTCTGATCACAAAAGATCATAATAACATGTGTGCATTATATATAGTATAATGAGAAGTTGAGTATGATTGTTGGCTAGGAAAGTTGCAAGTTGGTTTGAACATGTTTTTGAAAGAGTTTGCAATGGCATTTAATGATATAGCTATTTTCACATTGGATGTTGAGCAACAACAACACACAGCCTCCTCCTCCTCCTTGGTGACATTGGTTACAACTTACAACTCCTATCATTAAAACAGAAACCGATTATTAAAACAAATTTGGTGAATAAATCAGATTGAGCATTTTGAATGTCTAGACCTCTTAGTTATGACAGTTGGGTGGCGTCACTTCAGCTACCCAAGAAAGAGAAGATGCATAATAAAAAAATTTAAAGCTCAGAACATAACATGGTTGTCTACGCACAGGCTGATTGCCTCACTTTGTCACTGGCTCATACATAGTAGTAGAACATGAGACAAAATATCGACAAAATTCCAACTTCCATAAACAAATTATTATATAGCTTAGTAAAAGCAAGAAAACCGACCATTATGCCAACTAAAATATGCCACACATCGAAGATAAGCTAGAGCTTACAGATAACGTTCATTTGTCAGATAGACATAAGCACATGGGATTTGGAAGTTTTTGCAAGACTCGGTCATTCATTCATTCTAGTGGGGTTGGATTAAAAAAGGCAACCAAAAAAAAAAAAAAAAGGGGGAAAAAAAAAAAAAAACAAAAAAGAATAAAAAAAATAATAAAAAAAAGTGGAGTATAAAATGGGAAATTGAAAGAGACAAAAAAAAGGGGGAAGAAAAAGAAAAG
>Ga0116231_10014268_pt1 | contig 10751 bp, 12 predicted proteins | sample S1TSphgellanicum_2_FD_89695 | JGI IMG/M metagenome (GOLD analysis project Ga0116231, IMG submission 89695) | Host-associated microbial communities from peat moss isolated from Minnesota, USA - S1T2_Fd - Sphagnum magellanicum MG | ecosystem: Host-associated > Plants > Peat moss > Unclassified... | reverse complement strand
TATCCGATACGCTGCGGCCTCTGCCAGACTGCGCGCTACTGCTACGCCCCGACCATTATGTGGCGGCGGTGGTCCCGCTCGCCGATCCAGCTGCCATGGCCGCTGCTATCGAGCGACTGGTGGAGTCGACCTGGCAGCACGGGTCGCGGCAATCCGCCGGCGGCATGGCGCCCGCGCACCGCGAGGCGGCCTGAGGCAAGGAAGAAAGCGCGTGTTTTCTAAAAAAAGAAGCAAAAAACTTTTGGCTTATTTGGATTCGGCCTATCGGATGGGCTCAGCCCGCATGAACAAAAGTTTTCTGGTTCTTTCTCGTAAAACCCATCCGCGTCATCAGGGGATTTTCCGCGTCAGCGTCCCCTGCGCCAGCACCTTGCGGGCCGCCTTCTCCGCAATGCCCGACACGCCCTCGCGCCGTTCCAGCTCGGCCCAGATTTCCGACGGGTGCACGTCCATCGACACCCACAGCACAATCAAATGATAGAGTACATCCGCGCTTTCGGCGATCAGCGCCGTGTGGTTGCCGGCCACCGCCTCGATCAGGCATTCGACCGCCTCCTCGCCAAACTTCTGCGCCACTTTCGGCACCCCGCGCGACAGCAGGCGCGCCGAGTGGCTTACCGCGGGATCGGCGTCGCGCCGATCGAGCACGACCTGCCAGAGCCGGTCCAGCACGGCGGGCGAGACGCCGGTGGAGGGCGGCGGCTGAGTGGCGATCGTCCGCTTCTTGCTGGTCGCCAGCTTCTTGGGCAAATTCGAGGGCTCCGTGTCAGGCGTGGCCGTCAGGCCAGGCCCTCCATATCACGTTACGCGCGCGCTTCCAGCCGCACCGGCAGGCCGGCGTTGGACAGCGCGGCCTTGACCTCGCCCACGGACAACGCGCCAAAATGGAACACGCTGGCCGCCAGAAGCCCGGTGGCACCAGCCTGCGCACCCTCGACGAAATGCCGCAATTCGCCAACCCCGCCGGAGGCCACGACAGGCAGGCGCACGCTCGCACAGACGGCGCGCAGAAGATCGAGATCGAAGCCCGCGCGCGTGCCGTCGCGGTCCATGCTGGTGAGAAGGATTTCCCCCGCACCGAGCATTTGCAGATGGCGGCACCAGTCCACCGCATCGAGTCCGGTGGGCGTGCGGCCGCCGTGGGTAAAAACCTCCCAGCCGCCTCGTCCGTCGGCGCGGGCATCGACGGCGGCGACGACGCACTGGCTGCCGAATTTTTGCGCCGCCTCGGCCACCAGCCCGGGCCGCGCCACGGCGGCCGAGTTGATGGCGCATTTATCCGCACCGGCGAGCAGCAGCCGGCGCATATCCTCCGTGGAGCGCACCCCGCCGCCGACGGTGAACGGCAGAAAAATGCGCGCCGCGGTACGGCTGACGACATCAAGGATGGTGTCGCGCTGCTCGTGGCTGGCGGTGATGTCCAGAAACGTCAGCTCGTCGGCGCCGGCGGCATCGTAGATCTGCGCCTGCTCCACCGGATCGCCGGCGTCTCTGAGGCCGACGAAATTGATGCCCTTGACGACGCGCCCGTCCTTTACATCGAGGCAGGGGATAACGCGGAGTTTCAGCATATCCCGGCTCCACCGCCGCAGGCCGCAGGGCGGAAAAGCGCTCTTATCGCGCTCCCTTTTGGCGGTGCGTCGTGCCTTCGTGGTTGACCAGGATGCTCAGGAAGGCTCGCTTGCCGAAGGCGGGGGGCGCGGCCAACAGGGTTCGCGATAAGAGCCAAAAAGACCTGCTTCCTTCTCAAGCCGCCTCCTGGATCATCGCCCGAACTTTCGGAAAAATCTGATTGGTCCAGGCCCGCCCGCTGAAAACCCCATAATGCCCGGCGCCGGTCTGCAAATGATAGGTCTTGCGCGACAGGGGAATGTTCCGGCACAGATCCAGCGCCGCCATCGTCTGCCCAATGCCGCAAATATCATCACGCTCGCCTTCAACGACGAGCAGCGACGTGCGGCGGATCGCCGCCGGGTTAACCTTGGTGCCGCGGAACGTCATCAGCCCGCGCGGCAGCGTGTGCTCCTGGAACACTTGCGCCACGGTCTCCAGATAGAACTCGGCCGCCAGGTCGCTCACCGCAAAATATTCGTCGTAGAATTTGCGGTGTGCCGCGGCCGCCTCGGTCTCGCCCGCAAACAGGCGGCGGAACTGGGCGGCGTGGGCATTGATGTGGCGGTCGGCGTTCATGGCGATGAAGGCGGCCAGTTGCATGAACCCCGGATAGACCCGCCGCCCGGCGCCGGCATAGCGGTTGGGGACCGTGGTAATCACCTTGCGCTCGTAATCCGCCATCGTCTGCTTCTGCGCCAGCGTGTTGACCCGGGTGGGGTTGCAGCGCGTGTCGATCGGGCCGGCCATCAGCGTCAGGCTGCGCGGCTGCGCCGGATTTCTGGTCGATGCCATCACCGACGTGGCGACGAGTGCTGCGACCGCCGGCTGGCAGATCGCCACCATGTGCGAGCCCGGCCCCATGGCCTCCAGAAAGCCGATGATGTGGGCGACGTAATCATCCAGGCCGAAAGTGCCGGCTTCGAGCGGCACGTCGCGGGCGTTATGCCAGTCGGTGATATGCACGTCGCAGTCCGGCAGCATGGTCTGCACGGTGGGGCGCAGCAGCGTGGCGAAATGGCCGGACATGGGGGCGACCACCAGCACCTTGGGCTGCGGGGTCGCCAGATCCTTCGCAAAGCGCAGCAGGTTGCCGAAGGGCGTTGTCGCCACCACCGTCTCTCGCACCTCGACCCGGCGATTGTGCACCTGCACCGCGTCGAGCGCGAACGGGCGGCGCTTGTGGGTGACGGCGGAATTGGCCAGCATGTCGGCCGCCGCTGCCGCCAGGCGCGGTCCCGGCCAATGGCGGCCGACGCTTTGCTCGGCGGCAAAGTCCAGCCAGAGTTTGGCGCCGAAGCGGGCCGGCGCCAGAAGGTCGGACTGGGCTTGGTAGAGCTGATAGAGCATGGTGCCCGTGTCGCTACGCCAGGCGGGATCGCCAAGCACACGCAGGTTGCGTCGCGCCGCCGCAAGACGCAAGCTTACGCCGACGGCCAGGCTGCACGTGAAACTTAATGAGGCCTTTATGACACTCGCAACTCTGGTGCTGAGCAGCAAGAACTACTCATCCTGGTCACTGCGCGGCTGGCTTTTGCTGCGCATGTCCGGCATCGCCTTCACCGAGCGTGTGCTGGCCAACGACGACAAGATGGCGCGGGCGGAGCTGTTGCAGCAGACATCGTCGATCCGCATCCCGTATCTGGAGCATGACGGGCTGCATATCTGGGATGTGCTGGCGATTGCCGAATATTTGCATGAGCTGGTGCCATCCGCCGGCCTCATGCCGGCGGATGTGGCGGCGCGGGCACGCTGCCGGTCGATCAGCGGGGAGATGCATTCGGGCTTTGCCGCGCTGCGCTCGGCACTGCCGGTGAATTTGAACGCGGTGCGGCCGAATTTTCCGATCTGGTCGGGCGTGCGGGCAGACATTGACAGGGTGTGCGAGATCTGGCGCGAGTGCCTGGCCGATTGGGGCGGCCCGTTCCTGTTCGGCGCCAAAATGTGCGTGGCCGACGCCATGTATGCCCCGGTCTGCACCCGCTTTGCCACCTACCAGGTCGCCCTGGACCCGGTGTGCGCGCGTTACCGGGACATGATCCTCGCCCTGCCGGACATGAAGCTGTGGGCCGCCGGCGCGCGTGAGGAGCCGGATCTGGTCAGCGAGCTGGAGGTCGAGGGCGAGTTCTAGCCCGGCATAAGCGCAGACCCCGGCGTGGAGTTCAACCCACGGACACATGCCGCGACGACCGAAGACGTGGGTTAAAACCCACGCTACCGGCTACGGCCGCGGCAGCAGCAGAAACACGCTTCCCCCCTGCCGCATAAGTCCCGCCGTCTGCGCCGCGGCAAAACCGCTGCCCATGAAAACGTCGGCGCGCGCAGGGCCCACGATATCGGTGCCGATATCCTGCGCCAGCACCATCCGCTGCCACGGGGCATGGGTCAGCGGGTCGGTGGTGTCGATGAACAGCGGCGCGCCAAGCGGGACAAAATGCCGGTCCACGGCCGCCGAGCGGCCGGGGGTCAGGTTCACGCCCATCGCGCCGGGCGGGCCGAAATCACTGTCGGCGTGCTGCATCAGGCGGAAGAAGACAAAATCCTCATTCGTATCCATCACCCGCTTGGCCTGATCCGGGTGGGCGGCGAGCCAGGCGCGGATGGTTTGCATGCTGACGTCGTCCGGTGCCAAAGCGTGCTCGGCGATCAGCACGCGGCCGATCGGCGTGTAGGGGCGGCCGTTGCGGCCGTCGTAGGCGACGCGCAGCACGCTGCCGTCGGGCAGGCGGATACGGCCGGATCCCTGCACTTGCAGGAAAAACAGGTCAACCGGGTCGCGCAACCAGAAGATCGGGTGGGTGGTGCCCGCCGCCGCCCCGGCCTCGATCTCGGCCCGGCTCCAGTACGGCACCAGCGTGCCGGCGACGCGGCGGCCGATCGACGGCGGGCCGAGCGGGTCGGTGGGCGGTGGCGGCCCCTGCACCAGGTCGGTCGGGCGCGCGAGCAGCGGCGTCTGGTAGGCACCGCCGCGGTGTACATCCCCCTCCGCTTCCGGCTCGAAATAGCCGGTGACCAGCGCGGGCGTGGCGATCCGGTAAGCGGTGAAATGCGCTTTGAGGAAATCGCGCATGGCGGCGTCATTGCCCTGCGGCACGCCGGCGGCGGCATGGCACGGGGCCAGCCACTGGCCCGCCAGGCCGCCGTAGGTCGCGGCAATGCCCTCGCCGCCCAGCACCGTGTCAGCCGGCAGCAGCGCCAGGCGCCGGCATTGCCGTTTCAGGCCGGGCAGCAGCGCCGCGGTGTGATCGGCCTCAAAGCCGGGCAGGTCGGAAAAGCTCGCGGCCTCCAGAACCAGGGCCGTGGGCTTGGGCGGCGCGGCGGGCGGGACTTCGCAGGCACATAACGCGGCTGCCGCGACGAACGCGGCACCGCTGAACAGGCTTCGCAATCACAGGCTCCCAGAAGAAAGAAAGCGTTCTTTTTTGAAAAAAAGAACCAAAAAACTTTTGATTATTAAGAGCCTGACCGAAAATGCGCTAGGCCTCTGTCGGCTGGCGTGCGTTTTCGAGCACCGGAGCGGAGCGGCCTCTTGTGGCCGTGAGCACCGGAGCGCAGAAAACGTGCGTCAGACGGCCGGCATAGTAGCATTTTCGGTCAGGCTCTTAGGCGACTTTGGCGTCAACCAGGTGCCAGGACACATCGCTACTGCCGAGCACCCGTGCAAATGTCCATAAATCCTCGATCTCCGTGATCGCGTCCGTGCCGCCCACCGTGCTGCCATCGGCCGCGGTGACGTAGTTTATCTGACGCGAAACAAAATGCACGGTGATGCTGGCCTGCTTGCCATCCAGATGCGCCTCGCGGATGTCGGCCGAGACGATGTCGCGTATTTCCGTGTGCTGCGTGTCGCCGGCGGCATCGCGCGCGGCGATGCCTTGGTCGAACGCCGCATAGGTGGCGTCGCCCAGCAGCGGGCGCAGGCGTACACGGTCGCCGGCGGCATAGGCCGCGACGATGACGCGGAACGCCGCCTCTGCACCGGCGATGAATTTTTCCGGGTCGAACCTGCGGTCGGCCGCCTGCATCGCCGCCAGCGCCTGGCCGGCGGACGAAGTCGGACCCGGCAGCGGCCGTACCGGCGGCGCGGCGGGCTCGGCGCGGCCGTCGATCACGGGGGCGGCGGCACCCGCTTTCGGCGCCGCCACGGGGCTGCCCTCAAAACCGGTGCGCTTGCCCAGAATGCTGCGCAGACGCAGCACGAGGAAGGCCGCGATCATGGCAAACAGCACCAGATCGACCGGAAAACCGCCGATAGCTTGCATGGGCACTCCAAAGGACACCGCCTAGAGATAGGTCTCCCGGCGGCCTTGGGCAATCGTCCGCCGTGTCCGTTCGGCCTTTCCGGCGAGAGCGGGCCCGGATCGGTAAAAGTTTTTTGGTTCTTTTTTCAAAAAAGAACTGCTTTCTTTCTTTGTCCGATTGCCCTGGTGTCCGTTATTGCCGCGCCGCAAAGGACCGGCTAGCAGCGTGCACATGATCCTGATGCGGCACGGCCAGAGCGAGTTCAATCTGCATTTTTCCGCGACCAAAAAGGATCCGGGAATCGAAGACCCGCGCCTGACGCCGCTCGGCCAGGCGCAGGCCGAAGCCGCGGCGGCCGCGCTCGCCAACGCCGGCATCAGACGGATTCTCGCCTCCCCCTACACGCGGGCGATGCAAACCGCCGCTCCCCTGGCCCGCGCGCTCGGCCTGCCGGTGCTGATCACCCCGCTGATCCGCGAACGCTTCCACTTCGTCTGCGACATCGGCACGCCATGCAGCCTGCTGGCCCCGGACTGGCCCGAACATGATTTTACCGGCATCGAGGAAATCTGGTGGCCGCAGGCCACCGAGCCCGCGGAAGCCGTCGTGGAGCGTGCCCAGAATTTTCGGCGCGAGTGCGCCGGGCGGCCGGACTGGATGCATACGTTTGTCGTTAGTCACTGGGCCTTCATCCTGGCCTTGACGGGCCAGAGCCTTGAGAATGGTGAATGGATCCGTTTCGACCCCACCGCCGACACGCTAAGTTAAGCATTTTCTCCAACACTCGGCCAAGACTGACAGCGAAAAAGGGGCGGCTTTGCGCTGTGGGGTTGCCGTGCTACCGCGCGCCGCAGTCCGCCAACCTCCAGGAGTTGTGAATGTCCGAGACCACCGCACCGCAAGCCGCTCAGCCGATTCCCCCGCTGGTGGTCAATGTCCAGTATATCAAGGATCTGTCGTTCGAAGTGCCGAACGCACCGGACATTTACGCCACCCTGCGGGCGCAGCCGGCCGTCTCCATCAATCTGGATGTGCAGGCCCGGGCGCTTCAGGAAGGCCAGAATGTCTTTGAAGTCGTGCTGGCGGTAAAGGTTGACGCGAGGGAGCCCGTGGCAGCCACCGGCCCGCAAAATGGCGCCGCCCCGGCCGCACCCGTGCCTGGCGAAGGGCGGCCGGTGTTCATTGCCGAGCTGCAATACGCCGGCGTGTTCACCCTGAACGGCGTGCCGCCTGAGGCGGTCGAGCCGCTGCTGCTCATCGAATGCCCGCGCCTTCTGTTTCCCTTCGCCCGCGCCGTCCTCTCCGACGTCACGAGGGAAGGCGGCTTCCCGCCCGTCCTGCTCCAGCCCATCGATTTCGTCGGGCTCTGGCAGAGCCGCCGGCAGCCCCAGCCGTCAGCACCCGCGCAGGCCTGAATCAGGGAACAATTGTCAGGTGACAGTAGTCAGTGAGCAAACTGGCAACTGTCATCTGACACCTGTCTCCTGACTTCAGCAGTCGTTGCCCTTCAGCTTCCACGACTGCACCAGGCCGTTGGCGAGTTCGAAGGTGGTGGTGCATTGCTCCTGCACCACGTCGCCGCCCCAGCCGGCGCCATAAAAACCGCCCCAGCGGCCCCAGCCGCCGTAGCCGAACCCGCCATAGCCCCAGCCAGGGTACGGCCCAAAACTGTCGATGCGGCTTTCGCTGTAGGCGAGGAACCGGTGGCCGGAGGTGTCGATGGTGCGGTTCGGCACGCCATAGGTGCGCACCACTTCGACCTCCGGCTTGCCGACCATGCTGTTCAGCGCCTGGATATGCTGCGGGCTTGGGTAGGCGCAGCCGGCCAGAAGTGCCAGGGCGCCCAAACTCAAATATTTACGCATGTGCACAACTCCATGTGGGTCCGGGAGCGCCCGGATCTGTTGCTCAGCATCTAGTGAGGCAGTCCCGCACGCGGAAGCCACATCACCTGTTCAATTTTGCTCGCACCGCTGGCGATCATCGCCAGCCGGTCGAATCCCAGCGCAATGCCGGCCGAGGGCGGCATGCCATGCGCCAGGGCTGCGAGAAAATCCTCGTCCAGCGGCCAATCTTCGCAGCCGTTCAGCGCGTGTCGCCTGGCGCGGTCGGCCTCGAAGCGGGCGCGCTGCTCGGCGGCGTCGGTCAGTTCCTCGAACGCGTTGGCCAGTTCCAGGCCGCAGACAAACAGCTCGAAACGCAGGGCGACGCGCGGATCGGCCGGGTCGCGGCGCGCCAGCGCGGCCTGGGCGGCGGGCCAGTGGGTCAGGAAGGTGGGCCGGCCGCGGCCCAGATGCGGCTCGATCCGTTCGAGAAGCAGGCGGAAAAACAGATCCTCCCAATCCTCGCCCACGCGCAGCCGCGCGCCGGCCGACTCCGCCAGCGCAGAAGCGTCGCCGGCCGTGCCCAGCACGTCGGCGCCGGCGTATGTTGCGAACGCCTCGGCGACGGTCAGATATTCGAAATCCCGCACATGCGTGGTGATGCCGCGGCAGGTGACGCTGGGCGGAAGCACGGCGCGAAGCAAATTTTCCGTCTCGGCGATCAGGGCGGCGAAATCGGCACCAGGCCGATACCATTCGAGCATGGTGAATTCCGGCGCATGCGTGTGGCTTGCCTCGCCGTTGCGCCACACGCGGGCGAGCTGAAAGATCGGGCCGGCGCCGGCGGCCAGCAGTTTCTTCATGGCGAATTCCGGCGATGTGTGCAGCCACAGAGGCCGGCTGAGGCCATCAGGGGTCCGCAGATGTGTCGCAAACGCCTGCACATGCACCTCTTCACCAGGCGCCGGCACGGCGCAAGGCGTCTCCACCTCCGTGTAGCCGCGCGCGGTAAAGAAGGCGCGGGTCGCTGCTGTGAGCAGCCCGCGGCGGCGCAGATAGGGCAGCCGCGCTGCCAGACTCTCTGGGTGCCATGCGGGTTGCAGTCGTGCAGCTCCTGGTTTGACGCGACAGGGCGGCCGGCCTAGGCAGCGCCGATCATGAACGCCGAAATTCTTCCAGCCGCGCGCCCCATACTGCGCTCGGCCGACGCCGTGATCCAGGCCGGCTTTGCTGACGAAATGTTACGCACTCTGCTGGACCAGGTCGGAAGCCGCTATGCCGTGGCCATCCCGCGGGCACTCCAGGAGCTGATCGAAAGCCCGGACGACCCGATCGGCCGCCAGTTCATCCCCAGCGCGCAGGAGTTGGACGAGGCACCAGGCGAGACCGCGGACCCGACCGGCGACGCCGCCCACGCACCTGTGCCCGGCATCGTGCACCGCTACCCGGACCGCGCCCTGCTCAAACCCCTGCTGGTCTGCCCGACCTATTGCCGCTTCTGTTTCCGAAAAGCGCATGTCGGCCCGGACGGCGGCCTGCTGGACACGGCGGCGCTGGACGCGGCCCTGGCCTATCTGCGCGACATGACGGCGATCCGCGAGGTCATCCTCACGGGCGGCGACCCGCTCATGCTCTCCGCCCGCCGGCTCGGCGAGATTTTGCGCGCGCTGGACGCCATGCCGCACATCGAGCTTGTGCGCATTCACACGCGCGTGCCGGTGGCCGATCCCGGCCTGGTCACCGAAGCGCTGGCCGACGCCCTGGTCACCCGCACGCCACTGTGGCTCGCCGTGCATGCCAACCATGCGCGCGAGTTCTCGCCCGCCTGTCTGGCCGCGCTGGCGCGCATCCGGGCACGCGACGTGCCGCTGCTCGGCCAGTCCGTGCTGCTGCGCGGCGTGAACGACAGTGCGGAGGCGCTGGAGGCGCTGTTCCGCGCCATGCTGCGGGCACGCATAAAGCCCTATTATCTGCATCACCTCGATGCGGCGCCCGGCACGGCACATTTCCGCGTGCCGATTGCGGAGGGGCAGCGCCTGCTCGCCTCATTGCGTGGCCGCATCAGCGGCATGGCGTTTCCAACCTATATGCTCGATGTGCCTGGCGGTTTCGGCAAGGTGCCGGTCGGGCCTTCGTATCTCGACGGCGACACGGTGCGCGACCCCTGGGGCGGAGCGCACGCGCTTGCCGATGCAGCCCCCGCAGGGCTAGAAGCCCGCCCAACATTGACTCCCGATCTGTGAAAAGTCCCTCCCCATGAAGCAGCAAGCCAACCTGATTCGCGCCGGCCAGGTCATCGAACACGATGGCAGGCGCTGGACCGTGCTCAAGCAACAGATCATCACCCCCGGCAAAGGCGGCGCCTTCATCCAGGTGGAAATGCGCGACCTGAAGACGGGCAACAAGACCAACGAGCGCTGGCGCACGGCCGACACGGTCGAGCGGCTGATGACGGACAACAAGGAGTACACCTACTCCTACACCGACGGCGACAACATCGTGCTCATGGACCCCGAGACCTATGAGCAGACGATCGTGCCCACGGTGATCCTGGGCGACCAGGCGCCGTTTCTGCAGGACAACATGGTCATCGAGCTCGACCTGGTGGAGGGCGAGCCGGTCGGCGCGCATTTGCCGCAAATGGTCACGCTGGAGGTGGTGGAGGCCGATCCGGTGGTGAAGGGCCAGACGGCGAGCTCGTCGTACAAGCCCGCCAAACTGTCGAACGGGGTGAAGACCTTGGTGCCACCGTTTGTGGAAGCCGGGGAGCGCATTGTGGTGCGGACCGAGGATGGCTCGTATGTGGAGCGGGCCAAGGGGTAGAAGCGTTTACCTGGCAGGTTTGCTTCAGCGTGAGAGGGACCGCGGCGCACGAGCCAATTTTCTGGCGCGTATATACCACAGAGCATTGACGCGGACGCTCCTTGCCGATTACGACTCGATCGTGGGGTGGATGAAATCCACCCTCGCGCGCCCACCACGCGACGGCACGCCGGCGGAGAGGCGGTGCGTCACTCTCAATGCAAATTGGCATTACTTTCCGCTGAGGGGTTCGATCCGCGCTAACACAATGCC
>Ga0116231_10014267_pt1 | contig 10751 bp, 9 predicted proteins | sample S1TSphgellanicum_2_FD_89695 | JGI IMG/M metagenome (GOLD analysis project Ga0116231, IMG submission 89695) | Host-associated microbial communities from peat moss isolated from Minnesota, USA - S1T2_Fd - Sphagnum magellanicum MG | ecosystem: Host-associated > Plants > Peat moss > Unclassified... | reverse complement strand
TGCCCGCCGCCGTCACGGCCTGGCGCCAGATTTTGTCCTGCACATCCCCCGCCGCGAACACGCCAGCCACCGAGGTGCGGGTGGTGCCGGGCGCTGTCACCACATAGCCCTCGTCGTCCAGAGCCACATGGCCGCGGAACACCGCCGTGGTCGGCGCGTGGCCGATGGCGATGAACACGCCATCGATGTCGAGTCGCGACATGCCGCCGCCGACCCGATCCCGCAGCACAATGCCATCGACCACGGGCGGGGTTCCGGCGCCGGTGATCTCCGCCACCTCGCTGTTCCAGATCACCCGCACCTTGGGATGGGCGAACAGCCGGCGCTGAAGAATCTTCTCGGCGCGCAGCGAGTCGCGCCGGTGGATCAGCGTCACCTCGGCGGCGTGATGGGTGAGATAGAGCGCCTCCTCGACGGCGGTGTTGCCGCCGCCCACCACGGCCACCCGCTTGCCGCGAAAGAAGAAGCCGTCGCAGGTGGCGCAGGCCGATACGCCGGCGCCCTGGAGCCGCTTCTCGGAGGGCAGACCAAGCCACCGCGCCTGGGCGCCGGTGGCGATGATCACGGCGTCGGCGCGATACACATCCCCCGAGTCGCCCACGGCGGTGAACGGACGACGCGCGAAATCCACCGAGGTGACGATGTCGTTCACGATCCGCGTGCCGACATGCGCGGCCTGGGCGGCCATCTGCTCCATCAGCCACGGCCCCTGGATCGCCTCGGCGAAGCCGGGATAGTTCTCGACATCGGTGGTGATCATCAGCTGACCGCCCGGCTGCAAGCCGGCGACCAGCAGCGGATCGAGGCCGGCGCGGGCGGCATAGATCGCCGCCGTGTAGCCGGCGGGGCCGGCGCCGATGATGAGCACGCGGGTCGTGTGAGTGGCTGGCTGGGTCATCGGGACGATCCGAATTGCGACAGACGATGCATATCGGTCCCGCGCCACATGGAACAAGCGGCGGAACACGCGTCAGCCCCATGCCGAGCGGGACGGCCATTGCCGTTCGGCAAACGTGGAATAATATTGCGCCCGACCACGATTTCCAGCAACACGACGGAAAAGCAACGCGGCGCAGGCCGCAGCACGAACGTCCGACGAGACTGTATGCGCACCCAGATGACCGAAACGCCGCTTCTCGACTCGATCGACCGCCGAATTTTGGCCGAATTGCAGGACGACGGGCGGATGACCAACGTCGAACTGGCGCGCCGCGCCGGCATTTCGGCCCCGCCCTGCCTGCGCCGCGTGCGGCGGCTGGAGGAGGCGGGGATCATCCGCGGGTACCACGCCGACAGCGATCCGCAGATGCTTGGGTGGGAGATCACGTTCTTCGCCATCGTCGGCCTGGAGAGCCAGAAGGAGATCGTTCTCTCCGGGTTCGAGGCGATGGTGGCGGACTGGCCGGAGGTGCGCGAGTGCCACATGATCCGCGGCGGCGGGGATTTCCTGCTCCGCCTCGTGGCTCGCGACACCGCGCATGAGAACCAGTTGACGCGGCTGCTCACCGGGGCCGCCCATGTCAGCCGCGTGCAGACCTTGCAGACGATCCGCACCAGCCGGTGCCTCGCGGGCGTGCCGCTTTAGGTTTTCGGCGCGCCGCCATGGCCCGGCCGTGGCTACTCCCGTCCATCCTGATCTTTACGGCTGGCACGCTCGCGCGGCTCGCTGTCGCCGCGCTGACGCCGCTCTCGCCGGACGAGTGCTATTACTGGATTTGGTCGCGGGCCCCCGCCGGCGGCTATCTCGATCATCCGCCGATGGTGGCCGAATGGATCCGGCTGGGCACGTGGCTGGCCGGCGACACGCCACTGGGCGTGCGCTTGCTCGCGCCGCTCTCGGCCGCCATCGGCACGGTCGCGTTGGCGCGGGCGGGGCGCGATCTGCTGGGGTCATGGCGGGAGGGCGCCGCCGCCGCCTGGCTGCTGAACGCCACGCTGCTGTTCGGCGTCGGCGGTGTGACGATGACGCCCGACACGCCGCTGCTGTTCTTCTGGACGCTGACGCTGGCCGCGATCGCCCGGCTGATCGCGACCGGAAACGGCCTGTATTGGCTCCCGGCGGGCGCGATGGCGGGGCTGGCGATGGACAGCAAATACACCGCGATTCTGCTCGGCCCGGCGCTGCTGGCCTGGCTGCTCGCCGCGCGGGGGATGCGGGTGTGGCTGGGACGATGGCCGCTTTGGGCGGGGCTGGCGCTGGCGCTCGCGGCGACGGCCGGTGTTGTGCTGTGGAACGCGGACCACGGATGGGCCAGTTTCGCCAAGCAGGGCGGCCGCGCCGATGCGTGGCAGCCCGCGCGCGCGGCGCAATTCCTCGGCGAACTGGTCGGCGGGCAGGTCGGCCTCGCCACGCCGCTGGTTTTTCTGCTCTGTGCTGTCGGGTCCGGTGCGTCGATACGCCGGCTCCGCGATCCATCCCATGGATTGCTGGCGGCGCTGACGGCGATCCCGGCGCTGGTGTTCGTCGAACACGCGCTGGGCGACCGGGTGCAGGCGAACTGGCCGGCGATCATCTACCCGGCGGGCTGCCTCGCCGCCGCCGGGCTGGGGGGCGCGTGGCGGCGTTTGCGCGCTCCGGCCGTCGCGCTGGGCGGCATCGTCACGCTGCTCGTCTGGGCCCAGGGCATGGCGTCACCGCTGCCGCTGCCCCGCGCGCTGGATCCCACGCTGATGCGGCTGGGCGGGTGGCGGGGACTTGCCGCTGATTTGGCCGTTCGGGCGGCATCCGAGCGGGCGGCGTTCGTCGCCGCCGACAATTACGGCCTGGCCGGCGAACTCGCTCTGCTGATGCCGCCGGCGACCCCGGTGGTCGGCATCGAGCCGCGCTGGGCGTATTTCGCGCTGCCATCGGGGGAAACCACGCTTGCCGGGCGCACCGGATTGCTGCTGCGCAGCACCCGCCGGGCGGACCCGCCGGACCCCGCGCCGTGGAGCCGGATCGAGAAGCTCGGCGAGATCGCCCGCGCGCGGGACGGCGTGGTCGCGGAGACCTATGGGCTCTATCGCGTCACCGGCCGCCCCGGCTCGAAGCCGGTAAGCGCCGTTCTGCCGCGCCCCGGGTGAGGCGCGGCGGCACGGGCGCTTCCTGGTCCGGGGGAGTCCTGGCATTCTCGGGGCCATGAACCTCCCGAATTTCGACGATGTCGCCGCCGCCCGCGCCCGCATCGCCGGCCATGTGGTCCGCACGCCGATGCTCCGCAATCCGCTGCTGGAGGAGCGCGCCGGCGGCGTGGTGCTGATCAAGCCGGAATCGCTTCAGCGAACCGGCAGCTTCAAGCTGCGCGGCGCCACCAACGCGCTGCGCCGGATGGATGAGGCCGGCAGGCGGCGCGGCGTGGTGACGCATTCCTCCGGCAATCACGGGCAGGCGACGGCCTGCGCCGCCGCCTCCGTCGGCGCGCGGGCGACGGTGTTCATGCCGGCCGACGCGCCGCGCATCAAGGCGGACAGCACGCGCCGCTGGGGGGCGGACATCGTCACCTATGATCGCGCGACCGACGATCGCGAGGCGCTCACCGCCGGCTTCGCGGAACGCACCGGCGCGGTGCTGGTGCCGCCGTTCGACCATCACGACGTGATCGCGGGGCAGGGCACGCTGGCGCTCGAACTGGTGGAGGATGCCGCCGCGGCGGGTTTTCGGATGGACGCGCTGATGGTGTGTACCGGCGGCGGCGGCATGATCGCCGGCTGCGCGCTGGCCATCGAGGGCGCCTCTCCGGGCACGGCCATCTATGCCGTCGAGCCCGAGGGCTGGGACGACACGGCGCGATCGCTGGCGGCGGGCGAGCGTGTGGCCAACGCGCCGGGCGGTTCGCCGCTGTGCGATTCGCTGCTGTCGCGGATGCCGGGCGAGATCACCTTCGCGCTGAACCGCACCCGCCTCGCCGGCGGGCTGGTGGTGACGGATGCCGAGGTTCTGGCGGCGATCGCCTTCGCGTTCAGCCATCTCAAGCTGGTGGTGGAACCGGGCGGGGCGGTGTGTCTCGCGGCCCTGCTCGCCGGCAAGCTGCCGACACGGGGCCGCGTGGTTGGCCTCGTGATCAGCGGCGGCAATGTCGATCCGGCGGTGTTCGGGCGCGCCCTCGCGGCTTGAGCGGTTAGTCGGCGGTTAAGCTTCCGCCCCTACCCTGGCGGGGCCGGCCATGGCGGCCGTCAGGAGAGCGGTGTGGCGACGAAGCCGGGCAGTGGCAAGCGCGCGATCTTGGTTCGTCGCGAGGAGGTGGTTGAGGGGGGCCACCACGGTGGCGCGTGGAAGGTCGCCTACGCCGATTTCGTGACCGCGATGATGGCGTTTTTCCTGCTGATGTGGCTCATCAACGCCACCACCGACGCCCAGCGGCGCGGCCTCGCCGATTACTTCACGCCCAACAATCTCCTGTCGCATGGCACGTCGGGCAACGGCGCCCCGTTCGGCGGGCGCACGCCGTTCGATGCCGGGAGCCTGGTATCCGACCGTGGCGCGGTGACGATCGTTCCGGGCAAGGCCACGCCCCCCGCGACCCCGGATGACGAGGAGGACCCCCCCCCCGCCGAGGCGGTGCCGGCGCACCCGCGCGGCGAGGCGACGGGTGATCCGGCCCCCGCTCCGGCCCCCGCTCCGGCCCCGGCCTCAGCCCCGCCCCCGCCTCGGACCGGGGCGGCCGACCGCCCCGCCCCTGGACTGAAAGCCGCCGGCGAAGCGGACGCGGAGGCGCGGGCGGAGAAGGCGCGGTTCGACCGCGCCGCCCAGCAGGTGCGCGAGGCGGTGCGGGCCGATCCCGCCCTGGCGTCCCTCGCGCGCCAGATCGCGATCGACCAGACACCGGAGGGATTGCGGATCCAGTTGCTGGACGAGGAGCATCAGCCGATGTTCGCGAGCGGCTCTGCGGTGCTGAATGACCGCGCGCGGCTGGTGCTGCGCAAGATCGCCCCGATCCTGGCGAGGCTGCCGGAGGGGCTTTCCGTCTCCGGCCATACCGATGCGGCCCCGTATCGCAATGGCGAGCGGAGCAACTGGGATCTGTCGAGCGAGCGGGCCAATGCCACGCGCCGCCTGCTGGCCGAGGCTGGCGTGCCGGACGAGCGGTTTCGCGGCGTGACCGGCAACGCCGATCGCGATTTGCTGCTACCGGCCGATCCGTTCGCGGCGGAGAACCGGCGGATCGCCATCGTCGCGCTGCGCGACGGACATGCCGCGCGTCCGTGAGCTTGTGATGGCGGTCAGCGTGGGCATCGAGTCTCGGACCGACCCCTCCGCCAACTTGGTCTGCTTCGCAGCCCAAGCCCACAAGGGGAGGGGAGTAGTATTCTTTTCCCCTCCCCTTGCGGGAGGGGCCGGGGGAGGGGGGCCAGGGCAACACGGTTCGGTGATGAACCGGCGGGCCCCCGCGAGATCCACCGCATGCTGACCATCGGCGGACTCGTGTTCGTGCTGATCTGCGTGTTCGGCAGCTACATCGTCTCGGGCGGCAGCATGGAGCCGCTGATCGAGGCGCTGCCGTTCGAGATGTGGACCATCGGCGGGGCGGCCATCGGCACCACGCTGATGGCCAACAGCATGCACGACGTGAAGCATATCGCCGGCGGGCTGGGCAAAATGCTCAAGGGGGCGGCCTACAAGAAGGCCGACTATATCGAGTTGCTGAGCCTGCTGTTCTTTTTCGTCCGGCTCGCCGCGACCAAGGGCTCGATGGCGCTGGAGCCGCATATCGAGAAGCCGAGCGAAAGCGTGGCGTTCCAGAAATTCCCCAAGCTGCTCAAGAACCATCACGTCAGCGACATGATCTGCGACTATTTCCGGATGCTGGGCATGAACGCCGACGATCCGAACCAGATCGAGGACGTGATGGGACGGGAACTCAAGAAGACGCTGCATGAGGAACTGCACGCCTCGCACGCTTTGCAGACCATGGCCGACGGTCTGCCCGCGCTCGGGATCGTGGCCGCCGTGCTGGGCGTGGTGAAGACGATGAGCCATATCAACGAGCCCCCGTCGGTTCTCGGCGCCATGATCGGCGGGGCGCTGGTGGGGACGTTCCTGGGGATTCTCCTGGCCTACGGCGTCGCGGCGCCGTTCGCGACGCGGCTGAAGGGCATCATCGAGGAGGAGAGCAAGTTCTTCGAGGTCATTCGCGCGGTGCTGGTGGCGCATCTGCACGGGAATGCCCCGCAGGTGAGCGTGGAGACCGGCCGGAAGATGGCGCCGAACCAGCACATGCCCACATTCACGGAACTCGAACAGGCCACGCAGGCGATACAGATCGCCTGATCCGGCAAAAATGCAACGGAATGCAACGCCATCTGCCCCCCGGCGGGCGCCCGCCCTATTGTTGTTACATGGACGCTCTCACGACCTTCTCCGACTCCGCCGCATCCGGGCAATCCCTCACGGCGTCGCCGCATATCCTGATCGTCGATGACGATCGGGAGATCCGCGACCTGCTGGCGCGGTTTCTCGAACGCCATCGCTTCCGGGTGACGGCCGTGCGCGAGGCGCGCGAGGCGCGGCGCGCGTGGCCGAACGGGCATTTCCATCTCGTCGTGCTGGATTTGATGCTGCCCGGGGAGAGCGGGTTGGATTTCGCGCGCTGGCTGCGCACGCAGGCCGATGTGCCGATCGTCATGCTGACCGCCATGGGCGAGGAGACCGACCGCATCATCGGCCTCGAACTGGGCGCCGACGATTACGTGCCCAAGCCGTTCAATCCGCGCGAATTGCTGGCGCGGATCCGGGCCGTGCTGCGCCGTTCCTCCGCCGAGCCCGCCGAGCGGCGCGACGAGAAGGCGCGCGTGCTGCGCTTCGCCGGCTGGACGCTTGATCCGCCGCGGCGCCGCCTGCTCAACCCCGACGGGGTCGAGGTGCCGCTGACCGGGGGGGAATACGATCTGCTCGTGGCCATGGCCGAGCGCGCGAACCGCGTGCTGACGCGCGACATGCTGCTCGATCTGTTACGCGGGAGGCAGGCCGGCCCGTTTGACCGTGCGATCGACGTCGCGATCAGCCGGTTGCGCCGCAAACTGGAGGATGACGGGCGGCACGCCCAGATCATCAAAACGGTTCGCGGCGGCGGGTATGTGCTGGCCGCCTCCGTCGAGCGGGACTGAGCTTCCGCCCGCCGATGCGATGGCATCTCTGGCCGCGCAGCCTCGCGGCGCGTACGGCACTGGTTCTGCTGGCCGGATTGGCCATCGTTCAGGTCGCTGGCCTCACCATCCACGCGCTTGACCGGATTGAGTTGCAGCGTCTTGCGCAGATGCGCGACATCGCCTCGCGCACAATGAGCCTTTATCGCAGCGTGGCGCTTACCCCGGCGGATCAGCGGCAGATCGTCGTCGATGAGTTCAACCTGCGCGACGGGACGACCGTGCGGCTCGATCAGGGGCCGCCGGAGTCGGGCCTGCCGCTGGCGCAGCCGCCGCTGGTCCGCGAATTGCGGGTCAACATGCAACTTGTGCCGATGCCCCAGCAGCAGCGGCCGCGCGAATTCCTGCTCTATGGCGGGCCGGCCTACGAGGCCCTTTCGATCGGGCTTCGACTGCCAGAGGGGCACTGGCTCAATATCTCCTTGCCGATGCCGCCCCCCCGGCCATGGCATTCGCTGACCTTCCTCATCGCCTTCGTCGTCATGACCCTGGCCGCCGCCCTGCTTACGCTTTGGGCGGTGCGCCGGCTGACCGAGCCGGTGCGCACCCTCGCCGCCGCCGCCGAGGCGCTGGGGCGGGACGTGAACGCGCCGCCGCTGCCTGAGACCGGTCCCTCCGAAGTTGCCGTCGCCGCCGCCGCGTTCAACACCATGGCCGCCCGTATCCGCCGCTTCGTGCAGGACCGGACCTTCATGCTCACGGCGATGGGGCACGATCTGAAAACCCCGATCACGCGCATGAAGTTGCGGGCCGAGTTTGTCGATGACGACGAATTGCGGCGCAAATTCCTCGCCGACCTCGATGAGTTGGAGGCGATGGTGGCCTCCACGCTGGCGTTCGGGCGCGACGTGGCCGCCGACGAGGCGATGACCACCGTGGATCTGGCCGGCCTCGCCCGCACGGTGCTGGACGAGGCCGCCGACGCGCGGCCCGAGATGGCCGAGAAGATGGGCTATCAGGGGCCGGAACATTTGCCGGTGCGCCTGCGGTCGATGGCGCTCAAGCGGGCGCTGACCAATCTCGTCGCCAACGCGCTGGCCTATGGGGGCGCGGCCTGGGTCACCCTCTCCGCGCCGCGCGGCGGGATGCTGACGCTGCTGGTGGAGGATGAAGGGCCGGGAATCCCAGCCAGCGAACTCGACCGCGTGTTCCAGCCGTTCCTGCGGCTCGAAAGCAGCCGTAACCGCGAGACCGGTGGGACAGGGCTGGGGTTGCCGATCGCGCGCAACATTCTGCGCGCGCATGGCGGCGACGTGGTTCTTGCCAACCGGCCCAAGGGCGGCGTGCGCGCGGTGGTCTCGCTGCCGGCCTGACGAACGCCGCCGCCGCCCCGGTTGGGGCTATCCGAGATTTGGCATGGTCGCCTGGAAGCTGGGCAGCGCCTGGATGGCGGTCCACCAATCCGCGAAACCCTCGGTGGCGAACAGCGCCTCGGCGTCCGGCGTCAGCGAGACGTAGAAGCAGATCGGGGCGAGATAGAGGTCGGCGAGGCTGAGATCGCCGGCGATGAAGGGGGACGCGCCCTTGGTGGCGACGACGAGGTCGAGCACCTTGTGGCTGTTCTCGATCCCGGCTTCCCGCGCGGCGTCATTCTTGCCGCCGACGAAATCGGGGAACAGGTGATATGCCGCGACGCCGCCGATCAGGGCCCCGTAGCCGTAGGAATCGATGATGCCCACGATCATGTCCATCCGCGCGCGATCCTTCGGCGTGGCGGGCACCAGGGATTTGCCAGGCAGGATATCGTTCAGGTAGCGCGCGATCGCCGAGGTTTCCAGGATGCGCATGCCGTCGTGATCCAGCACCGGGACCTTGCCGAACGGGTGGCGCGCGAGATGTTCGGGCGTTTTCGGTTCGCCGGCCAGGACATTGAGCGGCTCCTGCGCGAAATCGGTGAAGCCCTTCTCGGCGAACAGCATCTTGACGGTGCGGACATAGGTCGAGCCGTCGAAGCCCCAGAGGGTCATGTCGGACATGGTGGCGATTTCCTTGTTGCGCGCCGCGTGGTGGCCTGGACTATCCACCCGCCGGTGCCGGCCGGGCAAGTGACGGCTCCATGGCGCCTTGGGGCATCGCGCGGCGCACCTCGTCGAGAAACGCCTTCGCCAGGCGGGAGAGCGCGCGGTTCGGCGACCAGGCGGCATAGGCGACCGAGCTTGTGGCCGGCGCGAAGGGGCGGATCTCGAGCCGGCGCGCCGTGCCCGAGACCGGGGAGAACGGATCGACCACCGCCACGCCGACCCCGGCCTCGGCCAGCACGCAGGCGGTGTTGCAGTAGCGTGTCTCGACGGTGGCGGCGAAAGGGCAATCCATTTGGCGGAAACTCTCGCGCACCGCCTCGCCCATGCGGGTGCCGCGCTCCAGCGCGATGAAGGCGTGTGGCGCGAGATCCGCGGGCGTCACCACATCGCGCCGCGCCAGCGCATGGCCTTGGGGCATGACGCAGACCATGTCGGCGCTGTGGAGCGTCTCCTTGGTGAGGGCGGCGGTGTCGTCCTCGCCGAGCATGAAGCCGAGATCGGTGAGGCCGTTCTCCAGGCTGTCGGTGACCCCCTCGAACGGACGCACGTCGAGGAGCACGCGCACCTGGGGGCGGCGGGCGAGGAAGCTCCGCAGCACGGCGGGGATGACGCCGTGGCCCAGCGGCGGCGTGGACACGAGGCGCAGATGGCCGGCCGTGCTTTCGCGCAGATCGACGAGGCGGTTTTCCAGCCCGGCATGCAGGGCGAAGATGCCCTCGGCCTGCTCGTGCAGCAGCAGCGCCTCGCGCGTAGGGAACAGGCGGTTGTTGATCCGCTCGAACAGGGCGAAGCCGGCCTGGGTTTCCATTTGCCGCAGCGCGTTGCTCACGGCGGGCTGGGACAGCCGCAGGGCCGCCGCCGCCGCGACGGTGGTGCGATGCCGCACGAGGGCGCGGAGGATTTCCAACTGGCGGAGAGTCATATCACTTGAATAAATAGTTCGTCCCAATTTCGTATAGCGAAAGTGATTGTCAGCCGCCAGACCGCATGCGAGTTTCGAGCAGAACAAACCGCCAAAATACTTCCGAGCAGCCGCGTGGTGTCAGTATTCGCCCGCCCGCGCGATCGGTCAGGAGCAACGATGCCGCGTGTGATCCGCCTTGCCGGGGCCCAGATGGGGCCGAATAATCGTGCCGACAGCCGCGCGACCATCCTGGCGCGCATGATCGGCCTGCTGGACGAAGCCGCGCGCCAGGGCGCCAGCCTCGTGGTATTCCCGGAACTGCCTTTCACCACGTTCTTTCCCCGCTGGCTGCTGTCGGGCGCGGAACTCGATGCGTTTTACGAGACGTCGATGCCCAATCCTAACGTGCAGCCACTGTTCGACAGGGCATCGGCGCTGGGTGTGGGCATGTATCTCGGATATGCTGAGCGGACGCCGCAGGGGCGGCGCTTCAACACGTCCATCCTGGTGGCGCCGGATGGCGCGCTCATCGGCAAATACCGCAAGGTCCATCTGCCCGGCTCCGTCGAGCCGCGTCCCGGTGACCGGTTCCAGCAATTGGAGAAGCGGTATTTCGAGTATGGCGATCTCGGCCTGCCCGCGTTCCGCGCGCCCGCCATATGGCACGAGGGAATACTGGGGATGCTGATCTGCAACGATCGCCG
>Ga0116231_10014265_pt1 | contig 10753 bp, 8 predicted proteins | sample S1TSphgellanicum_2_FD_89695 | JGI IMG/M metagenome (GOLD analysis project Ga0116231, IMG submission 89695) | Host-associated microbial communities from peat moss isolated from Minnesota, USA - S1T2_Fd - Sphagnum magellanicum MG | ecosystem: Host-associated > Plants > Peat moss > Unclassified... | reverse complement strand
TCCAACTGTTTGCGATCGTCGGAAGCGACTTTCTTGCTCTGCTCCAGAGCGCGCTCTTTGGCCTGCAAGTCCTCGTAGGAACTGACCAGAGCCCAATAGATGTTTTCGACCTGATTGACGGTGTAAAGAAGCTGCTGGCGGAACGACGAATCCGTGATGCGGCGATCGTTGATGGCTTGATAGATGAACCGCTTGTTCACGAAAATGCCCGCGCCCTGCAGCAGGTGCTGGGTCACGGTCGCCTTGAAACTGGCATTTAACTGCGGGCTGTAATTGGCAATCGGGTTGGTATTCGTCGCGTACGTGTTGTCAAAGGTGAACTGAAAAGACGTGCCCGTCGCAAATCCCTGGTTATACCCAAAATTGTACGTGTTGGTCTCCGACGTACCCCCGGTGAAGAAGTTGGGCGATGGGGAGCTCTGGTGGTCGAACTGAAGCGCAACGGTAGCCGTCGGATCGAAGGCCTCCGGCAACGGGCCTGCGCCGTTCGTGGTCAGCGACAAGCCTGAGCTTCCTGAACCAGCGCCACCGGAGCCGACCGAAGTTCCACCCGGTCCACCGCCCGTGCTCAGTGTCGAAGACGATCCGCCCAGCGTGCCGGTGACCAGGCCGGAAGGGGCGCCCAGGAGTTCATTACCCGATTTAGCGCGGAGAATGTCGGTATCGGCGATGTCCAGGTCGTAGCGGGCGATGGCGATGTCGTAATTGTTCTCAAGCGCTAGGGCCAGGGCGTCCGAGAGACTGAGGTAAATCTTGCCGTCCTTGACCAGATCGTTCAGCCGAACGGAATTGGTGAAGCTGGCCGGAGCGATGGTGGTGGGGCCATAAGGCTTGAAAGGATTGCCTGTCATCGGTGCGTAAGGCCTCGAAAAATCGCGCGCCGAAGGGCGTAGATAGAGCGGCTCGGTCGGCGTCGGCACGGGAGCTGGCGGAAGATCCTTCAACACGTTGGCGGGACTCTGCGCCTGTTGCGCCACCAGTTGCGGGGGCATCCCGGCCGCCAGCCCCAGAAGCACAACCGCCGCCGCCCTCAGATTCCCCTGAAGGCCAAAGCCGGTTTTTGCGCCGGTCTGAACTTGGTCCGTTTGCGCCGATCTTCCCTGCCTAACTACACGATTCCCTTCGAAATGCATGAATCCTCTCCAAAATCCCTTCAACATGGGTAACGAAACTTCACAAGGCTGTTTCCGCCGCTCACGGGACGCATTTTATGCCTCGCTGCGAATTGAAGCTGCATGCCCTGCCAGCGGAAATTTACGGCTACGATCTGGATACGTCTTCAAAGACCAAATCGTTCCCGCGTAGACGACGGAACCGATGCACTCGTAGAGCGTGAAACACGCTCGGCGATTCACGTCGAAGTTGACTGGCGGGTAACCCGGTCAGTATATCGCGAGGCAAGCCGGCTGGCGGACCCGCCGCCCCCTCCGAAACCGGTCTCTTAGAATCGAGCAAAGAGACTTGGCCGATGCAGAATTGGAAGCTGACCCTGACCTACGACGGCACCGCCTATGCCGGCTGGCAAGTGCAGCCGGGGCTGCCCACAATCCAGGGTGAACTGCAATCGGCGATTGGGCGGATTCTCGGCCGCGCTTGGGGCGAAACGCCCCTGCCGCAGGGTTCCGGGCGGACGGACGCCGGCGTACATGCGCTTGGGCAGGTGGCAAGCGTGGCGCTTGAAGCGCCGATTCCGGCGGAGAATCTACAGAGGGCGCTCAATCGGACGCTTCCTGCGGCGATTCGCGTTTTGGCGGTCGAGCCGGTTGCTGCGGAGTTTCATGCGCGGCACTCGGCTGTGGCGAAGACCTACGAGTACCGTATTTTTCGCGGGAGCCTGTGTTCGCCGTTTCTCGCGCAGTACGTGCATCCCTGCAAATGGAGTCTGGATTTGCCGCTGCTGCACGAGGCGGCGGCGCAAGTCGTTGGCGAACATGACTTTACCAGCCTGGCGGCGACGGACGCCGAGCTGAGTGCGCGTCTTGCCAACGACCTGGAACTTGCCGCTCCCTCAAATATTCGGACCATATTTTCTTCCGATTGGGCCGAAATTCCCGGCGAAGTGCTGGTGTACCGGGTGCGGGGCAATGGATTTCTGCATCACATGGTGCGCAACCTGGTCGGGACGATGCTCGAAATCGCGCGAGGTCAATTCCCCGCTGGGTCGATGGCTGCGATTCTGGAGGCGCGAGCTCGTTCCGCCGCGGGACCGACGGCGCCGGCGCGAGGACTGTTTTTGCATTCGGTCGAATATCCAGGGGGCTAACCCTCGAAATTTGTGTCACTTCCCTGCTAGGCTGAAAGTATTGGTATGGCCATCCTCTCGCGCAACTCGGCTTCCGGTTCGGCCTTTTCTCGCGTAACCGCGCTGGCGGAACAGCGGCCCCTGCATGAGGCCTTTCGCTGGCTGCATCTGAACGGGCAGCGGATGATGCGGTGGCAGGAGGAAGTGGTGCGGATTCCCGCGCCTCCTTTTGGCGAGGCCTTGCGCAGTGCTTGGATGGCGGAGCAGTTCCGGGCGGCGGAATTGGTTGAGGTTGAGACGGATTCGATCGGTAACGTCTTTGGAATCATCACTCCGCAGGGAATTGAATGCGATGGCAATGGGCCGGTGGTGGTGCTTTCCGCGCATCTGGATACGGTTTTTCCGGTCGGTACGCCCTTGGAGCCGGTGGTCGACGGGGACCGCATCGAGGCCCCGGGAGCTTGCGATAATGCCTCTGGAATCATAGGGATGCTGGCAATTGCTCATGCGATTTCCGGGTCCAGAATGCTGCTGGGGGCGACTTTGGTTTTCTGCGGCAACGTGGGCGAAGAGGGCGAAGGCGACCTGCGCGGCGTGCGCCAACTTTACAGCCACTCCCGCTACGCCGGGCGTGTGGCGGCGCATCTTGTGCTGGATGGCGCGGGAGCGGAAACGGCGGTGACGCAGGCGCTGGGCAGTTGGCGGTATCGGGTCACAATCACCGGCCCGGGAGGGCACAGCTTTACCGATGCCGGAATGCCTAACCCTATTATGGTGTTGGCTTTAGCGATTTCGAGGCTGGCGGAGACGCCGGTCAATCCGTTTCCGGACGAGCCGCGAGCGACGCTGAATGTGGGCACGATTCAGGGTGGAACCTCGGTGAATACGATTCCTGAGAGCGCGTCGGCTGCGGTCGAGTTTCGCTCGACGGGACTGCCGGCGATGGTGCGGCTGGAAGTTGCTCTATATCGAGCGGTGGAAGACGCCGTGGAAGCGGCCAATCTGGCGGCAAATGCCCGGCTGGGAGCAAGATATGGGGCAAAAGCGAGTGCATCGGTGCGCTATTTGATTGAAAAGATTGGGGATAGGCCAGCGGCTGAGTTGCCGGGCGATTCTCCGTTGATGGAGATTATTCGCGCGGCGGACCGCCATCTGGGGCTGCGAACGGACCTGCGGCTGGGGTCGACCGATGCCAATATTCCACTTTCCTTGGGGATTCCGGCGGTTTCTCTGGGGGCGGGCGGCGACGGCGGCGGGGCGCATACGCGAGCGGAGTGGTACTCGGCGAAAAATCGTGAGCTGGGGTTGAGGCGAGTGTTGTTGATTACGCTGGCAATGCTGGATTGGGCTGGAAGGCCGGCTTGAGGGTAGGGTCTTCGCCTGTACGCGTAACGTTAATCGTCAGATCCGTAACACAGCTTGTCGGATTCTCAACAGTGTCTGACGGATTTCTAACGCTATCCGTCGGATTGGCAACACAGATCGTTCAAGTTTCAAAATTTCGCTTCTTGTTTGGAGTGCGGAATGGCCGCTGGCTGGACGCGGTACGCGATCTTCGAGTCTAGCCTCTCATTCTGGGGTTGACCCAGCGGTAGGCGAGGTCGGTGAGCAGGTTGACGAGGACGTAGGTGAGGCCAATGGCCAGCAAGCTGCCCTGGACCAGGGCGTAGTCGCGGCCGGAGATGGCGGAGACGACGAGGCGGCCGAGTCCGGGCCAACTGAAGATGGTTTCGGTGACGATGGCTCCGGCGAGGAGCGCGCCGAATTGCAGGCCGACGACGGTGACGATGGGCACGAGGGCATTGGGCAGGGCGTGGCGATAGACGACGGCGGCTTCCGAAAGGCCTTTGGCGCGGGCGGTGCGGATATAGTCGCGGTTGAGCTCTTCGAGCATGGCGGTGCGGACCATGCGGGTGAGAATGGCGGCGAGAGAGACGCCCATGGCCACCGCGGGCAGGATGAGGTAGCGCCAGCCGCCGGTCCAGAACGCGGCGGAGAAGATGCCTGTGCCGGGTCCGGCGCCGGAGACCGGGAGCCAGCCCAGGCCGATCGAAAAGACGAGAATCAGGACCGGGCCGAGGGCGAAGGCGGGGACAGAGAGGCCGAACAAGCTGGTCAGGCCGAGGGTGTGGTCCTGCCAGCGGCCGCGGCGGGTGGCGGCGAAGACTCCCGCGGGAACGGCCATGAGGAGGCCGAGGAGGAGGGCGGCCAAGGTGAGTTCGATGGTGTAGGGGTAGCGGGTTTGGATGAGATGCAGGACGGAGTCGTTGAGGCGGATGCTGCGCCCGAGGTCGCCATGGAGGACGCCTTTCCAGTATTGCAGGTACTGGGCACCGAGGGACTGGTCGAGGCCGTATTGGTGGCGGAGAGTGGTCAAATCGGCGGCGGTTGCGCCTTCGCCGAGGATCTGCTGGATGGGGTCGCCGGGGACGAGATGAATCAGCAGGAAGACAAGCGAGACGACGACCCAAACGACGGGGAGGGTGAGGGCGACTCGGGTGAAGATGGATTTCATCGGCTGCTCTTACGATAACGTGTGGCGTCGAAGCCGGCCAGCGGCAGGTTGAGCCGAAGGATCGGATCTCGCTTACGGTTCAGCCCCGTAAAACGAGTGCGGAGAAGGCGAATGGGCGATTTGGGATAGAAATTCGGCAGTATCCACTCCCGTCTTCCGATAAAAAGCCCAATCCTGCACCGAATACGCATCGGACGCCAGCGCCTCAGGAGGAACTTTGAAGTCCGGGTTCTCCTCGCTCAATTCCGAGGAAACCTTGAGTGGGCTGCGCAGTCGCCTGGGCAAGCGTTTGGAGTTGTTTTTGAGATTCGGGGGAACGGGGCAACTTGCGCAGGCTGCGCGGCACAAGAAAAGTCTGGCTTGCGATTCAACTTTCCTATAAGCTGGGCTCAGTTAACGTTGGCTTTTTCTAAGAAACTCCTCTTCTCATCGCTGCTCAACAAAAGCTCACAACTTCAGTCGATTCATGGCGAAGGGTGAGGCGAACTTAAGCTCCGCACTTCTGACACGTTGATTCCATTTGCAAAATGGCACGGTACGGTGCTTCGGACTCGCTGAGAGAAGTTGGACAATGTTGCTTCCGTCGAGGTCGCAACCGATTCCTTTCCATCGTGGCTATAGTACTTCGGGGCTATGGGCCTGAGTCGGAAGATCGAATATCAAGGAAGAGTATGTTCAGCAAACATCTGGCGACGATGCGCGCCGCCTTTGAGGAAAAGGTCCAGCCGAACTTTCGAGGTTACATTTCGGAGTTGGATGGTTTGCGGGCTGGCGGTCTGATGATGGTCCTGATGGCTCATTTCTGGACCGAGGGCATGTCCTATACCGGGTTTCAGCTTTGGAATATGGGCTGGATCGCGATGGATTCCTTTTTCGTCATGAGCGGTCTTTTGATCACCGGGATTTTGCTGGATGCGCGGGAAAAGCCGAACTACTACAAGGTCTATTACATTCGCAGGGCGCTCCGTATCTTTCCGCTGTACTATGCCGTGCTGGGAATCTGGATGTTCATCATTCTCCGCACGAACTGGGGCAACGATTATCGGTATATGGTGCAGCACTGGGGCTCTCCGCTGTGGTTTTTCCTCTACGTGGGAAACATCCGGGACTCGATTATGAATGCGTGGCCGAGGCCCTATGGTTTTGGGCCGCTTTGGTCGCTTCAGGTTGAGGAGCAATACTATCTTCTCTTTCCCTTTGCGGTTGCGCTGCTCAGCCGGAAGCATCTGCGCAACATTTTGATTGCCACGATTTGTTTGAGCCCGATTTTGCGCTATGCGGCGTTTTTATGGAAGCCGGAAAATCCTTTTCTGCAATATGTGTTGCTGCCCTGCCGCTGCGAGGGACTGGCGCTGGGCGCGCTGATCGCGATCCGCCTGCGCAGCGGACCCTGGAAGATTTCGAAGCTATGGCTCACGGTAGGGACTGCCGCTCTCATGGGTGTGGCCTGCGCCGGCTCGGTGATGAGCACCTGGGGAACGCGCAACCCGGCGAATGCCACGGACTGGGATCGGACGATTGGATACAGCATCTCTTCGGCCGGTTGCGCCTGCCTGGTACTGTGGCTGATTTGCTTTCGAGACTCCGGCTATACGCGCTGGCTGCGCATTGCGCCGATACGGTATCTGGGCAAAATCTCCTACGGCGTCTATTTGCTGCATCCTCTGGCGCTTTGGATCATTCAGGAAGGGATCAGGAAGCGTATCTTGCATTTTCACAAAGACGACCCCTTGTATGTGTTGGAACTGGTTGCACTGAGCCTGGCGATGGCCTCGATATCGTGGCACCTTTTTGAAGGTCCGATCCTCAAGCTGAAGGATCGGTTCACGTATTCCAAGAACCGGCGAAGTTTGGCGCGCGTCGAAGAGAATGCCGATCCGAGTTCCGGGTCGAAGGCCGACGTCCTGATTGGGGTTTGACCCCTGCAATGCTGTGAGGAACTTGCTTGGATGATTCGACGGTACGGCACGACGGAAATCTCTCGGGAGCATCGGCGTATACCGTAGCGGAACTGTGGGAGCCGGAGCGCACTCCCGGACAATCTACGGAAAATGATTTGACGCCAGGGGGAGGCGCCCGGCGCGTCGACGCGAGGAGATTGCTGAGCTGGGCGAGTTTAGCGCTGACGGCGGCGCTGACCCTTATCATTTCGATAGCGATTTTGCGGCATCCGTTTGCGACGAACGACGGGCCGGTTCATGTGGCTTTTTCGCACCTGATCATGACCTGGCATCAGCCGTCGCAGCCGATGCAAAGCCGGGCCTATGAACTGGCGCTCAAGCCCACTCCGAATCTGATGGCGTATCTGTTGATGGCTTGGATGATGCGCTTTCTCTCTCCCGATCTGGTCGAGTCCATCGTGCAGGTGCTTTGTATTGCGGGTCCGGTGATTGCGGGCTGGATTGCGTTGCGCGCGATTGAGCGGAAGAATAGCTGGCTGGCCATCTTTGTGCTGCCTTTTACGCTGAGCCAGATGTTTTTTTATGGGCTGTACAACCACTGCATCGCGATTGGGGGCTTCTTTTTGACTATAGGCGCGTACTTCTGGCTGGTCAGAAAGCCCTCTGGATGGCGGGCGGCGGTGCTGAGCGGATCGCTGATGCTGACGTTTTTTTTTCACGCGAGCGGGTTCATTATGGCGTCTGCGGCACTTTGGACGCTGATTGGAGTCGCGGCGTTTGGCGGCTACCGGCACGACCGGCGTTTTCTGCCGCTGCTCTATCGCATGCGGTTTGAGCTGATGGCGATGCTGGCGGAGTTTCCGCTGGCGGCAATTTTGCTGTACATGGGAGAAAAGGGCAAGGTTCGTTACGATGTGTCCGTCACTGACCGGCTCAAGTATTTCTTCGAACTGCATTTGCTGGCGGTGAACTTTCCGACCGAGGACCGGTGGCCGGCGAGGTTGCTCAGCCTGGTGCTGTTGAGCGCCATGGTTTTCTTTTCGTGGAGGATGCTGAGCGACAGGCGGAAGATGACCTGGGAGCGGCGCTACCAGATGCTCGGGACGCTGGCTTGCGTGTGCGTTTCGTTTGCCATCATGATGGCTTTTCCGGACACGATGGGCGGGGGATGGACGCATTTCCGAAGGTTTGAGATCTTTCCTTTTCTGTTCATGCTGTTGGCGCTGCCGTTTGCGGATTTTTCGGCGAGAGCGATGGGCGGATTGATGGCGGTCGCATTGGCGACGTCCGCCTTCCTGACCGCCTCAACCTTTAACCGGCAGGCGATGATCCAGGAGCAGATGACTCCTCTGTATGAGGCAGACCGGCATATTGCCGACCATTGCACGGTGTTGCCGCTGGTTCTGGACAATCGACCGATCGTCTATTACAGCCGCGCGTGGATGGACTATCAGCCGTTTTACGAGTCGGCGAGCAAGCTGGAGCTGCATGGGGACCGGGTGGTGCTGTTCAACTATCTGGCACGGCTGAAGCCGTATCCGGTTCATTTTCAGCCGGGGGTTGAGCCGCAGGACGAGATTTTCCATTGGCAGCCGGCGCAGATTGCGACGCACTTTACCTGGATCGATATGGACCGATTTGAGAAGGACTCGCATCTGGCGATCGATTATGTGCTGGTCTGGGGCCGGGTGCCTTTGCAGCCCCTTGAAATGCAAAAGGAGGTCTGGTACACGACGGCCCGTTTCAAGCAGGTCTACCGTTCGGCGAACGGGATGGCGACGCTCTACCAGCGGGTGGATAAGCGGAACCAGTTCTGCGCCATTGGGCCGGATGCGGCGACTCCGGCTGGGAAGTGACACCCCGTGGAATGCGGCTACCTGTTCGCTTACGGCAGCTTGCAGCCGGGGCTGGCTCCGAGCGAAATGGCGGCGACGGTGGCTCGGCTGGAGCCGTTGGGGGAGGGATGGGTTTCCGGGACGCTTTACGACCTGGGTGCTTATCCTGGGGCGATTCTGGATGCTGGGGTCGAGGGACGCATTTACGGGACGGTGCTGCGGCTGCCGGACGATCCGCGGGTGTTGCGGGAACTGGATGCTTACGAGGGGTTTGAGGCGGATTGTCCCGCGGCCAGCTTGTTTTTGCGCGAGCGCGTCGTCGTGGTTACGGCCGATGGCGGCCGGCTGGCCTGTTGGGCTTATGCGCTGAATCGATTGTCGGAGGGGACTCCGGTGCTGGTTGGCGGCAGGTTTCGGAGGCTTTAAGCAAGAGATGACGGAGTTCCGCTCGGCGATGGCTCGGATTCGGCGGGTTCGACGCGGATTTGCTTGATTCTGCGGCCTTCCATTTCGGTTACGGTCATTTTGCGGTTTTCGAAGGTGATGCTTTCGCCGCCTTTGGGGATTTTGCCGAGTCGCATGAGGAGGAACCCGGCGAGGGTCTCTACGCCGCCTTCGCGAGGCAGACGCCACTGCATCTGGGTTTCGAGATCGCGGAGGTTGACGGAGCCTTCGAGCAGGAGCGCGCCTGAGGCGGTGGTGAGGACGGGGCGGGCGGGATCGTCGAATTCGTCGTCGAGTTCGCCGGTGAGCTGTTCGATGGCGTCTTCCACGGTGACCAGGCCTACGGTGGAGCCGTATTCGTCGACGACGATGGCCATCTGGCGGCGTCGCTGCTGGAATTCTTTAATCAAATCCAGGACTGGCTTGGTTTCGGGGACCATGAGCACGTCGCGCATGATCTGGCCGAGGCGCAGCTCCACGAAAGGAGGTGCGGGGGTGGGCGCGGCGCTGGAGCGCGTTCCTGCCGTGCGGCGGAAGTGCATGAGGCGGGCGAGGTCTTTGGCGTAGACGGCGCCGATGATGTGTTCGGGCCCGCGAGTCTGGTCGTAGACGGGGACGCGGGAGTGCTGGTGATCAATGACGCTGGCGCTGGCGGCTTCGATGAGGGTGTTGGCGGGGAGGGAGACGATTTTCTGGCGCGGGGTCATGATTTCGCGGACGGGGGTTTCGTCCAGTTCGAGGGCGCGATGGATGAGGCGCTCCTGGAACTGGGGAAGGACGCCCATGCGGCGAGCGGCTGTCGCGATCAGCTTGAGTTCTTCGGGGGAATGCACCGAGGCTTCCTGAGCGACGGAGACCTGGAAGAGATGGAGAACGACGCGGGCGGAGTTTTGCAGCAGGCGGACGGCGGGTCGGGTGACGGCCATGAAGAAGAGCATGGGGCCGGCGACGGCGATGGCCAGATTGTCGGCGCGGCGGAGGGCGAGCGATTTGGGGACGAGTTCCCCGAGAAGGACGTGGAAATAGGTGATGAAGGAGAAGCCGAGGACGACGGCGGCGACGTGGGCGTAAACGATGGCGTGGGGAAGACCCTGCATCCATCGATAGAAGACTTCGGCAGCGACGGGTTCGCCGATCCAGCCTAGGGCGAGGGAGCAGAGGGTGACGCCGAGCTGGACGGCGGGAAGGAAGCCGTCGAGGTCGCGCTGCAGGCGTCGTACGGAGATGGCGCCCGGGATGCCGGCGGCAATCATTTGCTCGACGCGTGTGTCGCGCATGGAGACGAGCGCGAACTCCGCGGCGACGAAGAAGCCGTTGGCCAGGATGAGCAGGGCTACGGCGACGATTTGGAGCAGGGGCAGGCCGTGCATGGGTGCGGATCACTCTCGAGTGCGAAGTCGCTCAGGGGTGAGTCTACCATCGGGCCGCTTAGCGGAAGAGGCTGAGGTCGATGGAGTCGGCCATGGCGGCATAGCCGGCGTCTTTGGGGTGGAGGTGGTCTCCGCTGTCGTATTGTGGGGCGAAGGCGAGGGGACGGGCGGGGTCGCGAGTGGCTTTGTCGAAGTCGATGGTGCCGTCGAAGACGCCGCTGGTGAGTATCCAGGTGTTGACCGCCTCGCGGATCTGTTCGCCTTTTTCGGTCGCGTAGCCGGCTCCCTGATAGGGCGTGATGGTGGCTCCGAAGACCTTGATGCCGTGCTCATGGGCGCGGGCGACGAGTTGGCTCAGGCCTTGTTCGAGATCCTCGGCGGTGAGGTTGTAGCCGGGCTGGTTCGGATTGTGCAGGCCGCCGATGTCGTTGATGCTTTCGAGGACG
>Ga0116231_10014264_pt1 | contig 10753 bp, 4 predicted proteins | sample S1TSphgellanicum_2_FD_89695 | JGI IMG/M metagenome (GOLD analysis project Ga0116231, IMG submission 89695) | Host-associated microbial communities from peat moss isolated from Minnesota, USA - S1T2_Fd - Sphagnum magellanicum MG | ecosystem: Host-associated > Plants > Peat moss > Unclassified... | reverse complement strand
AGCGGATCGCATGGGACTAGTAGTCCAGATGCATAAGGACCTAGGGCACTTTGGAGAAGAACGGACTCTAGTTGAAGTGTGTAGAAGGTATTTTTGGCATAACCGAACTAAGGATGTCAAAGCTGTAGTGGGGGTGTGCTAATAGTGTCAGATGGTGAAGAGGATGGGGAGTATACACTCTAAAGATGAAGAGTTGAAGAACATACCTGTTTGTGACCTGTTTTATAGAGTGGCTATGGATACTGCAGGGCCATTGCCTGAGACCAAGTCAGGCAACAGATACATCCTAGTAGCTATTGACCACTATTCGAAATGGTGTGAGGCAAAAGTTGTAGCTGATCATGGAGCCAAGACAGCAGCCAGGTTTCTAGAGGATGATGTGATCTGCAGGTACGGGGTACCTAAATTTGTGTTGACCGACAATGGAGGAGAGTGGGCAGCAGAATTTGATGCCATGTGCAAAGACTACGGGAGTCATCATCAACACATTGAGCCTCAATGGCCGCAGTGCAATGGTATGGCTGAACGTCTGATCAAGATGATCAAACATGGCATAACGGTACTGTCTGTAGTACCCGACAATGTCAATTGCTGGGATGAGCAACTGGCAAAGGTTATGTTTGGGTACATATGTGGAATTCAGTCCAGCACAAAGTTCTCTCCTTTCATGATTTTGACTAGGCGTACACCACGCCTGAGGGCTAACAACTATTAACATTCATTGACTGCCGAAGTTAATGACGCTGCTGATGTGGAGACTACTGCAGAACAGTTCATGCAAAAGGTGAAGTTGATTGCCAGCATTCATGAGAATGTTCTGCTTAATGTAGGACAGGCACAACAGAAACAGAAAAGGGCCTATGCTACCAGAAAAGGGAAACATGCTTTTGAAGGTCTGGTTGTTGGTGAAATGATGGTTAAGATGAAGAAACCCGGGAAGAAGAAGGCGTTGACTGCCAGCTGGGAAGGTCCATACCTGTTTGTTGCGCATACTAATGGGATTGGAAATCTTGACTTCAAAGAAGGGAGCCGGGTATGCATTGTTCAGGACGCTGATGGGAATCAGTGGGAAAGACCACGAAGGGATCTTTAAGTTTATCACACTCCACAAGGTCAGAAGAGCTAAGGGACTCAGTTTTTTGAAGAACGGAGGGGTGACACATGTGACCGGTTATGGGGTGGCCGAACGGAAACCTGATTATGGCTACTGAGCTTGGAAATCTGATCTTTTTGGTTTAAGGGTTTGAGAAATTAAACCCGCCGGAAAAATGGACTTAATGAAGGCGGCCATTTTATGGATTTGGGGACTTGAACTTGTAACGGTGCATGGGAAAGCTTGAGCGAGAAGCCAAGCAGGTAACGGTTGGAATTCTGGAGGTAGGAGGGCGATTTGGATTTTGGAGGACTAGCAGATGAAGGGGCAGTATTCTGGGTGGCAAGGGTGGGATTTTCTCTCGAGTTGTTCTTCATGCAGCTGCTTAGCTTGTTGCTGTTTTTTCTTTCGCTGCGCCAATATCATGCTGAGCGGCTGTGTAATCTCTTGATGCAATTAGCATGGAAAGTGGCACCGAGGAATGATGAGAGCTCTAAGGGGTCCGAGCCTTAGATGTGTGGCAAGTAGAAGAGAGGGAGAGGATCTGTTAGCGGAATGTGTTTCTGTGGGGATTTGTTTGCATCTAAATTGTGGTCAGCAGAGCGTTATTTTGTGGAGAATGAGAGGTAAGAGGGGTCTATGCCTGCAGATCTATTGTGTGGACATGATGGGGCTGTCATTATGAGAGGATTCGTTGTGAGCTTGGTTTACTGTTGGTCCGCGTCCGCGATCTCAGAGGGTGGCTGCTAGGTTTCTAGGTGCTAGGTTTCAAAATGTGGAGAGTGAGAGTAGTGTATAGAGGCAGTGGAGGGATGTGGTTTAGTGGCTCGAGGGACCGAGTGAACACGGAGGGATCTGACCTCGAAGGCATCACCGGAAGTTCCTGTTGCAACCAAGAGGATGTGCATTGTAGATCGGACATGAGACAGTCTTCGGTTTGTTAATCTGATTTAAGGCACAGGGATCTGCTCCCTGTGATCCGACATGTTGATCTTTATTTTGAGCAAATCATTTTTTTTGTTGAAGAATCAAGCGTTGTGTGTTTATGAGTTCTATAGATTGTTAGAGTGGAGTGTGGTGCAGGTCAGAAGATCAGGGAGCTCAGATCCAGTTTGGGTCTGTAAGCTCACCATGTCTGGTTGTCTCTGTGTTTCTGCATAGCTTTCTCTCTAACTTTCTCTCCTCTCTTTTGGTGACAAACCCTTTCAAGAAAAATATGTAATACCTATGGCATAAAAAAGGCCTTTTCATCATATGAACTCCACATAACATTGAAGTGTTTTCTCCTATGAAAATTGCATTAATGTCATTATGAATTCAGTGCAATCTATGTAGTTGAATGATCAATTTGTCATGAAAATCTACACATAGTTGCCAATCATTATTTGCATAAACAAGCATTAGTAGGAAACCCTCTTTTTCAACCACAATATTTTCAATTGCAAGTCATTTTTAATTACGTCTTAACTACAAATTTTTTATAATTTAATTCAATAATTTAGTACAACCAAGCAAGTAGAAATGTCAATTCTTTTGGTAGGCAATTGAACCCAAGTCTCAACTAAAGAAATGGTCACGAAATATTCTTAATATCTATAGGTGCTATTGTTAAGTTATAATTGAAGCTTCAACTGGGAGAATGACAATATCCCAAGTTGTGCTTATTAGGGCATTATGTCAATTGCACGAGTCCCACATCCAACTACTTTGGTTAGTCATAAACATAAGCATGAATGATAAATGCCAATTGGACAGATGAAATGAGATTTCGAACTAATGTCTTAGTTGCAACTTTGTTGTGACTATCTTTTAACTATAAAAACTGTTTGTAATAATAGGTCATACCTATATTAGGTATTTATTAACTAAGTAAGTTTAACTTTTAGTTAGTTAGTTAGTTAGTAGGTACCTACTTACTAGCTACCAACATATATATATATAAAATATCTCACATAAATTAATATAACATAGGTGTATATTATTATTATGTATAAATTATAAATTATTATCAATATTTAATATTATGCATAATATTAATTATCATATTTACAATTAAATTTTGACAAGATATCATAAAATGAATATTTATTTATAAATATCGAATTTATGTATTATTTTATATTATTACTATCATCAATTATATAATTAACTATAAATAATGAGTTAAGTTGTAATTAAATATTTAATGAGTATTAATAATATTATTTTCAATTTTCAATTAATAAGATTATAATTACTATCCAGCAAGATAAAATATAATAATATCAATATTAGTAGTTATTATTATTATAAATATTTAGTAATGATGATAATAGGTTTTTTTATTTGTTAGATATTTCTATGTTTAATGTTTAGTATAACTAGTAGGTTGATTAGGTTAGTATAACATAACTAATGGGTAGGGTATACACAACTATCACCAAACCTTACCATATTTTTTAAGTTTCTTGTCTTGGTGGAAAACATTTCATGACCATGGGTGAACCAAGTGAAAATTTACAATATTTCTTAGAACTCCAAAAACAAAGAAGCAAAAAAAGGATGAGTTTGTTCAAAGAGAAAAAAAAAATTAGACCCCTATACTTTCAAATTTCATATTTTCTTCAATTCTTGTTTATTTTGAACAACTTACAAAACTCTAGAAGTGCCATTTGGAGTTGTACAAAACGTTTTTGAAGTGCAAAGATAATAGAGTGATGTCCAAAGACTTTAAGCTACAAAATGCAAATTAGTCATATGTGCCAACCCACATGCCCATGACCCCCTTCATTTGGAGAAGGCATATCTTGTTCATTCCTTCATCAATTTGAGTGATTTTTGTTGCATTGGATGCAACATCTAAAGTTTTACAAAAACTTTTGGAAGTGCAAAGACAATAGAATGACGTTCAAAGACCTTTTAAGCTACAAAATGCAAATTGGTCATATGTGCCAACCCACATGCTCATGACCCCTTTCACTTGGAGAAGGCATATCTTGGTCATTCTTTCATCGATTTGAGTGATTTTTGTAGTTTTACAAAGTGTTTCTGAAGTTCAAAGACAATAGAATGATGTTCAAAGACCTTTTAAGTTACAAAATGCAAACTAGTCATATGTGCCAACCCACATGCCCATGACCCCCCTCACTTGGAAAAGGCATATCTTGGTCATTTTTCCATCAATTTGAGTGATTTTTGTTGCACTAAATGTGTCAAGTTAAGGTTTACAAAATGTTTTGGAGCTTTAAAAGCAACATAGCAATGTACAATGATTTATAAGTCTTTGTCGTTAAGTTATCAACATATTTATCCTAGTAGTTGCAACTAAGATGTAACTAAAATGTTTGTCCCATATTTTTTGTCATATGTTCCAAGTTTGTAAACTATTTAAGTAGATCCAACCATTTTTATAAAACAAATGGTAGTTGGGATGAGCCAATCAAAATGGTTTGACCCTAAAGGTTAAACCAAAAATAAAATAGGATTATCCTAAATTAGCTTATTTAGTAAATAGGTTTTGATGGGTAGGTAGTTTAGCTACCTACTTAACCAAGCTTAGGTAGATAGATAAATATTTACCTACCTACCTACATAGGTACCTAAATTTAATCAAGTAGGTAGGTAGGTAGGTACCTAAACCTAGTTAGATATAAAGTTTATATCCACATGTCAAAATATCTTCCATTATTAAATTGGAAAATTCATATAAATTTAATTTTTATTTTAATATTGAAATACAAAATTGATGGTCAAGAAATGTCATTAGATGAAGTTCATCCACCCTATTGTTCAAGTTGAAAATAATTTTCAACTATAACAGTTGATGTTATACACAACTAAAATGTTTTGAAATGGCAATTGATGTGGTGTTTTGACATGTGGTTAAGGTTTTCAACTAGAATGTTGCTTTCAACTTGTACTTGTCGATTGCCATGGTTTTCAATTGCAAATAGAAATTTCCAATTAAGTTTGTTGTTTTCAACTAGGAATTATAGTTGAAAAGGAGTTGGAAATATGGTTGGAAAAAAAAAAGTTTTTTACTAGTGAAGTAATGGTCATTGTGAAGGTTTCCAATTCCAACAACAAGACATTTATTTGCCAATTCAAAAATTGCATCAAGGACCTATAGATAGTGGATGGTTAAGAAAGTTTTTCTTGTGATAGATAGTAGATGGTTAAAAAAGATTTCTTATTCATTCATAACAACTAGATTTTAGTTCAATCTTTTTGAAATTTCTTGGAAACTTTGGGTCATCATCAACCCTTTTTTATTGGCAATTATTTCTTTTGAAATTGATACATAAGAAATCCAATAAAAATGAAGGAAAATTCCTAGACTGTGGTAATGTTGTTGATTTGGACCACCATTTTGTACACATTTCATAATATATTTTGTTTACTATAATCATGTTGTAAAGTATCCCAATTGTCAAATTGTGATTTGAAAGGTTGCTAGATCTAGGTTAATTAACAACATACAATGTTCAATTTGGGTTGATTGCTAACAACTTTTTGTAGCATTCATGGCATCATTGCCATTTGTTGCACTCATTACTAGGATGGTTTTGCCACTTCTAGTTCCAACAAGTTTTTGTGTGATGGGCTCAAGAAGTTTAAGGTTTAAGGTGTTTATAATTTTGTTATCATCTATGTGTTTTTGCTCAGGCCTTGATCAAGTTTATTTTCTTTTTATATTTGGGTAGATGCAAGTTACGGTGGCTCACTTTTGTGATGAAACAATGTTTTTTCCTTGGGTACCCTTTATTCAAATGCATATGGTGATTAATATATCCTTAGATCTACTAATTGGGATTCAGATTCTAAACCAACAACTTCATTATGAAGCGAATTGTTTGGTTATTTATTAATAAAAATCATTTGTTAGTAGTAATGGACTTTTGAAGTTAAAAAATATGGACTGGTCGTTTGACTAGAACATCACAAAATGAAATTTTTTATATTGATTCACATTCCAAATTTGTTATTGGGACTCAATATATAATGTAATATAAGAAGATAAACTCATATGAGAAATCTTTTTTTTGAAAACTTTAACCGTTTAATATTTAAGGACTTTTGAATGGATAAAATTTGACCATATTTTCATAAATCCATATGAGTTGCATTTTTTTTTGTTTTTCAATTCTTTTTATCCCAAAAACATATTTTTTGAAAGTTTTAAATGGGGCATTATTCCTTTGAATTTTGTGGGTTTTCTTTTTTGGACTATCAAATTAAAAAATGACACTAGGGTGAAATTATGGTCAAAGGAGCTACGGGCACCAAGGTAAAAGTCCTTTTCCAAGGACTACATATGACATGTGTCATTCTTGCATTGATTTATACCTTAAAATTTTATATTTTGCATACCCCATTTAACACTACATATTAGATATAAATACATTTTGACTATAAATTGATTTTATATCATGTATATTATGCATTCATGCCTTCTATTTTATATATATGAACAACTCTTGTTAAAACCACACTTCAAAATCCATAATTTTCAAGGTCAAAAATACATTTGAAAAAATCAAGGATTGTCTTTTCTTAAGGTTTGAGTGCTTTGAACATGCAAAAACATTTTTGATTTGTGCCAAGCTTTGAGCATGTAAACTTTGCAATTAATGGAAAATATTCCAAATTTTTTTATGATAATCCAAACTATTATGCTTCTTTTGTGATCTTTCAAACATATAAAAATGCAGTTTTAAGAAGTGTCCACTCACTTGGGTGGTTCCTTTGACTGTGATTTTACCCATCAACAACATTAAATACAAGTTCTCACATAGATTTGGGAAGGTTTATAGGTGATTGAAAATGTATTATTCAAATATTAGAATAATAATAATTTTAAAAGTAACAACCATGTCCATTTGAATCATTTTAAAGCATCTTGTATGGACTTATAAAGAATGTATTTTCTACCGTTATTGAACCATTATACTATGCATTCACCCATCTTTGTCAATATATACATTGCATTCTTTGTCAAATTCCACACTTGCATTTTTTTAAAAACTTGCATTTTGGTAATTCTTGAGGTCAATAACTTTTGGAACATAAGGGTTTTTTTCACAATTTGGCAACGCCTTTTACTTTTGACACAACCTTAGAGGCTATAGTTATGTGCATAGGTTGACAATGGACACCCACAAACTTGCCATGTTTGTGTTTCTCTACCTACCTCCCCTTTGCATTTATTTTTTATTGTATGAATTTTTTGTTGTAAGGTGTGGCACCAACATTTACATGAAAAAAGGATAATGTGTTGTCCAGTTTCTTCAACTACAGTAGAAATCCCAATAACTTTTTTCCCTTTATGATCCCTTTTAAACCTAAACTAGTCCCATCATTTGAAACAAGTTCGAGTGAAAGCAAATAATGCACATGTGGTTGCAAATCTAATGTCTTTTGGGGTCAATTGCATGAATGTTTTCCGAGGGTGCGCAATGGTGTTATTCATCAAATGCAAGATAAATATTTTCCCCATTGGGAAGTTATTCATTGCATGGCACATCATACAAATCTAGTTGTGCAAACTTTGCTTCAAATTTTTATTATGAAATCTATTGAAGATTTATTGTAATCCATGTGTATTCATTCTTCTCTCATAACCCAAAAATGCAAATGGAGTTTTTGAAACTTGCAAATTTGATGAAGGCAAAGGGGAGCAAGATTTTGTGTAATGTCAAAACATGTTGGATCAACATGCTCCAATTAACAAAAAGGGCGATGGCAATGTATATGCCATTAGTGGCAAAGATGGTTGAAGATAATCCATCAATCATGTCTACTAAAGTGAATTTCAAGCTTCTTTGTCACAAAAATTTGTTATCTTTCTTTCTTGTTTTTCCCATGTTTAAATTTGTCCATGCATTGATCAAGTTTGCACACAAGAGAGTAGTATTTGTATACAATTATGTTACAGCCATCAAGATTTACTAAGGTTAATTATACTCTCACTATGTGGATTTGGGAACAAAATGTCTTCAACATCTTCAAAGATCTTCGAGGTTTGATTGCTTACAATCATAACATTGCATTTGAAATGGAAGGCCACTTCACTAGACCTCAACATGCTTAGTGGTGAGTATTTATCCTTTAATTCATCGAATTATACATTTTGGGTTACATGTGTAAATGCCATTGATGAAAAGGTTTAAGTGATTCAGGAGGTCTTCAGTAATCTAGTAGAGAATGCAAAATCATCAACATTAGGTTTTTTTTTAATCTCCCATTTTTTTTATGTTTCAATATTTTGTGTTTTTTTGTTTGTTGTATCTTTGTTTCTTTTTCCTTTGGTCTTTCTATGTTTTTTCCAAACCTTATCATATCTTTGTTTCCTTGTCCAATGTCCATTTCTATTTTTTTCTTTAATCTCATATTCTTTAACTTGAATCAAACTTTGCAATTGTTTTGAAAATATGAATAGATCTAATAAAAAATATCCATGAGTAATAGAATCTTATGCATTTAAAAAATATTATTGCAAAATAAAAAACCAATCTTGTTGTAACATTTTTAGACCTCAAAAGTCAATTCGATTTTCCATCTATGTTGAATTTTTTTCTTTAAAATTTTCCCTTATTTATTTATTTTTCTTTTGTTTTTGTCTATTTTTGTTTATGTGAACTAATTTTAAATTGTGACATTCCTGGTAGCTATAGCTAAATATCTCATTCAAGAATCGATCGCAAGGTTTCCAACATCCCATTTGATGTATGTTATGGGCTTTTGTCATTTGTAATATTGGCTTCAAGGTGATGCCAAGGAGAATTTCAATCAACATCTAACATTAATTAAGGCACATTATTGTTTTGCTCATGACATTTGGAACTTGTCAAAACTTCAAAAGCAAGTCTACCTCAAACTACAACCAAAATCTACCCATTTATTTTATTTATAAATGTTATTAACACGTAATCCAATGCTTTTATTATCACCATATAATGTTGTTACTATTGCTACTATTATGCAAGCAACATTTCATTTTAATCCCTTAACTTAACTTTGGTGCACTTTAAAGGCTTTTCAGATTTTACAACATTTTTTCACCAAGTTTTTCAAATTGGTTGAAATTGATGTAATACAAGTGTTGTGTCAATGAAGGATGAATGAAAATTTTTCACCCTTTATTTTATAAAATTTAAATTGAGGAACCCCCTCAATGAATACTTATAAACCATTGTGGGTGTAATCACAATAAAAGGAGCCAAGGGCGCCATGGACTCAATGTTTTGTAATGACCAAGTTTAATCACATTCTACGCCATTCATTTTGAAATATATAAAAATTTCCACCCAACTTTTGGCAATGTTATCTACTTATGTACATTAATGAATTTCAAGTACAAAAAACAAAATCTGTAGAAAAAATGATTATCCTTTGAATATAAGAAATGATTACATCTCCAAGATAAACTACACATCCCAAAATTGTATATTGAATTGAACTTTACATTATTTGGAAGAAATTTATCACATAAAATCATTTAAAAAACGTACTGAAGTTGAAAATTGAACATGATTTATGCATTTTTCAAGACAACATGATAGAAATCAATGAAATAAACTATTTAATCAATATTTTTACCTCCATAAAACGTATCCATGCCCTTCACCATGTACAAATGAACAACTTTTGTTAAAAACACATAATCAAAATTTGTAATTTAGAGGGCTAAAAACACATTTGAACCAAATGTGTAGATATTTGTAACAAATACATTTTTTATTAATCTCAATTCCTTTTGCACTTTAAATCCTAGGTATGAATCTCCTCTCAAATTTTGAGAATGAATGGTGCACATTTGATAAACAAAAAGGACATTCAAATTTAAAAGCACTATTTGACGACTACATTTTAAGTGTTTTATGTGCATGAAAGGACTTTCAAAACTTAATGAAATGACTTTAAATTTGTGGAAGATCAAGATCATTAGCAAATAAATATAATTGCAAAAAGAAATAATAATTTGAATAAACAAAATACACAAACTTTTCTTTCAAAGTAGACATGGTATAATATCACACTACATTTGACAATTGCTTTGGCTCCTTTTACTAGCTATGAATGCACCCTTATGGGAATATATTTTCAAATGTTTTATAATTTGAATACTTTCCCATATGATGCATGCTTTGATGAATGGAAGGAGCAAAAACCTAAGCAAATGTTGGATTAGATTCCATAGTTGGGATTTGGGTTCAATTCATCATTCCACTCCCACTATCCATGGGCCATTATTTCAATGATGACATCTAATGGTCAAAGCTAGGTCATTTTTTCCACTAGGATTCAAGAAGTTAGGTCATGATTGTTCAATGCCATGTCTTTTTCTACATGTGTGTGGTTTGTTTATGTGTTTGTGTGTCCATTGTCATGTATACATGTGTGTGTGTGTGTGTGTGTGAGAGAGAGAGAGAGAGAGAGAGGTCAACATTGTGTTATTCGTGTCAATCTTGCAATTTGTTGGGTCAATCTTGTAAATTGTGAGTTAATCAAATTCCGTTATCTTTTTTCTTGAATCTGTTTACGTTTTTTTTCTTTAAGTTTGTCCATAATATTTATGGTTTTTCTTTTTTATTAAACTCAGTTTTTTTTTTTTTTTTTTTTTTTTTTTTTTTTTTTTTTTTTTTTTTTTTTTTTTTTTTTTTTTTTTTTTTTTTTTTTTTT
>Ga0116231_10014263_pt1 | contig 10754 bp, 8 predicted proteins | sample S1TSphgellanicum_2_FD_89695 | JGI IMG/M metagenome (GOLD analysis project Ga0116231, IMG submission 89695) | Host-associated microbial communities from peat moss isolated from Minnesota, USA - S1T2_Fd - Sphagnum magellanicum MG | ecosystem: Host-associated > Plants > Peat moss > Unclassified... | reverse complement strand
TTTCAAGATTATATTGTTTTATTTTTTTTTTTTTGAATATAAATTGATGATTTCGCGCCCCCCACGTTTTTTTTTTTTTTTTTTTCGCTTGGAGACCTGGTGGCCACTAGGTCCATTTTCCTTTTTCTTTTTCAACATTAAATTATGAAGGGCCACTAGGTCATTCAATGTTGGACTATGAGGGACAACCCAATGGCCGCCAAGTCTTTTTTTTTTCCTTTCACTTGGAGACTTGGGGGCCACCGAATTGTTTTGACATTAGACTACAAAGGACGACCCCTAGTGGCCACCAAATCTTTCTTTTCATTTAGAGACCTAGTGGTCATCAAGTTGTTTCAACACTCAATTATGAAGGACAACTTGGTGGCCACCAAATGTTTTTTTCATTTGGAAACTTGATGGCCACGATGTTGTTTTGATGTTCAATTGCAAGGGACGACCTTGTGGCCACCATGTCATTTTTTTTTCGCTTGGAAACCAAGTGGCCACCAAATCATTTTGATGCTAAACTTCAAAGGATCATTTGGTGGCCGCCATGTCATTATTTGTTTAGCCTATAGACCACATAGTGGCCATTGGGTGATTTCAACCCTAGACTATGAGGGACCACCTAGTGGCCACTGGTTGATTTCAACCCTGGACTATGAGGGACCACCTAGTGGCCATGAGGTGGTTTTTTTGTTTTTTTTCTTAAAGACCAACTGGTGGCCACCAAGTGGTCTCGATCTTGGATTACAAGGGGGACTACCAAGAAACACATGGTGGCCACTAGGTGGTTTCTATCACAAATTGCCAAGGACCACCTAATGGACCACTTAATAAAATTAAGTGAACATTCAATTTTTTTTTACGCTCAAAAAAAACATTTTGAAATTTTGGTTTTCATTACATTATTTTTGTATTTTTCATTATCTTTTCCAATATAGTTGATCATGAGATGAACATTAGGTTTTGTTTGATGTTTTATGTGTAAATTTGAATAAAAATTAAATGATGTAAAGGAAAGGAAAGAAATTTACCTCTTTGAATGCAAATTGAACATTGGATAATTTGTTGTGTAACTACAAAAAGCAAGTTCAAGTAGCTTCATCAACAACCTTTGTTAAAATTATGTAATGTTGTCCCTTCAAATATCAATCTCCTTTTGTTGTTGTTGTCACATTTTTGATTAAAATCACTATGTATTGGCTTCCATTGTATGTCACAAAAAGTTGTTCACATTTTAATATAAAATTGTTACCAAGAACAAAAACATTTTGGTCAAATACACCTTTCCCATTTACAATCAACAATTGATTTTCACCTTTGTTATCCCTTACTCCCCTTCCACCAATGATGGTGATAGCAATGGTAGCAAATTTCCAACTATGAATAGAACTTCTGAATTTTCTAATGGAATCCATGTGAAAAAACATGGGAATTAACTCAAGTTGGAATGCTAAAATTAATGACACAATGATTGTCAACTCAATTGTGATGACAACATGCATGTCACCTTTTTCAAAACCTTTTTTGAACTTTGACTCAATGCAAAAAAATTCCACCCTCACAAACATGCCTTTTTACAAATGTTGTTCGTGCATATATATACAAGATGATTTCACCCTTAAAGTGATTATGGTCAAAGTACTTTTCCAACAAATCACAATGTAAATATGTATAGCCTGGATCTTCCATGTTACTATTCGTAATTCAATCAAAAGTGCCATACTTATTGAACACATTTGCCTCAAATGCAACATCTCTAATTTCGAAATCCAAATCATCCACTACATCAATTAATCTAGCTTCCTTCACTAAATAACAATTGTTGTGTAAAAATAAATTTAAAATTACCAAAATGAATTTGATAATAAACAAATGAAATAGCATTTGGCAAACCTAAAAGTTGCAAAAACACACACTTGGCAAAACATACACTTGTAGAAACACAAAGGAAGCAAAGGAAGCAAAAAAACAAGATCAACAAATGGTGAAAGCTTAAACTAAACACATTGTTCTTGTTGTGAAAAAAAGAAGACAAGAAACATACAATGTTATATTTATATGGGACAAAAGTCCTAACTTAAACCCTAAACCTATCTATAAACCTAACTTTAAATTATTTTTTACTCTGTATTGACTTTTAGTAATTTTGATTGTGGTTGATTTCAACTTCACAATAAAAGATCATATCCATGGTTTGGTAGCTAATTTATGGTCTAATAATGAATAAGACATCAATACCCTTGGCATCTTATAAATTTTAGTTATTGACTTTTAGTAACTTTGACTATGTTAGAAATCTACCATTAACCATGGATATTGATGAGCCATGGTTTGGGGGCTAAATTGTGGTCTAATAATGAACAATACATTAATACCCTTGGCATCTTATAAATTTTAATTATGCACCTCATGCTTATATCCGAACCTTAAATATCTCAACCTAGATTTGAAAGATATTAATATATAAACCTTAAATTATTTTTTCCACTATTGAATGATTGTTTTCATTTGCATTCAAATGTATTATTATTATTTTTTAAACATTAACTTTTTTTATCATGCACATAAAAAAAACTAGACGCAAAAAAAGTCAAAATTGATTTTTTTTTTCCTTTTTTAATTAGGTGTATTAAGTGCTTAGTTTTAAGCAAAATATTTTTTATTCTTTTTGTTAAATTTTTAAAATCAAATTTTTGTGTTGAAAATTTTCCATTCCCAAAAAAAAGATATTAATTTTTATAAAAAAAATTCTTGAGAAAAATTCTTCATTAAATCACCATATCACAAAAAAAAATAGACAAGACAAAAATATACCCACCCCCTTTCTCCAATCACCCCATCCCACACCATCAAAAAACTATTTCCTCAAATAAAATTTAAAATCCCACCTTTTTATTTTGAAAAACAACCAACCTTCTCCCTCCCATGCCACCCAAAAAACAAACCTTTGGGTTAGTCCCCATCCCAAAAGTAATTCACCTCTCCCAATCCTTTAAAAAAACCCTCCTTTGGAAAGGGGTGGAATTACCCCATCCTCCCCTCCTCACCAAAAAAAATCCTTTTGGAAAAAAAAAGAAAAGTTTTTAACCCTTTGTCCCCTTCTCTTAAATCTCCACTTACAATTGTAATTCTTTCAATTTAATTGAATTATCCACTCCTTATACCCATTGGAACCCCATAATTAAAAAAAAGCCCGTGAAAGAAGGAAAAAAATTAAATACCTTATCCCCTTTGCTCTCCTTAAATTTTCACCTGTAAACCCCAATTTATCCCCACCCAACTTTATAAACAAGTTGTGTTTGCCCCATGCATCCTTATTGAAACCTAAAATCATAAATGCATGTTTATTATCTTAGGGCAATAATAAATTTTTATAACTTAAAGGCAACAACAATACAAAAAAAAATAAAAAATAAAAAATAATTTATTATGATTTTTTTTATTAAATCTTCATCAAAGCCTTATTGAAAATTTTAAAATAACACCAAATATATATATAATCCCCAAAAAAATAATTTTATATTAATTTTTAAATTGACATGTTTTATTTAAATCAATTTTTGCATTTTTTTCAAATTTCATGTAAAAAATTAATCATTTTTTTTAAAAAAAATTTCGTAGTGATATGAAACCTTGTGATACAAAAAGGCAAGTGACAACCCAAAAAAATAAAATGAACCCCAAAAAAAAAAATGATATAGAGACATGATTAAATCAGTTACCCAACATTCATATTTTGAGAAGAAACCCAATGAGTAGATGGGTAGACTTCAAAACAACCCAAAAATTGAATGGGTGCACCCAACATTTACACATGCCTGTCCATTAGCTTGGGGCAATAAAAAACTTACATGCAAACCTATAACCTTATCCATTCAGCCAACTTTTGATTCTTGAAACCCTATACCCGCTCAAAAGGTGTTCCCACAATGCCTCGGTAGGACAGAGCCAATAATAATAATCACCTTCTTTCAAAGCTGGCTTTTGCATGCATTTTGTAGTGTAGCAACAACAGCAGCAAGCCTCCCCAGCCTCCGCAGACAGATTTGAACTTAGGCCCAGTTTACACTAGGAGTCAGGGCTTAAAAAACTTGAGGCCAACATTGAGCATTTTTGGCTTGTTGTTTGGTTCCCAGCTTACTAATAAATACTATAGAACATTGCGGTCATGATATCAATAGAAATGCTCAAACATTGGCCCAAAAGTGTTGCAAATTGGTTTCCCAAATTCAATGTATCTCACCCTCTATTAATTTGTTCACCCTGAGTTTCGTCCAGTGGTCTGTAAAGTCACCCTGAGTGTGGGCGGTCTTGGAAAAAGACAGGGTGAGAAGGGGGTTGACCACGTGGTGCGGGTGCGGGTTTGACTGACATAAAATAGGGGGACAGTTCAAGATCCCAAATTTTGTATATTGGGTCTAGGTTCATGTTTTGGGCCCTGCATGGTTCTGCATAAAACCATGCAGCATGGTTCTGCATGTTCTTTTATTTAATGCTCTTGTTCTACATAAGTGGGAGGGATCCGGGAGCTGCTAAATACATGCCCAAAACCATGCAGCATGGTTCTACATGTTGTTTTATTCAAGCAAACGAACGTGTCAATGTTCTTCATATATTAGTTCTGCTTGAATTAATTTATTGTTTTTCTGCAGTTTAAGCATAGAACATGGCACTAACCAGCACTGGCATAGATTCAGCTGCCGAGAGGAGTATGATGTCTTTTTTTTATTTAAATAACTCCTACAGTGAAAAAGTCAAACCCTGCGGCAGAACCACACGGTTCTCCCCAGGGCTGCACTGTCAGGCCCAGAAAAGGGCGCCGGACAGAGTTCGATGGCGGGGAGGTATTTAGCGTCTTGCTACAAAATTGGGGTCTTGGACTGTCCCCCTTTTTTAAGCAAGTCAAAGGCGCAGCCACCCCCGTGGTCAACCCCGTTCTCACCCTGTCTTTTTCCAAAACCGCCCACACTCAGCGTGACTTTACGGACCACTGGATGGAACTCAGGGTGAACACATTAATAGGGTGTGAGACACGCTGTCAAACTCCCAGTGAATTTACGGATTTCTCTATTAGGTTAAAAGAAAAAAGAAGTTTGACCATTAGACTAACTAATATCGTCATATTGATGGACTAGTGTGAACCTGGTGCAAAATGCACCCGTCGAGTAATAACTGTCACAAAAAACAAAACCCATCAAAAAAAACAAAAAAACAAAGGTCCGGGCAATGCCTGAAAACTGCCCGGACAGACAGACAGTGTAACTTTAATATATAAGATGGCTGGTCCCCCTCGAATGAATACCATTGGTTACATGAATAGAAATTTTTGCAAGTCATGGATTGAAAGGTAATTTATGTAAGAAATAGGAGATGGGGGAGGGGGTGAAATTTTGATGAGATGTTCCAAGCCAAGTATGTGGATGAATAACATCACTTGTTTTTTGAAAAAATAAATTCATGTAACCTTTTGATGTCCACGAGTTACAAATTGGCCACATGAACTAGTGGTAAAATTAAATCCACTAAGAGTCAAGGCTGAAATAGAAAGCAAAAAAAAATTCAATCTGCCTCAAGTTACTAATAAATGTTGAACTTTACTCCCTTGTATTGGCATGGCACCAAAGCTGGAAAAAAAATATATCATCTGTCACAATTTCCTCAAGCAACACCGGGTCACTACTAGAAGAGCTCAAGTCAAAATGTGATAAAATAAACTTCATAGATGGCATGGGGAATGAACCCTCAAAAAGAAAAATGAAATGAGGCACTCAGAAAACCTAAAACATTCAAATCACTGGCCACTCTCAAATGTAATGGAAAACTTGAAACTTTCAAGGGAAATGAAATTGGAAAAAGAAGACGTAAGTCAGATCCCTTCCACTTATATAGTATCAAGACCATCAAATGAAAAGCTCCTGAGCCTGCAACCCCATAAACCCTAAACTCTAAACCCTAAAACATGAATCTTGACCCAATATATAAAATTTGGGATCTTGAACTGTCCCGCTATTTTAAGTCAGTCAAAGGCGCACCCACGTGGTCAACCCTCTTCTCACCCTGTCTTTTTCCAGAACTGCCCACACTCAGGGTGACTTTACGGATCACTGGATGGAACTCAGGGTGAACAAATGAATAGGGTGTGAGACACATTGAATTTGGGAAAACAATTTGCAACCCTTTGGGGCCAATGTTCCAGCATCTATTGATATCATGTCGGCAATGTTCTATAGCATTTATTAGCAAGTTGGGGGCCAAACAACAAGCCAAAAATGCTCAAAGTTGGCCTCAAGTTTTCTAAGCCCTGATTCCTAGTGTAAACTGGGCCTCAGTTCAAATCTGCCTGCGGAGGCTGGGGAGGCTTGCCGCTGTTGTTGCTACACTACAAAATGTATGCAAAACCCAGCTTCTAAAGAAGGTGATTATTATTATTATTATTATTATTCTTTTCTTCTTCCAATTCCCATGTTCCACCACAACATGATGAAATTTGTTGTTTTCAGAAACGTAATTGCCAGCCAATTTTTTTTTAAAAAAATTTGTGTGTGTCATGTGTGTGTTTTTTGGAGCTTAGGATGGTTCATTTCATGGATCAAGTTTCTGGGAATTGACAAATATATGGGGAGTTGTTCTTGTTGGGTGAGTTTAGGCATATGTACAACAACTTGAATCAAGGCGAATCGAGTTGAATCAAGTTGGGCAGCAGCAGCTTCAAAGAGCTCGGCAGCAAGTGAGTTTTTGGTATTGATCAGAATCCTCATGATTCCTGGTGGCGCAAATGAGACCGTGAATGTTGTTGTCGCAATGAATCCGGGTACGTTTAAGTTACCCACTTTTTTATGATCTGTTGCCATGAGATTTCTTTATTTTGGGCAGTTGTGTAAGTGAATATACATTTTCCCTTGCATGAATGGTGACAGACAAGGCACGCAATATAAATCTCAAGTATTTGTGATGGGTTTATGTGGGCAGGAGCGGCTGCATTCAATGTGGAATATGGAATATGGGTGGAAGAGCAGCATCAACAGATGTGTGAGCTCCGCGCAGCATTGCGTGCCCATGTGCCTGACAACGAGCTACGCTTGCTCGTAGAGGTGGGAATAGCACATTGTAATGATTATTTCCGATTCAAGGCTGTCGCTGCTAAAACGGATGTGTTCCAACTGCTATCAGGAATGTGGCTCACACTAGCTGAGCGCTGCTTTATGTGGATGGGTGGCCTTCGACCTTCTGAAGTCTTAAAGGTGCATCACGGGAAGATAAATGGTTGTTGAATGCTGCTGAGTACAAGCATAATTTAGTACTGATTTTCTTTTCCAGCTCCAAATTTTGTCTTGTCTTACTTGTGGTAGCCTGACCACCAAGCGAGGTGGAAGAGAAGCAAGTAGCTACCTAGTTCGGTTTTTGAACTAAAAGTAGCTGCAACAAAAATTACGTATATCATTTTCTTTTGCAGAAAGAAAATTGAGTTTTGGGTTTGTTTTTTGGGAGTGTGCAGATTGTGATACCACAAGTCGAGCCACTCACAGAGGAGCAACTACTCGGAATCCGTAACTTGCAACAGTCATTACAACAGGCAGAGGATGCGATTTCACAAGCAATGGAAGCTTTACAGCAATCGCTTGCAGATACGATTGCCGGCAGCTTGGTGGACTCGTCACCCAACGTGGCGAATTACATGGGCCAGATGGCGATGGCGATGGGTAAACTGGGCACAGTTGAGTCTTTCGTGCGACAGGTAGGTATATAACAATCCCTTTGCAGCTCATGGTTCTCTTTGAAGGAAGTAGATCATTCTTTTGATTCTTCTCTTTTGGAACCCTTCTTTTCTTTCTACTCTGAATGACTCTGTTGAGCTTGGGGCGGGCCTGGCATTAATGGTAGGCGGATGATTTGCGGCAGCAGACATTGCAACAAATGCTTCGGATCTTCACAACTCACCAATCAGCGCGAGCTCTTCTTGCAGTGGCTGATTACTATGCACGTTTGCGAGCACTAAGTTCCCTGTGGTCTGCACGACCCCAAGCGAAGGGATAATGAAGGAAGCTGGAGAAAACTAAGGGAAATTATTATTATTATTATTAGTGTGGCTGGTCGTGGATTATGAAATCATTTTGCGTCGGGTTAGTTCTGTGTGGAAGAATTCAGGATTTGAGAGTCAAAATCATGTCTTCTTTCTGTAATGCAGTTTTCCAATGCCTGAACAACAAACCCATTTGCTGCAATTCACAAAGAAGAGAAGGGTCCCAGTGGTTACATCTTTCCAGAATTTCAAATGTTTGTAAGGATTGTATGTATGCAAGGCATAAACTCCTAGTGAAGTGACCCATTTCATCGATATCCAGACATGCCATGGCTCTGTGAGTTACCTGTTTTGGGATGAGAATTTAAGAGGGCAGGTTTTCCCAGTTTTTGGGTGAAAATTTCCTTTCTAAGCAACTCTTGTAGAATACAGCTTCATATGGGTTTGCTAAATTGTGGGTGGGGGATTTTGTTAGCCTACTTAGTCATTTATCTGGTTTACCTGGCTTTCAAGTCGGACTTTGAATGTGTTTTTCATTCATTGAAAACATGCATTGGTGTTGTTACTCTTGAGTTGGGTGTGTGGGTGTTCTGTTGCAAATGATAGCCTTCTTTGAGTACTGGTGGTTTTGTGTCGTTAATCTTGAGTTGGGTGTTTGTTGAAAACGATGTCCCTGATCTAGTAGGGTTGGTTTTGGTGTAATTACTTTTGAGTTGGGTGTTTGGGTCTTTGTTGCAAAGGATGTCTCTCTTTGAGTTGGGGTGGTTTTGGTGTCATTAATCTTGAACTGGGTGTTTGTTGCAAAGGATGTGCCTCTTTGAGTTGGGGTGGTTTTGGTGTCATTAATCTCGAACTGGGTGTTTGTTGCAAAGGATGTGCCTCTTTGAGTACTGGTGTTGTTACTCTTGAATTTGGTGTTTGTTTAACACAATGTCGCTCTGTGAGCAAGGATGGTTTGAACGTTTTTAATCTTCGAATTGGGAACTTTTTGTTGATTCCAATGTTGACTTTGACTAGGTTTGGTTTTGGTGTTTTGAATCATGGAAGGTAGCTCTGATGTCGTTTTATTTGTTGAACAACATGCATGTTGGGAACAATTTTTACTTATTTAATACCTTTGGTGCTTTTTCTGATTCCAATTCGACATATGGATGTACAAAACCACGTAAGCACACGTATGCACATAAGAATCCAGATATACTTATCCAATTTGTTTCTTTAAAGAAAAAAAAAAATCTAAAGCTGAAGAGATTTTTTAACATTATTCTTCCTACATCTTGTTATGGGTTGTTGGGCTGTTTGTTGCCCAATGCTTCAAAAAAAGAAGTGGAGTGGGCGGTGAAGGAGTTCTCATGCAACAAACACCCCACCAAAAGTGATGGAAAGTATGGCTAATTGTTGTTGATGTGGCGATCGTCATTCATTTGAAAGTCTCGATGGAATTCAATTTTTTTATTTGGTTTGGGTGTCAGCAATTTTGTCAACAAAAGTGTGTGTGTGTTTTTTTTTTCATCTTTCATTTTATTTTCCTTTGGTCAATTTTGTCTCTGGAACTCTCCTCCTCCTTAAGCCTCACTCACACAAGGTAAGAAGGGGGATATTTCAGTCAACTACAAAATTGTAGTACAAACAAAATAATGGTGGCTTTTCTTCTTCTTTTTTTGGGTTCTAAAGAAATTTGATCAATCACCACCATGACTTTGGATCCTTCAATTTGTTATAAAAGACCAAGAAAGAATGCAAGAACATCCAGTTGTCAAAACCTGAAGAAACTTCTTATGACATATTTGGAGGCCCATTTTATTACATTTGTAAACATCTCTTTATGACGCACATAAGTGGAACCCATGAGTGGCATGGAGATGACCCTCAAGAATCACACTGGTCTTAATTTTGCACTCTCCATGAAAGTCTAAGTTTATTTTAAAGTTTTAATCTCATCAGGGGATTTATATTTTTTTGGTGGAGAACTTTTGAAATTTTGTGACTTATTGTGAATTTTTGGAAAAGTTATGTTTTTCTGATTTAGAAAACTTTTCCCTAAGCATAAAATGTGTCTTTTCAGCAAAATGTTTTTTGCCACTTTTGTGAAATCAAAAATTGAAAAGAAAAACATTGAGTCTCATACTCAAATGAGCTTTCTTTAAGAAGTTTGTTAATTCAAACCATGCATGTATTTTTAATTCATTAGGTTAAAAGAAAATAAAATGGCCAAAAGGTGTGACACTAACTCAATTTTTTGGTAAATATTCATTTTGTTTCTTCAAAAACACAAGTTGTCAAATAATTATTCCAGTGATGTAAGAACTGGTTCATATGGGGTTCTTTTAAAAAAGTGTCGTATGTTGCTTCTACATGACCATTCTGGTCGTATGGTCATCCCTGGACCATTTCAAAGACTATTCAAAAACAACTACCTCATTTTCAAGCCTACTTATTTTATAACTATTTTCTTAATAACTATTTCATAACTTTTTTTAATTATTTTTTTCTTATTAATTTTCATAATAACTATCTCCCACCTTTTCTAATAAGTACCTCATTCCTTTTTCCTATCCACTAACATGAATATTAAAATTAAAAAAATTAACATGTGTATTTTCATGTCCATTAAATGTATATTAATCTACTATATAAATTCACTTGTTCTGTCTGTCTGTCCGACGACAATTCTGCACAGACACGGCCTTTTCTATGGCAGAACCCGCAGGTGGCGGAGAGACACACGCTGGCAGAACCGGCCTTT